>OHBJ01001995.1_pt1 | contig 13922 bp, 9 predicted proteins | sample 1577241 | NCBI WGS metagenome assembly OHBJ01 (sample SAMEA3541594, study PRJEB24748) | human gut metagenome | biome: human gut; feature: human-associated habitat; material: faeces | place: China | collected 2012
GGAGTAGGCTCCCACGTCGATGATGTCAGCGCCCTGCCGCACCATCTGCAGAGCGCGGCGTCCGGCCTCGGCCCCGCCGGCCCGCGACATGGCGTAGAAGGAGTCGGGCGTGGCGTTGACGATGCCCATCACCGCAGGCCGTCGGACATCCGACAGCCTGCCTCCCATATTGAGTGTCATGCTCTCTTTTCCCATATTCCCCGCAAAGTTAGCAATTTTTTTTGTAACTTTGCAGCCTGAAACGCCTGCGAAGGGCGTCGAACACATTTTACAATGCAGGATATAAGAAATATCGCTATCATAGCGCACGTCGACCATGGCAAGACCACTCTTGTGGACAAGATGCTGCTGGCCGGCCACCTTTTCCGCGACAACCAGAACGCCGGCGAGCTCATTCTCGACAACAACGACCTCGAGCGCGAGCGCGGCATCACGATACTCTCCAAGAACGTATCTATCAACTACAAGGGCACGAAGATCAACATCATCGACACTCCGGGGCATGCCGACTTCGGCGGCGAGGTGGAGCGCGTGCTCAACATGGCCGACGGATGCCTGCTGCTGGTCGACGCTTTCGAGGGCCCCATGCCCCAGACGCGCTTCGTGCTCCAGAAGGCCATCCAGATGGGTCTAAAGCCCGTCGTGGTCATCAACAAGGTCGACAAGCCTAACTGCCGTCCCGACGAGGTCAACGAGATGGTCTTTGACCTGATGTTCAACCTCAACGCCACCGAGGACCAGCTCAACTTCACCACCATCTACGGCTCCGCCAAGCAGGGCTGGATGAGCCGCGACTGGCGCAAGCCGGGCGGCGACATCACCCCGGTGCTCGACGCCATCATAGAGTGCATCCCGGCGCCCACCACCTACGAGGGCGAGGCGCAGATGCTCATCACCAGTCTCGACTTCAGCTCCTACGTGGGCCGCATCGCCATCGGCCGCGTCCACCGCGGCACCATTACCGAGGGTTCCGAGCTGCTGCTCTGCACCAAGGACGGGGAGGCCAAGAAGCAGAAAGTCAAGGAACTGCACACTTTCGAGGGCATGGGTCGCAAGAAGGTTCATTCGGTGTCGAGCGGCGACATCTGCGCCATCGTCGGCCTCGAAGGCTTCGAGATCGGCGACACGCTTTGCTCCACCGCCGGTGCCGAACCGCTGCCGCGCATCGCCATCGACGAGCCAACCATGTCGATGACGTTCACCATCAACGACTCTCCATTCTTCGGCAAGGACGGCAAGTATGTCACCTCGCGCCACATCCGCGAGCGCCTGGACCGCGAGCTGGACCGCAACCTGGCGCTGCGCGTTGAGTCCACCGACCGCGAGGATTGCTGGCGGGTCTACGGACGCGGCGTCCTGCACCTAAGCATTCTCATAGAGACCATGCGCCGCGAGGGCTACGAGCTCCAGGTCGGCCAGCCGCAGGTCATCATCAAGGAAATCGACGGCCGGAAGTGCGAGCCGGTGGAGCAGCTCTCCATCAATGTCCCCGAGGAGTATTCCTCCAAGGTCATCGACATGGTGACGCGCCGCAAGGGCGAGATCGTGAGCATGGAGACGCAGGCCGACCGCATCAACATCGAGTTCCAGATACCCTCGCGCGGCATCATCGGCCTGCGCAACAACGTGCTGACGGGTACCGCCGGCGAGGCCATCATGTCCCACCGCTTCCTGGAGTTCCAGCCCTGGAAGGGCGACATCGAGCGGCGCACCAACGGCTCTCTGATTGCGCACGAGTCGGGCACGGCCTACGCCTACGCCATCGACAAGCTCCAGGATCGCGGCCGTTTCTTCATCTTCCCGCAGGAAGAAGTCTATGCCGGTCAGGTGGTCGGCGAGAACGCCAAAGACAACGACATTGTCGTCAACGTGACCAAGTCTAAGAAACTCACCAATATGCGTGCGAGTGGTGCCGACGACAAAGCCCGGATAGTGCCCCCCGTTGTCTTCTCACTCGAAGAGGCGCTCGAATATATCAAGGAAGACGAATATGTCGAAGTGACCCCTCATCACATCCGACTCCGCAAGATCATCCTCGACCATCTCGACCGTAAGCGCGACAATCGCTGATCCCCACAACATACACAGCGGGGGCGCCTCCATTCGGACGTGCCCCCGCTGTGTATGTATTTTCATTCGCTAATTCTTGGCTGTCAGGCGGATTGGCGGTGGAAGAGGCGCGATCTGACGGCTATGTAGAGGGGTGGGCGGAAGAGCTCGCCGGCGCCGATTATGGCTCCGAAGAATGTAACTATGATCATTAGGCTTTCGACGAGTGGATGAATGCCGCCGGCCGCCGCCATTCCGTATCCGACGGTAGCGGCTACTACAGCTCCGGCAACGGGCAGAACCATGGCTTTTATTATTGTTGCGATAAAGCGTCCTATGCTCATTCCGTTCAGGCGTGTGAAAAGTATTGTGTGGGCAAGTACACTGACGGCCACTCCGCCGATCTGAGTCCATGCTATCCAGATGAGGCCGTGGCGATAGAATATGGCAAGCAACGCAAGCTGTATGGCTACTTCGCCGAACGACATATTGCGGATAAATACTGTCCGCGCATGGACTTTGCAGACGCTGTGGAAATAGTATTTCAGACCTGCAAGAAATTCGAACAGGGCAAGAATCCGGAACACGGGAACGGCGGCAATCCATTTCTGACCGTATAGTGCTTCAATCCCCGGACGGGCGATAACAAGCATGAGCATCAGAATTGCTCCGTTGAGGGCGACGATGGTCGACAGCATGTCATGGATGAGAAAACGCTGACGTTTTTTATCGTTTTCGTTGGAGGCTATGACGAAAAATGGAGAGTTGATCGAGGTTTCAGTGACTGCAAACGGCACATTGGCAAGTTTGGCGCCCTGATAGTAGACGCCGGAGGTTGATGGTGAGAAGAATTTTCCCAACACGAAGGTGTTGACGTTCTTGCCTATAATGTTGCCGAGGTAGGCGAGCATGAGGTGGATTCCGAAATAGAAGAATTCTTTGAATGCTCTGACCTTAAAGCGTATTCGCGGGAAATAGCGCGTTGCGGCTACAAAATATATGAAGAGGAAGAACGACAGCAGAATCTGGGTCGACACGAGTGCCCAGTAGCCGAAGCCGTTTGCGGCAAGGAAAATTCCCAACGCAAGCGAAGTGACTGTAGCACCGATTCTGACGAGCGCGACCTTCTTCATTTTCAGCTCTTTGCGCAGGCGCGTTTCCTGAACAAAGCTCATTGTCTGACAGAAAAAGCATACGCCGAGCACGCGCATTATTCCGATCAACTCGTTGTGACCGAAAAATGCGGCTACCCACGGCGCCCCGACGAAAAACAGTGTGCCGAAGATGAAGCCAACGCCGGCGTTGAATACGAAAACTGTCGAATAATCGTCGGCTGTCGGACTTTTCTTATGGATGAGACCGTCTGATAAACCGCAGCTCGAGAGGTCGTAGGCTATCGAGGTGAAGATGGCGATCATGGCAAGCAGGCCGAAGTCGGCGGTTGTCAGAAGGCGTGCAAGCACAATGTTACCGCCGAAGTTGAGGACGGTGACAGTCAATCGCTCTATGAGCGACCATTTGTAGACCTTGGAGTTAGTCTCCATGGCCAGGGACTCAGGCCGAGTGTTCGGTCAGGAATCGTTCGACATCGAGGGCAGCACGACAGCCGCTTCCGGCGGCGGTGATTGCCTGACGGTAGCGCGGATCTGCGACGTCGCCGGCTGCAAACACTCCCTCTACGCTCGTGGCTGTGGTCTTTCCTGCAGTTTCGATATAGCCTTGTTCGTCGAGTTTCAGCTGGCCGGCGAGGAAGTCGGTGTTCGGCTTATGGCCGATGGCGAGAAAGAAGCCGTCGAGCTCAAGATCCATTTTCTGTTCTCTCGGTGTTCCTTCGGCTTCAACAAGGTGTGCGCCCTTAAGGAAGCCGTCGTCGCCGTAGAGCCCTTTTGTCTGCGTCTCGAAAAGAACACGGATGTTGCCTTTCTGCAAAACACGCTGCTGCATGACTTTCGATGCGCGCAGATAGTTCTTGCGGACTATCATGAATACATCTTTGGCAATGTTGCTCAGATACATGGCTTCCTCGCAGGCTGTGTCGCCGCCGCCGACAACGGCGACGCGTTTGTTGCGGTAGAAGAAGCCGTCGCAGGTAGCGCAGGCCGATACGCCCTGGCCCATGAATTTCTGCTCGTCGGGCAGACCGAGGTATTTCGCCGATGCGCCGGTTGCGATGATGATAGTGTCGGCAATGATAGTGTCGCCTTCTGCTGTCTCGCAGCGGAAAGGACGCTGTGACAGGTCGACGCTTTTAACGAATCCGCTGCGAACGTCGGCGCCGAAGCGGCGGGCCTGTTTGCCGAGATCTTCCATCATCTCGAATCCCGAAGTGCCTTCGGGGTAACCCGGGAAATTTTCAATCTCGGTTGTTGTGGTCAGCTGTCCGCCCGGTTGAGTGCCTTCGAAGAGGATAGGGGACAGGTTTGCACGTGAGGTATAGATTGCAGCCGTATATCCGGCAGGGCCGGAGCCGATTATCAGACATTTGGTTTTGTGTTCCATTGAAGTGATTCAGGTTATGAGTTAGCGCAAGTCGATGATTTCGGCTCGCGGATATTTTCTTTTGTCGAAAGTGAAGACCGATGAGGGCTGTGTGGCTCCTATTCGGGCAGACGTTACAGATATTTTTGTGACGTGTCCGACCCGGTCGGTCAGGTCGATCGCTGTAGGAAGCTTTGTCGCGGTATTGACAGTCATTCTGACGGTGCGGAAGTCAGAATGTTTGTTCTTAGCTGTCAGCAAAAGAGTTGACGTGCCTTTCCCGTTGGCGACGATCTTTGCCGTGAAGTTGTTCCGGAGAGCTTTGACTATGGCAAACGGATTGATCTGAGCCAATTCCTCAGAAGTCGGAGTTGTTATATTGCATTCGCCGGTCGACGGACTGTAGGCCCACTGGGTGTGTCCGTCGTACCAAACAGTCATTTCTGATGAGGTCATCCGGAAACGGTCGCCGGCGAGCAGGAGTTTGCCTGAAGAGCCTGATGCCTTGAAAGAGATGTCAAGAGATTTTGCGCTTCTGACGCGGGAAGCCACGCTGTTAAGCAGCGCGGTGGCGTTGTCTGCGGCCGTCGATATGATGACGGCTGTGGCGAGTACTGTTAGTAATGTCAGTAGGCGTTTCATATCTGATATATTAACGTGGATCGGTGGCGCAATGTTGTATCGGTCAGTTGGCAATTTCAAGAAGACGTTCGAGCTGCATCGGATCCATCAGAACCTGACGGGGCTTGCCGCCGTTTGTCGGGCCGACGATTCCGGCAGCTTCGAACTGGTCCATGATCTTTCCGGCGCGGTTATATCCGATTGAATAGCGGCGCTGCAGCGACGATGTCGAAGCCGTTGAGCTCTGAACGACAAAACGGGCAGCTTCCTCGAAGAGACTGTCACGGTCGTTGACGGAACCCATTCCTGACGCGTCAACGTCGTCAGGAATGAACTCGGGCAGTTCGTAGGCAGTGTCGTATCCCATCTGTTCGTCGATATATTTGACGATACTCTCAACTTCGTCTGTGTCAATGAAAGCGCACTGAACGCGGTCGATTTTGCCATTATTGCTGAACAGCATGTCACCTCGGCCGATGAGCTGGTTGGCACCGGGCCTGTCAAGGATTGTCCGCGAGTCGACCATCTGGAATACTCGGAAAGCTATTCGGCCCGGGAAGTTTGCCTTGATGACGCCTGTGATAACGTTGGTCGACGGGCGCTGGGTGGCCAGTATCATGTGGATTCCGACTGCACGCGCTTTCTGTGCTATACGTGCTATGGGTGTCTCGACTTCTTTTCCCGCTGTCATTATAAGGTCGGCAAACTCATCGACCACTACAACTATGTAGGGAAGGAATCGATGTCCGCGTTCCGGGTTAAGATGCCGCGTGACGAATTTTTCGTTATACTCTTTGAGGTTTCGGCAACCGGCATCCTTGAGCAGAGTGTAACGGTTGTCCATTTCAAGGCAGAGAGAGTTAAGGGTGGCCACAACCTTAGCTGGATCGGTTATGATTGCATCGTCTTCACCCGGAAGTTTAGCGAGATAGTGGCGTTCAAGCCGTGCGTAGAGGCTGAACTCGACCATCTTCGGGTCGACGAGCACGAACTTCAGTTCGGCAGGATGTTTCTTGTAGAGCAGCGACGCAATGATAGTGTTCAGGCCTACAGATTTACCCATGCCGGTGGCGCCCGCAACAAGCAGATGAGGCATCTTTGTCAGGTCAGCTATGAACACTTCGTTCGAAATTGTGCTGCCCATTGCCATAGGCAGCTCCATCTTGCAGTCCTGAAATGCTTTAGAACCGAGTATCGAACGGATCGGTACTGTCTGGGGGTCTTTATTCGGCACTTCGATACCGATCGCGCTCTTTCCGGGAATAGGGGCTATTATTCGGATTCCGAGGGCCGCCAGACTCATTGCGATGTCGTCTTCGAGCCGCTTGATTTTGGCGATACGGACGCCCTCGACGGGAACAATCTCATAAAGAGTGACCGTGGGGCCAACAGTGGCACGGATATCTGAAATCGGGATGCCGTAGTCGAGAAGAGTTTTCGTGATGCGCTGCTGGTTTTCAGCTTGCTCTTCGGCATCGATCGTTGCAGCGGTGCGCTGCTTGGGTTCATGAAGAATCTCAAGAGTAGGGAACTGATAGCGCGAGAGGTCGGCACGCGGATCATAAGCCGAATCTCCGATAGCGATCACAGGCTCGGGAATCTTGAGCTCATCGGCCTGCTCGATGTCTTTCGACTCCACTGTCATATCTCCGATCGTCGGAACCATGTCGATTTCCGCCTCATTATCATTCTCGTCTGAAGAGGTGTCAGAGTCAGATTTATTTTCTATCTGATTGTCAATGGTGTCGACTACAATGTTGTCGGTATCCTGATTATTATTGCTGACTGATTTTTTATCATCACTTCCCGCAGACATAACGGCAGTGCGTTCCGCTTCTTTACGAGCGGTTCGGGCAGCTTCCTTACGGGCCTCTTCCTGACGTCTCAATTCGCGCCGTTCGGCATTTCTGGCAGCCCGTTCAGCCATCTTCTCGCTTAAGATGCCGTAGACATGTTTCAGGTCGTTGAGGAAGACCACCGTGACAGCGGCAATCATGATGAGCGACAGGCCGATAGCTGCCGGTAGCCTTCCTATTTCAATCATTTTTTCATTAAGGAAATGCCCGTGGGCGCCTCCCCACATTATAGGGGATTCAAACTCCCATGTGGCGAGTCCGACCACTGTCGAGAGGGCTATTATCGTCAACAGCGAACGGAATGTAAGGCTCCAGAAATTGATGCTTCTGACTTTAAGCAATGACAGTGAAACCAGAGTCATATACAGAATCAGAACGAAAACTCCGACACCGAGCCAGCGCGTTATCAGCATATCGCTTACCCATGCACCCAGCGGTCCTCCGAGATTCTTGACCGATCCGGTTTTGGCGACAAGTGATTCCCAGGTGTTATTTCCGGTCAGGCTCTGGTCGTGCGCAACGGTGTTGAAATAGCTTATCGTTACAGCGAGAAGGTATACTGTGACAAGAGCAAGAACAATTCCGGCGAAGATTCTGAACCGTCCGTCGCTGAAGAAGCTTGAGAACGCGGCCGGTTTGACCGATAGAGTTCTCGATTGTGATTGAGAGGCAGGGGCTGAGGGCTCGGCTTTCCGGCTGGTTGATTTCTGCGTGTCGGCTTTGACACGTGGTTTAGCCTGTCGTCTGACTGTCTGACGGGTTTCTTTGGGGGCTTCAGGCTGTAGATCGTGCTGCCGGCGCTCGTAGTCGGGATCTTCGAGCATTGTTGTGTTGCCGAAGTCTATAGTATCGGGGTTGAAAGATTCAGGAGCAATGTGAAAGGGTTCCATAATTCGGGAAAGGCGTGCGCCTTATTAAAGAGACGTAATCAAGTGCAAAAGTAGTAATAAACCTTCACAAATGCAAACAAATTTGCAAACGTAAATCGCTCACGTGGCAATTTTGCCGATTGTTCCTGTCTGCTCAATATTGGCCTGCCGGTTCACCGGTATCAGAATTGGACGGGCAAAAAAAATTATTCGTCGTCACGACGAATAATCCTTTTAACCTTAAATCTAATACCATGAAAAACACAGTGCAAAGGTATAACTTTTATGTTATACAACATAATTATTCGGGCACATTTTGTGGATAATTAACAATAATTAACCAATTACAGCCTTTTCAAGCGCTTCAACAATAAATTGTACCTCGCGCGCGTTAATAAGTCGGTATGAAAAAACTAATAATATGGGCGGCAGTGATTGCTGTCGCGGGAAGCGCCTTAACAGGTTGCGGAGGAGCCAAACTTTCCGTGGCCGATGAGCAGATGGCCCGCGGTGAATATTACGATGCTTCTAAAACCTATCGCAAGATATATAACAAGCTGACAAAGCGCGAGCAGCGCCCTCAGCGTGGCGAAGTGGCATATAAAATGGGCAAATGTTATCAGAAGCTCAATATGGCAGCCAGAGCGTCTGCCTCATATCAGAATGCAATCCGATATGGGGTTACAGATTCGATGGCCAGGTTATATCTCGCCCAGAGTCTTCATGCCGAGGGCAAATATGTGCCGGCAATAAAAGCTTATGAAGAATTTCTTGAGCTGTCGCCCTCCAATCCTGTTGCTCTATCGGGACTTGAGGGAGCCAAAGCATCGGCAGCGCTTAAAAAGAACAAAACGCGCTGGGTTGTCAGACAGGACAAGCTATTGAATTCGCGTCGTGCGGATTTTTCGCCGATGTTCAACGGCGATATACTCTATTTTACGACCACCAATGAAAAAGTTACCGGCGACAAGCGCAGCGAGATAACCGGAATGAAGAAATCCGATATCTGGATGTCGAAGAAAGACGAGCAGGGCAACCGTCTACGTCCTGAGCCTGTCGAGGGGGAACTTAACTCGGAGCTTGACGAGGGCATCATGTCGTTTTCTCCCGACGGTTCGACAATGTATCTCACCAAAGCGCGCCGTGAGCCGAACGCCAATACCGGTGTTGAGATTTATACCTCTCAGCGGAGCGATGCCAAATGGAGCGCGCCGGTTAAATTCGAGATTACCGCCGATACGGTGTCGAGCTACGCCCATCCGGCCGTAAGCCCTGACGGCAACTATCTTTATTTTGCGTCGGATATGCCCGGAACCGGAGGCAAAGACATCTGGCGCATAAATCTTAAAGAGCGGTCGGGCTCTCTTGAAAATCTCGGCACGGACATCAATACGCCCGGCGACGAGATGTTTCCGTATATGCTGACCGACAGCATAATGTATTTTTCATCTGACGGCCATCCGGGACTGGGCGGGCTCGACATCTTCTGCGCCACGCTCCAGCCTTCGGGCCGATGGACTGTCACCAACATGGGCTCTCCGATCAATTCCGAAGCCGATGATTTCGGAATGACTTTCCTTCCAGGAGCCGATCATCCTCAGGGCTACATGAGCTCTAACCGTGGCGACGGTCGCGGTTATGACCATATCTATACGTTTGAGCTTCCCGATCTGAAGATCAACATAAGCGGCTGGGTTGTCGACCGCGACGATGAACCTGTGCCTAATTCGGTCATTCGCATCGTTGGAAACGACGGATCTATCCAGAAAGCTGTCGCTCGCGATGACGGTTCCTTCTCATTCCCGCTTCAGCGCGGCGTAAGCTACGTAATGATGGCCGGTGGCCGTGGTTATCTTAATGCCAAACAGGAGTTTACAGCCGACAATGCCGAGGAAGACGCTGAATATGAGATTGATTTTGTTCTCGCGAGTATCAACAAGCCCAATATTATCGAGAATATCTTTTATGATTTCGATAAGGCTACACTCAGGCCCGAGTCGGAAGAGGCTCTCGACGAGCTTGTGAAGCTTCTTGCCGACAATCCGAACATCACTATCGAGATGGCTTCCCATACCGACCGTGTCGGCACTGAGGAATATAACCTTGATTTGTCTGAACGGCGCGCGAAAGCAGTCATAGATTATCTGATTTCAAAGGGAATAGCCCCAGAGCGCCTTCAGCATCAGGGTTATGGAAAATCCCGTCCCAAGGTTGTCACCAAGCGTGTCAACAAGCTCTATCCTCAGTTCAAGGAGGGGGACGTGCTGACTGAGGAATATATATCCAATCTTCCGCCCGAAGATCAGGAGGCCGCCGATCAGGTTAACCGTCGCACAGAATTTCAAGTGCTTTCTGTCGATTACCAGATGTTCTGATGAGGTTCCGGACTGAAGAGACCACGAGATTTATATCTCCTTTGCTGGGATATGACAAACCTGTAGCTTTGCTCGGCTCATGTTTTTCCGACAATATGGCCGAGCGTCTGCGTCGCGACCTTTTCGATGTAATGGTCAATCCGTTTGGCCCTCTTTACAATCCGGCATCGCTCTGTGCGGTACTAAGGCGGATTGTCGAAGCTAAACCATATACTATAGAAGAGCTCTTTCAGGGGCCAGACGGCTTATGGCACTCCTTTGACCATAATACCTCTTTTTCGGCTAAGACGCCTGAAGAATCGCTTGCACGAATAAATGTCGCTCTAGCGGATGCTCATGAAAGTTTATCGAAGTCAAAGGTTTTATTCGTGACCCTCGGCACCGCATGGGTCTACTATCATGGCGATGACAATATAGTTGCCAATTGTCACAAGCTTCCGCAACGTGAGTTTGTCAGACGATTGTTGTCGGTTGAGCAGGTCGCCGATTATCTTGAACAGATAACCGGGCTTGCGGGGTGTCCGTGTGTGTTCACGGTCAGTCCGATACGTCATCTCGCCGACGGTCTTCACGGAAACACTCTCTCGAAATCGGTTCTCCATCTTGCAATAGAAAAGGCCGGGGTTGAGTATTTCCCGGCCTATGAGATGCTTATCGATGATCTGCGCGACTATCGCTTCTATGCGGCTGATATGAAGCATCCGTCGGAGGTTGCCGCTGACTATATCTACGAGAAACTGCTCGGCGCTTATGCGTCGGCAGACACGCGGGCCAGAATTCCGGAATGCAGAGCCATCTCGGCGCGTCGCGCCCACCGGCCTATAGCCCGTTGAAACTTACAGATGACCGTCGGCATGCAGCAGCTCAAGCAATGCCGGAATAGCTTCTTCAGAAGGGATGTTCTTCAGGACGCATTCCTTTCCCCGATAGAGGCTTACTCGTCCTACGCCCGCGCCGACATAGCCATAATCGGCGTCTGCCATTTCTCCGGGGCCGTTGACAACACACCCCATAACACCGATTTTAAGCCCTTTCAGTCCGGCAGTAGCTTTTTTGACGGCTGCGAGAGTTGACTGGAGATCAAAAAGCGTTCGGCCGCAACTCGGGCATGAGATATACTCTGTGCGGGTTATGCGCCGGCGCGTGGCCTGAAGTATCGCGAACGCGAGATTGGCTTCTGCTTCGCGGCTCATCGCGCCGTTGGTTTCGATGGCGATGCCGTCGACGTCGTGGTTTAACAGCAGGCGTCCGAGATCAACGGATGCCCTGATTGTGATTTCCTCAGCCGACAACCCCGAGTAGCAGGCTTTTGCAATGACGGGGTTGTCAATGCCGGCTATTGCTGTCGCCACAGAGGCTGCGAAGTTCCGATGGCCTGAAGTGACAACTATCATTCCTTCCGGAATGGTTTCAGGCATTGATTCCGCATCAAATCCAGGAATTTCGTCGAAAATATCAGGCCGGCGGTCGTCGCTGTAGTTGGCTTCCGCATCAAGCCCTAAGACAACCGGCACGTTGTTGCGGCGTTTCCTCGTGACCTCGACAGACCCTAATCTTGGAGCGTCATTGAAGCTCATGACGTAATCGCGAAGCATCCGGGCAACAGGTATCTCGGCCTCGGGCGCCTCACTGAGAGAAACACGGATTGTATCGCCGATTCCTTCAGCAAGGAGAGTGCCGATTCCGACGGCGCTTTTCACGCGCCCGTCTTCTCCATCGCCGGCCTCCGTGACACCTAAGTGGAGCGGGAAGTGCATATTTTCTCTCTCCATTACCTTGACAAGCAGCCGAACAGTCTCGACCATGACAACCACGTTACTTGCCTTTATTGAGATGACGATATTGAGGAAATTGCGGGCAACCGCCACGCGCAGGAACTCCATTACACTCTCGACCATTCCGGCCGGCGTATCGCCGTAGCGGCTCATAATGCGGTCGGAAAGTGAACCATGGTTAACTCCCAGACGAATGGCTGTGTCAGTTTCGGCACATCGGTCGACAAATTCTCCGAACTTGGTCTCAATCTTTTGCAGCTCAGACTGATATTCGCTGTCGGTATAGTCGATTTTCTTAAACACGCGTCCGGGGTCGACGAAATTTCCGGGGTTGATGCGTATTTTCTCTACGTTACCGATGGCTGCGAACGCTGCTGCGGGGTTAAAATGGATGTCGGCAACGAGGGGCACATTAACGCCTCGCTCACGCACTTTTTGGCGGATAATGCCGAGATTATTGCTTTCGCGTGACCCCTGAGCTGTCAGTCTGACGATATCGGCCCCGGCTTCAGCGATACGGCAGATCTGGTCGACAGACGCTTCAGTGTCCATTGTCGACGTGTTAGTCATAGATTGCAATGGAATAACTCCATTAGAGCCTATAAGCACTCCGCCTACGCCGACCGTCTTTGTCGGCCGTTGAAAAGTGTCGTAGCAGCGTTTCATATCGTTGAGAATCAGTTCGTCTTGTATTCGTATTTTACTTCGGCAAGCTGGCTGTTGGCCTTGACGATTTTTTCGGACAGCCCTGCACGATAGGCATTAAAGCGTTCGGCAAGCTCAGGGTCGCCGAGTGCAAGAATCTGCACGGCCAGAATGGCTGCGTTCAGGCCGCCGTTGATGCCGACAGTGGCGACCGCAATGCCCGGGGGCATCTGGACAATTGAGAGCAGTGCATCGCGGCCCTCGAGAGTCGAGTTGATAGGGATTCCGATAACAGGAACAGTCGTCATGGCGGCGATAACGCCCGGAAGGGCGGCAGCCATGCCGGCAGCTGCGATTATCACTTCGATTCCGCGCTCTTTTGCCGTGCGGGCGAATTTTTCCACTTCGGCAGGCGTGCGGTGGGCGCTCAGGGCGTTCATCTCGAAAGGCACCTTCATGTCGTTGAGAAATGTAGCGGCTTTGTTGAGAATGGGCAGGTCGCTGGTGCTGCCCATGATAATGCTGACCTTGGGATTCATCTTGTTGTTTATTTTGTTGTTAGTTTTTCTTTGAGATATTTTGCTGTGTAGGAGCCGGGGGTAGTGGCAATCTCTTCGGGTGTGCCGGCGGCCACGAGCTGTCCGCCGAGGTCACCCCCCTCGGGCCCTATGTCGATAACGTGATCGGCACATTTTATTACGTCGAGATTATGCTCGATGACAACGACTGTGTGGCCCTGTTCAATGAGCCGGTCGAGCGAGACCATCAGTTTGCTGATGTCGTGGAAATGAAGGCCGGTTGTCGGTTCGTCGAAGATGAACATTGTCGGCCGCTGTTTTTCGCCACCGAGGAAATATGCGAGTTTGACACGCTGGTTTTCGCCGCCCGACAGGGTCGACGAGCTCTGTCCGAGCTTAATGTAGCCGAGACCGACATCGGCCAATGGCTGCAGGCGTTTTACTATTCTTTTTTCTGTCGCGCCCTGTGCCGAGCCAAAGAATTCGATAGCCTCGTCAACGGTCATGTCGAGAATGTCGCTGATGTTTTTGCCCCGGTATTCTACCTCGAGGACTTCGCGCTTGAAGCGTTTGCCACCGCAGCTTTCGCACGGAATAGTGACGTCGGCCATGAACTGCATCTCGATCGTTACCGTTCCTTCTCCCTTACATTCTTCGCATCGGCCCCCCTCGGTGTTGAATGTGAGCAAGGTGGGTGTCTTCGAAGGTGCCGGATACAGCTTGAAGGGCGTTTACC
>OHBJ01002001.1_pt1 | contig 13895 bp, 11 predicted proteins | sample 1577241 | NCBI WGS metagenome assembly OHBJ01 (sample SAMEA3541594, study PRJEB24748) | human gut metagenome | biome: human gut; feature: human-associated habitat; material: faeces | place: China | collected 2012
AATATCTCAGACATATTTTCGATTATCTCCCTTGTATTTTCAATTTACTGCGGGAGGTTTTTTACCGTATAAAAAATTTTCTTTTTTTATACGGTACGGCTCCGTTTATTGCTACATTTGTATTAAAACTAAACCCGATGACACGAAATGTAGCCGCAATCCTTGCCGGCGGAACCGGCAGCCGCACCGGATTCAGCGTTCCCAAGCAATTTGTAGAGCTGTGCGGACGCACGGTGCTCGAACGCTCGGTCGACGCATTCGAACAGAATGAAAACATATCCGACATCATAATTGTGTCGGGCGCAGACCACGTGGAACAAGTGCGCAGTATAGCCTCGCGCAACGGGTGGCAGAAGCTGCGCGCGATAGTGGCGGGCGGCAAGGAGCGCTGCGACTCCACACGCGCCGCAGTAGAGGCGTGCCCCGAGGGAACGGACAACCTGCTGCTGCACGACGCGGCGCGCCCGCTCGTATCGCAACGCATAATCAACGATGTATGCCGCGCCCTCGAAAGCAACGAGGCGGTGAGCGTAGCCGTTCCGTCGACCGACAGCCTGATAGAAGTAAGCGGAACGCGGATGCTGCGGCCCATAGACCGCTCGCACGTGTGGCGCGCACAGACACCGCAGGCATTCCACCGCAACGTGATAGCCCGCACATACGAACTGGCGGCAAAAGATTCCGGCTTCTTCGCCACCGACGACTGCGCGGCGGTGATGAAATACCTGCCCGACACGAAAATAACGGTAGTAAAAGGCGAAGAATCTAACCTGAAACTCACCTACGCCGACGACGCCCCGAAATTAGAAGACATCATACGCAGGCAAAACGGGTAAAAAAAGAATACCTATGAAAAGAAAATACACAGCTGCAGAACTGGAGCGCCTGCACGGAGTGTTGTACGAAATACTCGGCGTTACCGACCGCATTTGCCGCAAGCACGGCATTCCTTACTTCGTAATAGGCGGCACGGCAATAGGAGCGCTCTACGACAAGGCTATCCTGCCCTGGGACGACGACGTGGACATAGGAATGACGCGCGACGCATACAACCGATTTCTCGAAGTGGCTCCCCTGGAATTGGGCAACGACTATTTTCTTCAGTGGACAGGCTCCGACCCGAGCACGCCATACTATTTTGCAAAGGTAAGAAAGAACGGCACACTGTTTATGGAAGAACTTTTCAGCCACTTACCCATGCACCAGGGCATTTACATCGACATCTTTCCGTTCGACCGCATTCCCGACAGCCCTGCGCTGATGAAAATGCAGCGTGCGGCAGTGAATTTTCTTAAATGCTGCCTGCTGGGCAAGGAAATATGGCTGTGGAAATACTTCGGCACCCCGGCCACACCCGAACCGTCAAGCCGCGGAGCGCTTCCATGCCTGCTCAACCGCATTGTCGACACGCTCTTCACCAAGAAGGCAATCTACAAGTGCATGGTGGCGGTGCAAAGCATGTTCAACCGCTGCAACACAAAGTATTACAACAACGTGATAACCAAAACCGACCACGTGGAAGCCGCACATCTGCGCAATCTGCAGCCCGTGGAATTCGGTCCGCTCACACTCCTTGCCCCCGAAAAGCTCGAGCATTTTTTGCGTTACAATTACCCGTCGCTCCACCGCTTTACTCCGGAAGAACAGGAGGCCGTAAGCAACCATTGTCCCGCACGCCTGTCGTTCGGCAACGAAGACGGCAAATAAAAACTCCTGACCATGAATCCCGCTCTCACAGATGTTTCCGTTCTGCTCGTATTCTTTAACCGTCCCGACACTTTCGCGCAGGTTTTCGGGCAGGTTCGCAAGGCGCGCCCCGCACGTCTTTTTCTCTACCAGGACGGTGCGCGCAACGACAACGACCTTGCCGGCATGGAAGCCTGCCGCAAAATCGCCGGCAACGTAGACTGGGAATGCGAAGTACACCGCTTTTACCAACAATCCAACTACGGCTGCAATCCTTCGGGATATATCGCTCACAAATGGGCTTTCTCGCTCACCGACAAGTGCATTGTTCTCGAGGACGACGTTGTTCCGGCCGTTTCTTTCTTCGGATTTTGCAAGGAAATGCTCGACAGATACGAAAACGACGAACGCATAGGCATGATTGCCGGATTCAATCCCGAGGAAATCAGCGATTGCGACGGCGACTACCTTTTCAATTCGAATTTTTCCATTTGGGGCTGGGCCTCCTGGCGCAGAGTTATCGACAAATGGGACGAGAATTACGATTTTCTTCGGAATCCCTACGCCCTGTCGCGGCTCAACGCAATGATACGCGAGAGAAAACTGCGCAAGGACTTCATGTATCGCTGCCGGCGTCATATAGAATCCGGCAAACCTCACTTCGAAACAATTTTCCGTGCGGCTTTGCTGATGAACAGCTACCTTGCCATAACCCCGCGCCGCAACATGGTGAGCAACATCGGAGTTTCGGCCGACAGCACTCACTTCGCCGGCTCCGCGGCAACGCTTCCGCGCGGATACCGCCGCATTTTCACAATGGGCAGGTACGAGCTGGAATTTCCGCTTCGCCACCCGCGCTACATCATAGAGGACGTTCCCTACCGCCGCAGCGTTTACCGCATTTTCGCATGGGGGCATCCGTGGATCAAGATAGGACGTTCGTTCGAAGAACTGCTCCTGAATCTGCGCCACGGGCAATTCAAATACATTTTCACCGCCGTGCGCAACCGCATTATCAAATTGGCCGGACTCAACAAGAACGTTTAAACACCGCCATGCCCTGCAAAAAATAACAGGCCGGCACATTAGAAAAGAACAGACCAAAATAAATCCAAGCCATGAAAGACTTTATGTTTTACAGCCCCACCGAATATGTTTTCGGGCGCGGAGCTGAGATGAAAACAGGCGAAAACGCCGCACGCTACGGCGGAACGCGCGCCTTAGTAGTATATGGCGGAGGCTCGGCCGTTCGCAGCGGAGTGCTCAAGCGCACCTGCGACTCCCTCGAAGCCGCCGGTGTGGAATACACCACGCTCGGCGGCATACGTCCCAACCCCACCGACGACAAAGTATACGAAGGAATAGAAGCAGCACGCCGTTTCCGCGCCGACATGCTCATCGGCGTAGGCGGAGGCTCGGTAATCGACACGGCCAAAGCCATTGCGGCAGGCGCCGTATACGACGGAGATTTCTGGGACTTCTTCTGCGGAAAGAGCACGATAGAGGACGCATTGCCCATAGGCGTTGTGCTGACCATTCCCGCCGCCGGAAGCGAAGGCTCGGGCAACAGCGTCATCACCAAGACCGACGGACTGATAAAGCTAAGCCTGCGCACACCGCGCGCATTGCGCCCGAAATTCGCCATGATGAATCCGGAGCTCACCTTCACGCTCCCGCCATACCAAACAGCGGCCGGCGCAACCGACATGATGGCCCACATAATGGAACGCTACTTCAACAACACACCGGCCACGCAAACAACCGACCAGGTGTCCGAGGCGGTTTTAAGAACAATCATAGAAGTGACGCCCAAAGTGCTTGCCGCACCCAACGACTACGACATGCGCGCAAACCTGATGTGGTGCGGAACGCTCGCCCACAACGGATTGTGCGGCACAGGGGTTGACGAAGACTGGACATCGCACTTCATCGAGCACGAGATAAGCGCGCTCTACGGAGTGACCCACGGAGCAGGACTTGCCGTGGTTTTCCCCGCATGGCAAACGTTCATGACCGCACACAATCCACACAAAGTGGCACAAATGGCCCACAACGTATGGGGCGTAGCGGCGCGCGGAAACGAACTGGCCGAAGCGGCCGAAGGCATAAGGCGATTCCGGAAATTCCTGCGCGGCATAGGAATGCCTGTTACGTTCGGAGAACTCGGCGTTCCCCAGCCCGACATCGACGCATTAGTGGAAAACCTGCACCTCCACAAAGGAAATCCGATAGGCAACTACTTCCCGCTCACGCCCGACGACACGAGACAGATATACATGCTCGCCATGAACGACGACACGGACAAAAGAAAGAACATTTCGGAAATATTCTGACGCCTCATGCACGGAACATTCCTAACACATGGCGGAAAAATATATGCACCTGATTTTTTAACTAACGTTAACGTTTTCACGGACAGCGAAACAAAGCTCGGGAAAGCCTTTCCCCATGCCGCAAAAAATATGTCTGAGATATTTCAAATTATCTCAGACATATTTTAAATTACCTCAGAGATAATTTTTTCTATCTGCGGGAAGGGCTTTTTCACCTCTATTACCGATTGCAAAAATCAGTTAAAAATCGTTTCTTTAAAAAGAATACAATTCAACTTATTATAATTACATTTGCGATTGAAACCCGAAGTATCTATCACAAATGGCAAAAATCACAGTCCAAAACACACCGGTAACAGTTCTCTCCATAGAGGAGCAGGATTATATCTCGCTCACTGACATGGCTACGGCCAAAGAGGGAGACAGCCGCTCGGCCGACATAACAAAGAACTGGTTAAGGAACCGCTATACCATTGAATTTCTCGGCACATGGGAGGTGATTCATAATCCCGATTTCAAAGTGGTCGAATTCGACCACTTTAGAATGAATGCCGGCCTACCGTCGTTTGTATTGAGTGCTTCCGAGTGGATAGAGCGGACTAATGCCGTCGGCATAATCGTAAAGAAAGGGCGTTATGGCGGCACGTATGCCCACAAGGATATAGCCTTTGAATTCGGGTCGGCAATAAGCGTTCCATTCAAACTCTATCTGATAGAGGAATTTCAGCGGCTGAAAACAGAAGAGCAGAAGTCGCTGGGGTGGTCTGCAAAACGAGAACTGTCGAAAATCAACTACCGCATACACACCGACGCAATCAAACAAAACCTTATCCCTGCAAAGATAACTCCGGCACAGGCAAACATGATTTATGCCAACGAAGCCGATGTTCTTAATGTAGCGATGTTCGGAATGACGGCAAAACAATGGCGGGAATCTAATCCCGAGCTGAAAGGAAACATACGTGACTACGCCACAATCAATGAACTTATCTGCCTGTCGAACATGGAAAACTTAAATGCCGTATTTATAGAGCAGGGAATATCCCAAAGCGACCGGCTTATAAAACTAAACCAGATTGCAATTCATCAAATGAACGTACTGGAAAGCGGAAACAGCAGTGACAGAAAGTTGTTGAAACAATAAAGCCACCACATAATTCATAGCATATAGAAAGTATGCGGGATAAATAAGCCAATAAATAAATGAGCCGGATTTTTAACCGACGTTAACGTTTTCGTGAGCAGAGGAACAAGGATCGGAAAAGCCTTTCCCCATGCCGCAAAAAATATGTCTGAGATATTTCAAATTATCTCAGACATATTTTAAATTATCTCAGAGGTAATTTTTTCTATCTGCGGGAGGGGCTTTTTTACTTCTATTACCGATTGCAAAAATCAGTTAAAAACTGTTTCTTTCTAAAGAAGGCCATCCATAAAAAGCCGCATACACTTTCCGATACGGCAAACTCATCCGTTTGCATGATTTTCAAGATAGCGCACCGCAATCTCCCCGCGCGCCTTGATTGTGAGGTGCGCCACCGCAGGCAAGCTGCTCATCTCGCAGTCAACGGCAACAGCCCGCGGATAGAGCATTTGCAGCACGAACAGGCTGGGGCCCACCGTTATGCTTCCAACGAAAACGTCGGAGCGCAAGAGCGCATCAACCTGCGCGAGAAAGCGTATCATTTTCTCCCGCTTGTCGGCCGCGGCGGTGCGGGCGAAAGCGGCGTTCACATATCCGCGCTCACCGGCAGTGCATAACGAATGCCATGAGTACTCGGGATACTTTCGCCTTACGCTTTCGAGCACGCCATAGTCGTCGGTAAGCAGCAATATATCGCGCAATGAGGATGTTTTTTTCAACGCGCTTACGAAAACATCGGGCGATAACAGGCCTACTTCCGTTATCTTGTCTCCACCGCGAATCTGCATTCCAGCAAAATGAGCGGGCAGACCTGCGGACTGCAACAGCGGTCCCGCCTCGCGCAACACAGTATCGTTCAATTGCCATATCATGGCCGAAATCTTTTGAAAGGCCTCGAAATAAGAGCAGTCCATACCCATTTCGGGAACAACGCAACGCTCCGCCGGCTTTTGCGGTATGTCGTAGGTTGAGAGCGTATCGCGGCCATACCGGAAAATGCTTATAAGCCGGAACATACATCCGCGGAACGCGGTTTTCAGCTTCCACATAAGGAGTGCCGACACGGAAAGCCGCGGGTTGCGTTGTCGCAACTCGGCAAGCGAAGGCAGCGCGTGGATATTCCACCGGCTGTGGAAGCCGTCGCTCACCTCTGTGCAGAAAGGCACGAAGAAATCCTCCCAGCCGCGCTCAACGGCAAAGTTGGCATCGCGGCTGTAAAGGCAAAACTGTATCCTGTTCTGCAAACAGAAAATCACGGCATTCACCATGTATCTGAACTCCGCAAAGAAGCCTGCGTCGATTCCCGCACGAAACACGAGGCGTCGCGGGAAACTTTCGTTCACACTGCGGTAAAGTTCGTAAAAATCGGATTGTCGCTGTTCGTTCATCGCAAACGGGGCCCGGGAATATACTTTAAAAGCGCGGTGAGTGCCCAGGCCGCAATAATGCTCACCGCAAGATATTCCGAAATCGTAATGTAAATGTTTTCTGCCGTGCGGGGATTGAGAAAACAACGCACCACCGGATGCACGACAAAGAGAGCGGCCGAAATTCCTCCTGTCCACTCCAGCGGAAAACGCACCGCCCTGCGCGCCAGTCGCACCAAAGGCATTACAATAATTACCAAAGCCACCGGCGAAAGTATCCAGAGGAAAACATTGAAGCATCCGCCCGCAAACACGCCCCATGCCGCCACGTACAAGGCCGCGCTGATACGCACCGTGTGCCTTGCCGCCCACACGCCGAGCGCAAACGGCAGCAAACACGCCAGGAACGTATAGCGCAGATAGTGCAGCACCTCCTGTTTAGGACTGTCCCACACCGTGACGGCAAGCACCTGCAGAATCACACATACCGCCACGCTCACCGCAACAGGCACATTGCCGCGGCGGTAATAACACACACGGTACAGCATGTACATCTGCATGGTAAGCGAAAAGTACCACCACGGCCCGAGAAGCAAATCCTGCTTCGGCAGAAACGTATCGCCGGTCTGCGGAAAGAAGTTGGTGACGAACGTAAGCATGTAAATGACATTCATCACGCCATGCCGCCAGCCGGAACTGAAAAACGTCTCGTAAACGAAAAGGAGAATCATTCCCGCAAGCATGAGCCGCCACAGTTTAAGCGCATTATATCGTGCAAAGTCCCACACGGGCACTGCGCCCTGCCCTGCCGCGGTCGGCTGCTCGTACTTCTTCACCACACCGTAGCCGCTGAGAAAAAGAAACACCGGCACACCGTAACATCCGAGGTGGGAAAAAATATTCAACACCACGTGCGGCCCGCCCGAGACGATTATGTCGACTAATCTGCGGGCGTTCTCCGCGTGGAAGTTGTATTCGTTTTCAACTACAGCACCTGGAATCCAATGGCAGAAGTTATGGAGAACTATCGCCAGGATTGCCGCCCCTTTCAGCAAAGCCGTATCGTTGCGAGTAAGGGAAATGTTCATCGTAAAGCGGTTTGTTTTTCAGCCGACATGAGAGAATCGTAGTCGACAGTCTGTTTCATTATTCTTTTTCTCCCCTCGTCGAACTGCGGATTGAGCAGGTCACGCCGCCCGTCATAGAGATCGCTTTCCACTCCTGCGAGCCCCATGAGCACGAAAGGCAAATCGTCGGAAGCGAAAGGCTTTCCGGCGGCCGCACGGGCGTTTTCGAACACATCGGAATGGAGACGCCGCGCCTTAGGCGAGAACCATACAACAAAAGGTATCTCGAATTCCGAATAAGCTATGTCGGAAGTAAGAGCAGCCGCATGATCGCGCCCGAAGTTATGCACACGGTCGAACACTTCTTCGCCGTGATCGGACAAGTATACCACAACGGCGTCATCGTCTCTGAACTTTCTGCAAAGAAGCGAGAAAACCAAATCATTGAATCGCGTGGCGTTGTCGTAGTCGGCTATTATTTGCTTCTCGCTTTCGTTAAGGTCGGTGCGATGTGCGTAATCGTCGACCGTAAACTTCACGTTTTTCGGCCCGAAGCGCTTGTTGTACTCCTGATGTTGCCCCATGCCGTGGAATATTATGAAATTATTTCCGCCACGCTCTATACTGTCGATTTCATTCACGAGATTGCTGTCGAAACGCTTGCGGTATTTGTTGCGATAATCGAAACAAAGCGAATCGAGTTCGTTGTCGTTAAGAAAGAAACTCCCGTTGAAATCGGTGATTCCCATATTCGGCGACTTGTAATACTGACTCGTAATGAAAGCTACCTTGTAACCGGCCTTTTTCAGCACCGAAGGAACGAGCACTCCGTCGGTCCATGTACCGTCAAGGTCGGCGCTGTGCGTGGAAAGGATGTTTTTGAACACATCGCTCGTAACGTTCCACGGAGATACCACATCGCTGAACACAACCAGCTCTCCTTTGCGCGCCATTTCCGCCTGATAAGGCGTAGTGGGCAGAGAATAGCCGTAGAGTTGCGAATGGTGCTTATTGTAACTCTCTCCGATGTAAAGCACTATGTTCGGGATTTTGAAACTGCACGAATCTATTTTCATGGCGTGCATTCTGCGGCGCATATTGTCGAGCTCGCCGTCAGTGAGTTTAAGAAAATAAGCCGAATAAATCATTCTGTAAAGCGGCGTGTGGAACGCATGAATGTCAACCCGCTCGGCCATTACCGTGCCCTTGCGCATAAAAAAGTCAAGCATAACCTTTTTCTGCCCTACACTCACCACCAGACACACGCCGACGAACAACGGCGCACAGATATTGAACATGCGCCCGCCAATGGTAGGAGCGCAACGACGTACGAACCTCTTTACACGCTGCGAAAAGGTTTCGCCAACAATATTCAGCAAAAGAACCGGTCCGTAAACCAGCACAATCTTAACCAGCGCCGGCCCGTGCAGATAGGCAGAAAAGAATTCGCCGGCCTCGTCGGGATTCGTCTCGCGCAGAAGCTGAATAGTCATCGGCACATACACCAAATGAAAGCGCTCGTGAATGAAACCCTCCGACACAACGGCCGCATAGCCCACGGCATAGAACAAAGCCTTTACCCACGGGCGCAAACGGGCCGGAAGAATGCACAACAGCACGCACAGCACATACAAATCGAACACGTTCTCAAGGTAATACACCGCCGCCGGCTCCGTAGAGTTCGTCTGCTCGAATATACGCGCCATGACAAACAGTATATACATGAACACGAAGAACACCGGCTCACGGCGCAACGGCGAAGCAAGCACATGCAACAGATTGTAAAGCCTTTTCATATTCATTTACAGACGTTCGAATGCAAAATTACGATTTAACAAAGATTCAGCAACCGCCGCCACGCCTTTTTTTGTACCCGCCGGCATTGCAATCCCTTGCAGCATGCCATTTTACGATTTCCCCTGCTATTATGTCCGGCAGCTCCCGCACGTAAAAAAAATTATCTCTGAGATATTTTAAAATATCTCAGAGATAATTCAAAATATGTCTGACATATTTTTCCGGAGGTCTGTTGCCGGATATGAAACATCACCTGCGCAATTTCATTTTCGAAAAAAAGAAGTCCATACATTCTCTGAACACCACCGCACGCGAGAGTTTCATCACCGTGCAATACACCAGAACCGCCACCACAAACTTCACCGCCAGCCGTACAACCGCGCCGCCGGCCACGGAAGCCGCCCCAGCGCCCCGTTTTTTGCCCTCGGCATAAAGTTCTCCGTCCTTGACGAGGTACGGGTTGATGTAGCCAAGGAACCGGATGCCCCGGGCGTGGAGCTCTTCAATGTGCCGGGGCAGATCGGGGTACATCTCCTTGTGGTAATGCCAATCCCACTGGAGGCGCTTGCCAAAGCTGGTCACCCGCTTGCCGCACCAGTCCTGACACCACAGGCCGGAGACCTTGATGCCTTTTTCCAAGCTTCTGTCCACGATGTCAAAGCTGCGCTGGCTGCCGCCCTGCGCACCAATGATCAGGCCGTTATAGACCCACTCCGGCAGCTCCGGCTGACGTCCAAGAAAAGCAGTGAGCTTTTCCAGCAGCTCCACAAAGGTGGGCGCTGCCTCGATGCGGATAAAGCCCGGCACATTCCAGCACTGCAGCTCGTGGTAGTGGAGATTGCGAAAATCGAAATCGCCGTAAGCGGTGGTATCCATGTGGAGGTAGTAGTGACGGCTGGAAACGTAGGTAGGCTCCGGGTAGTTGGTGTTGTAATAGTCACCGCCCGCGCCGCCGTTTTCCACGTTGCTGCGCCATGTCACATAGGTAGTCTTGTCGCGCCCGACGCCCGGCTCGCTGGACCACAGGGGGAAATGACGGCCCCGCAGATCGAAGTAACTCATCTGCTCGCCGCAGCCGTAGACATGCTCGTCCTCGGCCGCTTCCACCCGAAGCCAGAAGCGGTTGATCTCCTCCGCCTTCTCAGTCACGGTTAGGGTGACTGCGCCGTTTTTTTCGGTGACCAGCAGCTTGAGCCGGCCTTCCAGATCCAGCTCTGTCCCCTGTTGTGTCGCACGGGTCGCGGTCAGCGTCAGGGGGCGGCGCTCCAACAGATGATCCTCCAGCTTGAAGTTGCCGCGGTACATCTCCACCCGCTCCTCGCCGCAACCGACATAGACCATGGGGGTATCGGCGTCGGTATGCAGCAGCACATCGCTGCCGTTTTTCAGGGTAAAGACCCGTTCTTTGCAAATGATCTCCATGGTTGCCCTTTCTCAGCCATTCGGCTCTTTAATAGTGGAGTTCCCGGTTCTCGCCCAGCAAGCCGGGATAGGCTCCCTGCTTGATGAGCGGCTCCCGCTCCGGGTGGGCGATGACCCACTTGTTGCGCTGGAGCAGCAGTCTGCTCTCCGGGTCGTCGCCCGGGGTCTTGTCCTCCAGCGGTGTGTTAGTGCCTCGGGGCAGGATGACTATGCCCTTGAAGCCTGCATCGCAGACCCGGCAGGGAGACAGGTGGAGGGTGGTCTGGTACATTTCCACCGCCGTGCCCTGCGGCACAAAGAACACCTTGGCGTTCTCGAAGCGATAGGTATTGTTCTCGATCTGCCACACATGGCCCAGGATCAGCATGAAGTCCGTGACTGCCACATTGATCTCGCTGCCCTTGTGGTACTCAAAGCCGTTCCATGTAGTGTTGCGCCCGTTGCAGTAGCCCACCTCAATGGGCATATCGCCGTAGAACTTCTTCTGCAGCCCGGTGGCTGCGGGCAGAGCTTCCATCTCCGGCACACTGGCAACATAGACATTGCCGTTTTCCGGGATGGAGGTGTTCTGCTCCATGTAGGCGATCATCTCACTGAGATCATAGCCTGTGACCACCCGACCGTAGGGGGCAAACTCCGGGTCCAGCACGCTGTACACCGGAACATCATTGACCTGATTCAGATGCTCCAACAAGTTTTCCATTCCTGTTCTCCCTTTTCAGTGGCCGCGGACCAGCTTGAAGGTCGAGCGCCAGTCGTCGCCGCCCATGCCGGCCTCCATGCCCTTGTCATAGACCTTTTTCACATTGGCCTCGCCGGGCATCTCCAGCCTGCACTCCTTTGCAAGCTCCATGCAGATACCCACGTCCTTGGCGGCATTTGCCAGAGAGAAAGCAGTGGTATAGTCCTCATCCCGCAGCTTCTGCCACTGACCATCCAGATAGAAGTTCTGCCCGCCGCCGTAGGAGATGGCTGTGGCATAATCCTCCACCGTGATGCCGTTGAGCTGTGCCAGAGACAGCGTCTCGTTGACACCGTTCTGGATCTGGGTGACCAGCGCATTGTGGCAGATTTTCATCACCAGCCCCTTGCCGTTGCCGCCCATGCGGATGATGTTCTCGCCCATGTAAGCAAGGATGGGGCGCATAGCTTCACAGGTAGCTTCGTCGCCGCCCATGTAGATGCCCAGTTTGCCGGCAATGGCGGCGGGCTTGCTCTTGACCACCGGGGCATCCATAAAGGCAGCACCTGTGGCCTTGACTATTTTGCTGATCTCTACCGAAACACTGGGGTCGATGGTGGACATATCGATGCAGGTCTTGCCCGCACACAGCACCGGAAGGATGGTCTTGTAGACGCTCATGGAATGCTCGGACTTGGGGACCATGGAGATGATGACATCGGCTTTGGTTGCCAGCTCCACGGAATCCTTGCAGGGCACCGCTCCCTTGGAAGCCAGCAGCTCCACCTTTGCGGGGACGAAATCGAAGCAGTAGACTGTGTCGTCATGCTTCTTGACAATGTTTTCGCACATGGACTCGCCCATGATGCCCAAACCAATAAAACCGATCTCCATAGCCTTTTCTCCTTTAGCTCTCCGCAATTTCCTTTGTCCCGGACTTACTCTGTCACGGTGTTGTCCCACGCATTGATGAAGGTCTCAATGCCCTGACGGGTGTAAGCGTGCTTGATCGCGTCCTGATAGACTGCCAGTCCGGTGGTGACGATGTCGGCACCTGCCACAGCGCAGTCCACGATCTGCTTGGGTGTGCGGATGGCGGCGCAGATAATCTGCGTCTTGCCGTAGAAACCGTAGTTCTTGTAGATGTCCACGATGTCCTTGATATACTGCTTGCAGTCCTCACCGTTGGCTTCCTTCCAGCCCAGGAAGGGAGAAACGAAGAGAGAACCATTCTTGGCGGGCCAGATGGCCTGTGCCGGGCTGAACACCAGCGTCACATTGGTGCGGATGCCTTCCTTCTCCAGACGGCGGGCCGCAGCCACGCCAGCCTCGGTGCAGGGGATCTTGATGACAAAGTTGCTGCAGATGGCAGAAACCTTTCTGGCAGCAGCGATCATCTCCTCGGTGTCATCCAGATGGGGGTTGATCTCCACAGAGACCGGGAATTTATCGTAGCCTTCCAGACCCTCTTCTTTGATCCAGTTGGCAATGTCGGTGATGGCAGTCAGGAAAGGCTTGCCGCTCAGCATGATGTGGCGGGGATTGGTGGTAACGCCGTCAATACCGAAGGTGTTGTAAGCAAGCTTGATCTCGTCGAGTTTTGCGCTGTCCAGAAAGTACTTCATAGTCGTTTCTCCTTCTTTGATTAAAAGTGTTTATTAATTGCGTCCCGCAATTGATTTTTTATTTTCATCAGCGGTACGTTTCTTTTTTGGTTCTTGATTTTTCGTCCGGTCAAATCCCTTCAATTGATTAATAGCGTTAATCAATTGTTGTACCTGCATTATACCGCCGTCCAAAGGAGATTGTCAATACCTTAACATCAACTTTAACCACATTATCTTCCATTGTTTACGGATTACTTTTGTGCTTATTGTACATTAGTCCATACTAACTATCCGTCTCATGCGGTTTTTTCCTCCTTTTCTGCGGAAAATCCTCCCTGCTTTGTGGTTTTCCGCACCTGCTCTGCCGCAAGCAGTTTGACAAACGGTCCCGGGTGCAGCGCCAAAATCAGCCCCTTAAAACAGAGCTCGATTTTTATGCAAAGCCGGAAAAGCGGAGGAATCAAAACACCTTCTCCGCTCTTCCGATAAGCCCATCCGCTCTTGTTTTGGATTTTCTCCTCCCAGCCGCTTTTCCGGGTTGTTCAGAGCCCATGTGCACCTTGCGCCGGGCGAATACCGGAAAAACCACCCGTGCTCCTGTCGAGCTTTGTTTTGCCTGCTCGCCTTCCGGGAAGATGACCTTATTCACAAAGAAGAAGATGACCATGGAGATGCCGCTGTTGAGCACGGTGGTGCCAATGTTGTAGATGAAGTCTGGCACCAGCAGCCCAGCCACCGCCACCCAGATGCAGTTGATGGAGTTGACGATGCAGGTAATGATGCAGAACGC
>OHBJ01002004.1_pt1 | contig 13872 bp, 11 predicted proteins | sample 1577241 | NCBI WGS metagenome assembly OHBJ01 (sample SAMEA3541594, study PRJEB24748) | human gut metagenome | biome: human gut; feature: human-associated habitat; material: faeces | place: China | collected 2012
GGGCAGCAAATACTTATATTCGTTCAGGTAGAATGCCGGAAGCTATTGTTGGCGACCCGATTTGTTAATTTATGTTAATTAGACAAAATAAACATCTGTAACGTAAAGTATAGGAAGTTCTGACAAACAAATTTATCCTTGCAACAAGTATATACCTCCCGCGACACATAGGGCAGCCCGCAACAAAACAAACAATATCAAATGGGACAAATATCCCAATCAACAGCTACGGCATCTCCCTCAAAGTATATCTTTACTGCGGTTTTCACAGAGCCGACCATACAAAAAGAGAAAGTACATCTTACGCAACCTTGTGTCAATTACAACAGAGGCACACCAGAACACATCAAACGCAATGCTACCCGTCTGAGGAACCAAAGCACAGCAAAGGACAAGCACAATTTACGGTGCAGATGCATCATCTATCATGATTCGACATAGAGAAACCGGCTGAAACTCCTGAAATGCCCGGAGAAATTTGAATGGTAAAATACCTCCCCTCAATCTAACTTGAAATAGCGACTTACGGAATTCTCGAGAAAAACAATTACCTTTGCATTCGCACATAACTAATATGTGTCTACGCCGAAAATATATAACAACGATACAAACAAATGGCATATGACAATCGAAGAGCCACTCTGCTTCAAGTGCAAACATTACTGCCATAACCATGGAGATGGTTCGGGATATGGTTGCCGTGCCTTTCCGACAGGCATTCCCGATGAAGCAAAATTGGGATATAACCATCATTCCGTTATCAATGGACAGGTAGGTAACTTCGTATATGAAGAAACCAGCTATGAAAATTTACCACCATTCGGTAAATATTTGTGGGATAACCAATAGCCGCCATCGTTTAAACCATATATTATAGGTAACGCAGTACGTAAATGTGCATTTTATTGTAGCCCGGATTGCGTTAGTGCCTCCGTCAGGAGGCAGATTTTTCCGTAACCCCGTACGCCGTCAGGCGTGCGGGGACCAAAACGCACATGAATACGGGCCTCCGGGAGGAGGATTTACATAAGGAAGAGCTATTGGAGACATAAATGATTGTAAATCAGCCTCCTCTGGAGGCTATGTATTATGTATTACCTCTTACCCCGCACGCCTGGCGGCGTACGGGGTTACGGAAAAATCTGCTTCCTGACGGAAGCGCTACGCAATACATATTACGGCAAACTATTGGCATTATACTTCAGGAACTTTGGTTAACCAAAATGCGCATTTACTTACTTTGCCTACTATAACAGTATTAGTCGCTGCCACATATATATGGAGGGCAGGCTTGGAAGTCTCCCGCACCCGCGCTCTTTGCTTTTATTACGCAGGCTTGGAAGCCTGCGCTCCATATACTCCGGGGACGAAGAAAGTCCGCGCCAGTGGGGGACGCGGACTTTTTATCTGGGGTTGGAAATTGCGGATTAGCTGAAGCGGCGGTTGCCTACCGGTGCGCCGGGTTTGGCGTTGGCGGCTTTGCGGGCAAGCGAGCGTTTCAGGATGTTGTAGGCTATCGGCGCCGCGCAGAACAGCGAGCAGAAGGTACCTACGATTACACCGAAGATCATCGCGAAAGTGAAGGAACGGATGGTGTCGCCGCCCAAGAAGAAGATGCACAGAAGCACAAGCAGGGTCGAGAGCGATGTCATCAAGGTACGTCCCAAGGTCGTGTTCAGCGACTTGTTGAAGGTAAGGAAGCGGTCCTCCTTCGGGTATTCTTTCATCATCTCGCGCACACGGTCGAATACCACCACGGTATCGTTTATCTGGTAACCGATAATGGTCAGCACGGCGGCGATGAACGATTGGTCAATCTCCATAGAGAAGGGAAGGAATCCCCAGCATACGGAGTAGAAGCCGATAATGAGGAAGGCTGTGAGGGCAACGGCCGACACGGCACCTACGGAGAACGCGATATTGCGGAAACGCAGCAGGATGTAGAGGAACATGCAGACTACGGCGATGCCGACAGCCCAGTATGCGTCGCGCTTCATGTCGTCTGCCACCGAAGGACCGACTTTCTGGATGGAGATAATACCGTGGCTTTCGTCGGCAACGGTGAAGGCGTCCTTGTCCATGACTTTGCCCTGCGCGTTGGTAAGCTCGTTCTGGAGGGCTTTGTACATGAGGTCGGTGAGTTCGTTCTCTACCTTCTGGTCGGCACTGTCGATCTTATAGTTGGTGGAGATACGCACCTTCGAGAGGTCGTCGATGGTGATTACGCCCACGCTGACGGTCTTGTCGTTGGCGGCCGTCTGCAGGGTATTGAGCAGTTTCTGCTGTATCTGTGAGGGGTCTACGTTCTTCTCGAACTGTACCACATAGTTGCGGCCTCCGGAGAAGTCGATGCCCTGGTTCATGCCGCGGATGGCGAGCGAGGCGATGGAGACTACTATGAGTGCGATCCATACGGTGGCTGCCACTTTGGTCTTGCCCAGGAAATTGATCTTGGAGCCGTTGAACATGTTGCGCGACAGGGCGGTGGCGAATGTCATGCCGGAGCAGCGGCCGTTCTTGGTGATGAGGTCGAAGGCGATGCGGGTCAGGAACACTGCGGTGAAGAAGGAGCAGACCAGACCTATGATGAGGGTGGTGGCGAAGCCCTTGATGGGGCCTGAACCAAAGAGGAGGAGAATGATACCTGTAATAATAGAAGTAAGGTTACCGTCGAAGATAGCCGAGAAGGCGTTGCTGTAACCCTCGGAGATAGCCTGGCGCAGTTTCTTGCCGTTGCGCAGCTCCTCTTTAGTACGCTCGAAGATAAGCACGTTGGCGTCGACCGCCATACCCAGGGCGAGCACGATACCGGCGATACCGGAAAGTGTCAGCACCGCTTGCAGCGACGCCAGGATACCGAGGGTGAAGTAGAGGTTGAGCATCAACCCGACGTTGGCCACGAGACCCGGGATTACGCCGTAGATGCAGATCATGAAAATCATCAGCAGCACCAGCGCCACGATGAAGGAGATGAAGCCCTGCTGTATGGCTTCGGCACCGAGGCTCGGTCCGATGACGTTGTTGCTGACAACGTCTACCTTGGCGGACATCTTACCGCTCTTCAGCACGTTGGCAAGGTCGTTTGCCTCTTCGGGAGTGAAGTTACCGGTGATTTCAGACGAGCCGCCGGTGATTTCGTTATTTACGTTCGGGTATGAGTAAACATGGTTGTCGAGGACGATGGCGATGGGGTGTCCCACATTGTTGCGGGTCAGGGTAGCCCACTGCTGCGCGCCCTGGTCGTTCATCTTCATGTTTACGGTGTAACCCTTCATGGCGTCATGTTCGGAGGAGGCGGAGGTCACTACGTCGCCCTCCATTGCAGCCTCGCCTTTAAGGGCTATGAGCTGCCAGTAGGGAGTGGTCTTGTCTTCGCCGTTGGCTTTCTTCACTACGTTGCCGTTGGCGTCGGTGACGGGGATTTCAACCGGTTTCACTTCCCACACTGCGGAGAAATCGGCGGGCATCGTGCTCTTGGCCAGCGGGGTGTTGAGGATGCTGTCCACCATAGCGCGGTCATCGGCTTTCACCATACCGATGACGGGGCTTCCGGCACGCGCGCCGCCGAGCAGGCTCATCAGGTTGGGAGCCTTCTTGGTGCTGTCCTGCTGCACGAAAGCCTGGGCCAGACGATTGAGGTCGCCGGCCACTTCCTTATAATCGTAAACTTCAAAGAACTGGAGGTTTGCCGACGATTTGAGAAGTTCCGTAACACGTTCCGGTTCCTTGACGCCCGGAAGTTCGAGCAGAATCTGGCCCTGCTTGTCCTGGAGTTTCTGGATGTTCGGGGCTACTACACCGAACTGGTCGATACGTGTGCGGAAGATATTGAAGGCGGCGTCCACCTGCGAGGAAACCTGCTGGTTAAGGGCCGACACCACTTCCTCGTTGGAGGAGCCGGATTTCAGTTTCCCGAGGAACTCGCCTTCACGGGTAAAGAGGCCTGCCATGGTGCCGGGTTGGAAATTCTTGGCAACTTCGGAGATGAAGCCCTTTTCCGAGCCTTTCACTCCTTGTGCTTCGGCCTTGCGGATGGCGTCGTTGATCTTGGCCAGCTGCTGCTCGCCCGAGGCGTACTGCCGGAGAATGTCGGGCACCGAGATTTCGAGCACTACGTTCATACCTCCCTTGAGGTCCAGACCCATGCCTATCTCCATCTGGCGAACCTGATTGTAGGTATACCAGAGATAGACTTTCTCTTTGTCGATAGAATCGTTGAATTGTTTCAGACTCTGTTTGTAGGCGTCATTGGTGACGTCCGTGGTTTTGGCTCTTGCGGCTGCAAACTCTTCCGCCTCTTTCTCGTAATGCGAAGTCACGAACGAGAAGGAAATGTAGAAGCCGCAAATCAAAATCAGGAGCACCGCGATGACGCTGATAAACCCTTTGTTCTGCATTTTTACTGTTGTTATTTGTTGTTTGATTATTATCGTGAATATTTCAACTTGCAAATTTAACTGATTTTTTTGAGGTTTCACCACTCTTAACCCAAAAAAATGACCTTTTTGTGTTTTTAACCCTCAAAAATGCCTTTTATTTCCGAAAATTTTCATACTTTTGGGCCTGCAAAACTGAATTACGCACTTTTATGGACAGTTATCGCAAAGCATTTTTAGCCCTCGCCGGAGGCGCCGCGGCGTCGCTCCTTTTCTCTTGCGCTTCCATCGGCAATCCCTCCGGCGGACCCCGCGACGAGGACGCCCCGCGCTTCGTCCGCGCAAACCCCGCACCCGGAGCCACGAACGTCACCAACCGCCGCGCAATGCTGGAGTTCGATGAGCTGGTGAACGTCAAGGACGCCTTCTCGAAGGTCGTCATATCCCCCACCTCGGCACAGACACCACGTGTATCATCCTCCGGACGACGCGTTTACATCGACTTCGGCGACTCACTGGCCGAAAATACCACATACACCGTGGACTTCGGCAACTCCATCGAAGACTTCACCGAGGGAAACAAGCTCCCCTCGTTCGCATACAGTTTCTCCTCCGGACCGGAACTCGACACGCTCCAGATTTCCGGAATGGTGCTGGCAGCCCGCAACCTCGAGCCGCAACAGCAGATGATAGTGGGAGTGCACAGCATCCTCGCGGACTCCGCCTTCAAGAAGCTCAGGCTTGAACGTGTGGCAAAAACCGATGACCGCGGACGCTTCACCGTGCGCGGACTCAAGCCCGGACAGTACCGTCTATTCGCCCTCGCCGATGCCAACAACGACTTCCGCTGGGACAACCCTGAGGAGGACATCGCCTTCACCGACTTCACCATCGAGCCTTACGCCGAGACCATCACCGTCAGCGATACCATCTACGACCTGCGCACCGGCCGCGTGGACACCATAGTGGAGCGCATACGCTCTCGTTTCCTGCCCAACAACATCCTGCTAAACTCCTTCAACGTGGATTTCAAGCAGCAATACCTTCTCAAAAACGAAAGGGTTGACTCCACGCGCATATCGCTGATTTTCAATACAAAGGCAGACACCCTGCCGCGCATCACGCTCATAGAGAGGCCGGACCTCACCGACTGGTACACGCTGGAACGCTCGGCACACAACGACACACTCACCTACTGGATTCGCCCGGCCGACCTGGTACACACCGACACCCTCAACCTGGTGTTGCAATACACTGCAACCGACAAAGACCTCAACCTGGTGCCCAAGACCGACACCATCAGCTTCCTCACCCCCCGGCCGCGCGGCAAGCAGAAACAGGCCGCCCGACGCAAAAGCAAGAAAGACAGCATCCCGGAGGTAGTCTTCCTCGACATGAAACTCGCCTCGGCCGCCAGCCAGAACATCTACGAGCCGGTGGTCATAGAGTTCGGACAGCCGCTCGAGCGCCTCGACACCATGGCTTTCCACCTCTCCGAACAGGTGGACACCATCTGGAAACCTGTCGCCAAGCCCTACCGCCTCCTCCCGGCAGACTCCCTCTCGAAGCGAAAGTTCAAGATAGAATACCCGTGGGAATACGGAGGCAAATACAAGCTGAACGTCGACACCCTGGCGGCCACCGGCATCTACGGCAACTTCACCAAACCGCTGGAGCAGCTCATCAACGTTAAGGACCGCGACCAGTACTTCGACCTGCGTTTCCACATCCGCTCCCTCCCCGACACGCTTCCGGCCTTCGTCGAGCTGCTCGACACGCGCGATGAGCCTCTCTTCAAGGCGCGCGTGGATAATGGGGAAGTCTTCTTCAAGGACATCCCGCTCGGCACATATTACGCCAGGTTGGTGGAAGACCGCAACGGCAACGGCGAGTACGACACCGGCAACTACGACCTGCAGCTACAGCCGGAATATGTCTACTATTTCCCGCAGGCTCTGAAAATCAAGAAGCGCTGGGAAGTGGACCAGAACTGGGACCTCACCGCAATGCCGCTCGACCTACAGAAGCCGGCCGCCATCAAAAAGAACAAGCCGGAGCAAGACAAGCGCAGCCGCCAGAACAACGAGAATGCCGACGAAAACGAAGAAGACGACGGAGTGTTCGACCCGACACGCAACCCCTTCGACCCCAACTCCAAGCCCAAGCGCAAAAGCACCGCCGGCTCCTACTGACGCACGCCGACAATACACAAAAGCCGGACCTTCCACACAAGGAGGTCCGGCTTTTTTATCGGGCCTGTCAGGCCCGATAAAAATATTGGGTTTATAGGCCTATTGAGCAGAGAAGCCCGAGAATCCCCAGAAATTCGTATTACTCTCCGCTTTCGGCGTAACCGGTTACGAAGCCGTCTTCGGGTGTCTGGATGAGGTAGAGGTACGAGATCTGGCCCGTTGTCATCGGCGAAGAGTAGATTACCATCTTGCCCTTCTTGCCTATCTCGCGGTCCGTGCGCGTTATCTTTTCGCTGGAATAAGGCAACACATCTTCCAGGAAAATCACCGCCTCGTCGAGGGTGCTATAGAACGAGGGTGTTTTCCAGTACATGCAGCTGATGCCCTGCTTCTCGAAGGCTGCCGGCGTGCCGTCATTGTAATCTCCGGCCACGTCTACGAAAAACGGGAAAAGCGGAATGGCGTGCGCGCCCGCTGCGGTCAGCGAAAGCGCCACTGTCAATAGCAATTTTCTCATATCTTTAGATTTTACGGCCGACTCGCTTTATGCCGCCGGCCAGATGTATATTACCCCACAAAGTTAGCTATAATTCAGATATTTTCAAAACTTTTTCATTTTTATTTTGCAGTTTCGCCGGAAGTTCGTATATTTGCACACAATTAACCAAAGTGTGCGAAAAACAATGAAACTGAAAACCTTTTATATAGCAGGATGCACGGCGTTGGCGTTGCTCACCGGCGCATGCCAGAAGTCCGCAAAACTCTCCATCGAAATGCCCGACCTCCCGGACGGAACCGAAGTGTCGGTGATAACCTACGCCGATTCTGCCACCGTTATCAAAGGTGTGACCGGCGGCGGAAAACTATCAATGGAGATTCCCGCCGAAGAGGGAACCCTCACCGAGCTGAAAGTTGACGGCAAGACGGTGGCTTTCTATGTCGTGGAAGGTGGCGACGCCGTAATCAAGAGTGACGCCGAAAGCGCTTCCGGCACACCGCTCAACGACCGCTTCTCAGCCATGATGCACCGCCTCGACTCCATCGACAACCTCGACGACCTACGGCTCTACGCCGATGCCGCACGGCAGGCTTTCCGCGACAACCGCGACAACGCACTGGGGCTTTACGCCTACAGCACATGGCTACGCTTCGCCGACCTCTCCGACATCCAGAAGGAGCTTCCCGACGTTCCCGACAACATCAAGAACGCCAAGCGACAGAAGAAGCTGATGGACGCTGCCAACCTGCGCGCCGCCACAGCCCCCGGCAAAAAATACGCCGACTTCTCCGCCCTGCAGCCCGACGGCTCCACAAAGAGCCTGAGCAGCTACATGCAGCCCGGCAAGTACACCCTCGTGGATTTCTGGGCCTCATGGTGCCCCTATTGCATCAAGGAACTCCCCGAACTGCGCGACCTCTACAACAAATACAAGGACTCAGGCCTTATATTAGTGGGCGTGGCCGTGCGCGACGAGCAGCCCGACACCGAGGCTGCCGTCGGGAAACACGGCATATCCTGGCCCGTGATGTACAACACCAAACGAATCCCCTATGACAAATACGGCATAGGAGGAATCCCCCACCACATCCTCATCTCCCCCGACGGCACAATCGTCTCGCGCGGCGAATCGGTGAAACAGCTCGACTCGCGCCTACAGTCACTTCTTAAACAGAAATAAAAATGAACTACGACACATTAGCCGAATATATAGAGGACTCAATCAAGAAAAACTGGGAGCTGACAGCCCTGTCGGACATCGGAGGCACCAACCACCAGTATAAGGACGTGGCCGAACTGATAGCCAAGATGCACATAATGTTCGAGGCAGCCGGCCTCCGGCCAGGCGACAAGATAGCGCTCTGCGGCAAGAACTCGGCCAACTGGGCCGTGGCTTTCCTCTCCATCATCACCGGCGGATACGTGGCCGTGCCCATCCTCCACGAGTTCAAGCCCGAAACCATTCACCATCTCGTGGACCACTCTGAGGCGAAGGTTCTCTTCGTGGATGCCGCAATATGGGAGAACCTCGACGAGGCCGCCATGCCGGGACTCGAAGCCGCAGTATATATCTCGGAGTACGGTCTCCCCTTCTGCAAGAACCCGAAGGTGGCCGAAGCCCGAGACTGCCTAAACGAGCTCTTCGGGCGCCGCTATCCCTATAACTTCGGTCCCGACAACGTGAACTACCGCCGCGAGAACCCCGACGAGCTGGCCATCATAAACTACACTTCCGGCTCTACCGGAATGTCGAAAGGAGTCATGCTCACCTACCGCTCGGTGCTTAGCAACATACGCTATTGCGTAGAGAACCTCGACTTCCTCAAGCCCGGCGACGGCATCGTGAACATGCTCCCGCTGGCCCATCTCTACGGGTTGGTCATCGACATGCTCCATGTCTTCGTGAAAGGATGCCGCTGCTACTTCCTGACGCGCCTGCCGTCGCCCAAAGTCATCCTCACAGCCTTTGCCGAGGTACAGCCCAAGCTCATCATCACCGTGCCGCTCATCCTGGAGAAGATTATCCGCAACAAGGTGTTCCCGCTGCTCGACAAGCCGCTGATGAAGCTGCTGCTGCGCGTCCCCTTCCTCGACGACCGACTTCTCTCGAAGATAAAACTCAACCTCACGCAGGCCTTCGGCGGCAAGCTACAAGAGATTATCATCGGCGGCGCGCCGCTCAATCCCGACGTCGAGAAATTCCTCAAACGCATCGACTTCCCCTACACCGTGGGCTACGGCATGACCGAGTGCGGCCCGCTCATCTCCTACGCTCCGCCCACGGAGAACCGCTTCAAGTCATGCGGCCGGATAGTGGACCGCATGGAGATACGCGTCGACTCGCCCGACCCCGCCACCGTTCCAGGCGACCTCTGGGTGAAGGGCGACAACGTGATGAAGGGTTACTTCAAGAACGAAAAGGCCACCCGCGAGGTCTTCCCCGAGGGCGACGGATGGATGAACACAGGAGACCGCGCAGTCATCGACCATGACGGCTTCATCTACATTCTGGGACGCTCCAAGACCATGATTCTCGGGCCTTCCGGCCAGAACATCTACCCTGAGGAAATCGAGGCTAAGCTCAACAACTATCCCTACGTCAGCGAGTCGCTCGTCATCGACGAAGACGGCAAGCTCGTGGCGCTGATTTATCCCGACTACCAGAGCGCCGCCGATCAGGGACTCGAAACCCCGGACATCGAGAAGCTCATGGAGCAGAACATCGAGGCGCTCAACAAGGAGCTGCCCGCCTACAGCAAGGTTTCGCGCTTCAAAATATTCCTCGAAGAGTTCGAGAAGACCCCTAAACGCAGCATCAAACGCTTCCTCTACCAGCCGTAAACGGGCACACGGCCTTCGCTTGAAACCCGTCACATACCGAAATACACTGAGCGCTGCCGCCGGCCGGATTTTTTCCGACAGGCGGCAGCGCCGTTTTTAATACTTGCCGTAGCGGCGGTTACAGCAGCCCGGTTACAGCCATTGTGCTATGACGGTGGTGAGTTGAGAGCCGCGGATGTTCCCTTCCAGAAGGATGTAGAGGAGCTGCCCCCGGGTGCCGATGCCTATCAGCACCCGCGTATATATGCCATCCTTGTTGCGGTTGCCCCATATAGAAATGTAAGCGTTCCCGGTGTTGCTCTTCAGGTCCTGCTCCATACCTTTTCCCACCTTGCGCGACTGCTGGCGCAGTTTGTCGACAATGGCGTCGCTTGCCCCGGGGTTGGTGTAGACTATCTGCATCAGGTCCAGATCCCGCAACAGGTCCTGCGGCATATAGAACTGGTTGAAGTATAGCCCCGACTTCAGCAGGTCGCCCTTGGCCTGCATGAAGGAGATGCCGGGTTCATCTTCCATCGACGAGAAATCGGGGTTCGCGGCCATTGACGACAGAACTGCCGACATAGCGGTGATTATCAATATCAAAAATCTTTTCATTACTTACGGTATTAAGATGGTGTTTTGGTTTGCTGATGATTGACGGCTGTCAGCGGCAGGAAGCGCCGACTCCATTTGGCGGGCCTTAAAGCGCGAGGCTTGAACGGTGGTGGCCGACAAGTTCACAGCCACTTCGTTGGAACTGTTACGCAACTCCCTGCGAGCTTCGGACATTATTTCGAAACCTCCCTCCATTGTGGCTATCTGCTCGGGGGTGAGACCCTTCGGCTCGCAGAAGACCTCTTTTTGAAGCCTTACGGAAGCTGGGATGCGGCGACTCTTTCCGGTAACAGCTGTAGACTTGGTTTTCTTGGCGACAACAGGAGTGTCGGCTGGCGGCACGGTTTCTTGCAGGGTGAAACGCGACACACTGTCGGCGGCTGCCTGTTGCGCGGCGCCGGGAGCCTGCACTATGGTGAGCGGCTCCGGAACGCTGCTGTCAGCCATCTGCGCCATGCCGTTGCGGTCGCCGGAGAGGTTTATGTCGGTGGTGGCTATCTTCACTCCGGTGGCGGCCAATACTATCGCCGCCACGGCGGCGGCCGACCATAAGAAAGCGCGGCGGCGACGGCGGAGGCGGTCTGTGCGGCTCAGCGTGTGCACCGTGCGACGCAGTTGCATCTCCAGGGTTTCCGGCACAACGGTTTCGGGCGCTTCCGCCGGGATGTCTTCCAAAAGGGAGAGCAGCTCGTAGTCGGCCTCGAACTCTCCGGGAAGCGGTTCCAGCCCGCGCATCAGCGCAAGCGCCTCGCACTGCTCGGCGAGGGTGCTTGTCCCTTCGTAATAGCGGTCGAGAAGGATGCGTATTCTTGCTTCTGTGTCGGTCTTATTCATTGGTTCTTTTCTAATAGTTCTCTCAATTGCCTGCGTCCGCGCGACAGCAACGCCCTTACGTTGATGTTGCTAAGCCCCGTGGCTTCGGCTATTTTAGCGTTATCCATACCCTCGAAGCTGCTCATTTCGAGCACACGTCGCTGGCGTTCCGGGAGGCGCTGCATCAGCCTCAGAGCCAACTGTAGACGTTCAGAGTCTTCGAGCCTCGATGGAGACACCGCCGTTTCGGCTTCTGCGTTCTCCAAAGGTGTGCTGCGCTGCGATGCTCGCCGGCGCAACCTGTCTATGCAAAGGCGCTTTACCACCGTGACGCAATATCCCTCGGGCTTTTGAAGGCCCTCCAGCTCGGCACGCTTTTCCCACAACCGGACAAATGCGTCCTGAACCACGTCCACTGCCTCATCGGAGTCCGTGAGTATGACGATTGCCGTCTGGTACATCTTGCGATGCAGGGGCAATATGTTCAACTCGAAATATGTTTCCGTCATCTCTCGGTGCCTGGCTTTGTGAAGGTTTTAGTTACGGGACTGTTTTTGTGCCCGTTTGTCTATTAGACGCACCTCACTCTCTTTTGTGACAGAGCGAACCAAAAAAATTTCCGTAGCCTCCCTAAAGCGCACAAGATGCGCCTCCGCCGTAGCCTCCTCCCCTTGGCTATTACAAGCAACGCTGTAACTTAGCTGAGACGCGTTAGGCTTGCGCGCCTCTTACTTGTTGGCGGGCTGGGCTATGCCATCTTTCTTGCAACGGGAGATTATATTGTTGATGCGCGCCTGCGTATCGGGGTGCGAGGAAAAAAGCTGCGTCAGCGCCGAGGCCCGCACACCGCTCTGCTGCTCCAGTTTCTCCATCTTTTCGAAAGCGTAGGCCAGTGCCCACGGGTTCTTGCTGTTCTGGCGCAGGAAGGAATAGGCATAGTTGTCGGCGTCCTCCTCCTGTTTGCGCGAATATTTCGCCGACATCATGGCTTCTGCCAGGTCGCCGAGCTGCGAGTCGGTAAGTGCGGCAATCGTGCCGCCGGCCGATGAAATGCCGTCACGCAGGGCCGATGAGAGCAACGCCTCCTTGAAGGCTTTCTTGGAGTGTTTGTGCGCCACGTGGCCTATCTCGTGCCCGATGATGCCGAGAAGCTCGTTATCGGTCATCACGTCCATGATGCCCGAATAAACTCGCACACTGCCATCGGCACAGGCAAAGGCGTTTATCTGGTCGGTCTGGTAGACCTTGAAATTCAAGGGCACGCCGTCCACAGAGGTGAGTCCTGCCGTAAGCTTGGCCAGACGTTGGCTATATTTATTTGACGCCGGTAGCACCTTGTTCTGCCGGTCGAGCGAGGCCACATACTGCCGCACATAATCCTGCACCTGCTGATCTGAAATCGTAGCTGCCTGGGTAGCCTTCACGCCGGCAGAAAGCAGACGGGTATAATCCAATCCCTGCGACGAGCACGACGGCAGAAACAGAGCCACAGCCAGCGCAATTGCTGATAAAATCTTCTTCATATCTAATTCTTTATTTTAATTCAGTTGGCACTCCCACATAAATTACATGACATCGGTAATTTCCTACAGATAAAAAATGGAAAAAGGGAGACACATTGCTGCATCCCCCTTCCATCATTTAATTAATTATATGGTCTGGCTAATGAAAAATCATTTTCCTTATGTCACGGCATAAGCCGTCACTTGATTTCCTCGGCGATGACGTCCATGGGGTCTTCGGCCTCTTCATTATTAACAACAGCTTCATAGTCGCTGAGGTTTGCCACGAAGAGCTTGTTGTACTCGGGCAGACCGGTACCGGCCGGGATAAGGTGACCGCAAATGACGTTTTCCTTCATGCCTTCCAGATAGTCCGTCTTGCCGTTGATGGCGGCCTCGTTGAGCACCTTGGTGGTCTCCTGGAACGAAGCGGCCGACATGAAGCTGGAAGTCTGGAGTGCGGCGCGGGTGATACCCTGAAGTATCTGTTGAGAGGTGGCCGGCACTGCCGGACGTATGAATTTTTTCAATTTTTTCTGCTGTCGCTTCCTCATCCATATCAAGCGTTGCATCTAATAATTCTTCTGAATCCTGCAAAAAAAGATTTAATTCACTCCATTTTTTTCTTCGGACTGCGAACAGCAATTCCTGACGAATTTCCTCATTTGGAATATAGGCATACTGCATGTTCTGATTGTACGCAAGATAGCCAAGATGCACCAGAAGCGTCAGCACATCATCTTTATCTACAAAATTAACCATATCGTTCTGGAATGAATTCACATTAATCTGCGTAGTCGCACCTGACAACATTTCTATCGCTGCAGTCTTTAAACCATCAAAATTCATATTGATAAATGGTACAATTGACTCATATGTTCCTGTCTGTGACCAATAGCTTTGAAAGCTTTTATTTATCATTGCATTGACTACTGCATTCGGATTATACACATGATAGTCTCCTAATTCATATCCATCGTACCATCGTTTTACCTCACGAAAATCCACACCAAACTGCTCGCATAATTTTCCTACTTCTTCCTCGGTAAAAC
>OHBJ01002007.1_pt1 | contig 13854 bp, 13 predicted proteins | sample 1577241 | NCBI WGS metagenome assembly OHBJ01 (sample SAMEA3541594, study PRJEB24748) | human gut metagenome | biome: human gut; feature: human-associated habitat; material: faeces | place: China | collected 2012
TGTCTGGTCAACAGTAGTAACAACATTAATTTTTCCATCAAAGTCACTGATAGAAGCTGAGCTGGACGGGGTAAAAATTACATACAAATAAGCACGCAACTGCGGGTTGGTTGGGGAACGAGGGTTCTGCAGTGCGTGCTCATGAGGAATAATCAATATATGGGAACCGATTTTGGGGAAAATCGGGGTGGTTGGTTATGCCAGAAAGATAAGAAGATGAATTATTTTCTCTTGTTCCTTATCTTTAACTTGATTATATATCATTCATCGTATATAATCAAATATAAATAAGAAGATAATTATTATAAATTTTTTGTTATAGAATCATAAGTGGACAAAAGTGCCGGAAACCCTGTAGATAAAGGGGAAAGAATGGAACAGAATGAGAATGTTCACGGGCGGGAAGTTTCGGGATGAAATATCCCGCAGGATGCAGCGATGAGAAAAAGCAGGGTACATAGGAGGAAACATGTTCGACGGAAAAGAGTATGTATACGCGGTCTACGAGGAAAAGAGTTTTTCGAAGGCGGCGCAGAAACTGTATATTACGCAGCCGGCGTTAAGCACGGCGATCAAGAAGGTGGAGAAAAAGATAGGAACTCCGATTTTTGACCGGAGCACCTCTCCGATCGGACTGACGCCGGGCGGTGAAGTTTATATCGACGCGATCGAAAAGCTGTTTGCGCTGGAACAGAACACGCTCAATCAACTGAATAACTTAAATGGGCTTCTGGCGGGCAAGCTGTCGGTTGGCGGAACGATCTTTTTTACCTCGTTTGTACTTCCGGGCGTGTTGAGCGAGTTTTCCCATCGGTATCCGCAGATCAAGATTGATCTGCAGGAGGGCACGACCACACAGCTGACCGATAAGCTGGTTGCCGAGGAACTGGATCTTTTGATCGATAACTCGGAACTGGATGACAAAAATTATGAAAAGTATTATTATAGCACGGAGAGAATTATTCTGGCTGTTCCGAAGAGTTTTCCGATCAATGAGGAGCTGACCCAGTATCAGCTTACCGCGGAAGATATCCGGGCAGGACGCCACAGTCAGGCGGAGTTCCCGGTACTGCCGCTGCCGCTCTTAAAGAGTACTCCGTTTATCTTCGTTAAAGAGGAAAACAGTATTTACAAGCGCAGCATGAAGATGTGCAGCCGCCAGAATTATTCACCGAATATTATCATGAAACCGGACCAGGTTGTCTCTGCGTTCAACATGGCAGGACGGGGCGTGGGCGCGACCTTCATCCCGGATGGCCTGATCGTCAATCTTCCATATGAAGTGCCGCTGTGCTTTTACAAGATGAATGAAGAGCTGGCGGTCCGTTACGTTTATTTGTACAAGAAGAGAAATAAGTACCTCACGAAAGCGATGGAGGAGTTTATCCGCGTGGCAGTCGGCGACGAGGCGTTCCAGAAGGTACGGGAGCAACGGGAGAAAGAGAATCAGGAGAAGAAAGGTTCGGATAAGAAGGGGGATAAATAATGCGAAGAGGAGAACGTGCGATTGAGTCGAAAGACGGGCAGAAAGCCATTTTGGAACACTGCCGGGTGTGTAGTCTCGCCTTTTCCGGGGATGAATACCCGTATGTGATCCCGTTAAATTATGGTTTTGTGTGGAACGAAGACCAGGAGACGCCGGTGCTGTATTTCCACGGCGCTCCGGTGGGAACGAAGATTGAGCATATGGAGCGCGACAACCGGGTGGCATTCTGTGTGCAGAATGAAAAAGAGATAAAGATTCTGGAACCGGCATGCAGAAGCACGATGATTTATGAGAGTGTCTGCGGGACTGGACGGTTATCCCGTGTGGCTGATCCTGGGGAGAAAGGAGAGGCACTGACAAGGATCATGCAGCAGTATGACCCGGAGGGCGGACCGTATGAGTTTGCTCCGGAGGTAGCGGCGAGAACCACCGTCCTCTGCCTGCGTGTGGAAACTCTGACAGGTAAGAGCAATGCGCCGAAACCGGAGCAGCCATGAAACAGTTAAGACAGATGTCGATTCTGGTGCGGGGGGCACAGCTTCTGCTGCTGGTCCTCGCACTTTTTCTGGTTGTATGGCTGGTGCCGGATGCAGGGAAAAAGCATGCATCCGGGACGGAAGCTTCGGAAGCTGAGACAGATGGCGGCGATGTGGCGGAGAATGAAAAAAATAGAGCCGCCGGGAATCTGGAGGAGGATGAATCATCCGCCGGGGAAGTGATACAGGATGATGCAGATGAGAACGCTTCGGATGGAGAAACGGCTTTAAAGCGCCGGACTTCCCGGAAACAGCTGTATAAAAGAAAAAAAGAGCCCCAGAAGGCACAGGAAGAGACAGTTTATATGCCGCCGACCATCTGGCTGGCGACGGATCTTCACTATCAGTCCCCGCAGATGACAGATTTCCAGTCGGCGTTTGATACCTATACGATGGGAAATGATGGGACGATCGTGCCGTATCTGGATGAGATCACGGAGGCGTTTCTGGAGGAGGTGCGGACGGCGCATCCATCGGCACTGGTTTTGAGCGGAGATCTCTCCCAGAATGGTGAGAAAGCAAACCATGAAGCGCTTGCAGAGAAGCTAGAGCGGGTGCAGGCGGCGGGAATTCCGGTGCTGGTGATTCCGGGCAACCATGATATCAACCACCCGTGGGCGGCAACGTATTTTGATGATCAGGTATCCCCGGCAGAGGGAACAAGTTCGGAAGAGTTTTACCAGATTTACCATAAGTTTGGCTATGATCAGGCGGTGTCCCGGGCTTCGGATTCGCTGAGTTATGTTTACCGCCTGGATGAAAAATATTGGCTGATGATGCTGGACAGCTGCATATGTGAACCGGTCCATGAGACGGGCGGAAAGCTAAGCGAAGAGACGGTTGCGTGGATGAAAACGCAGCTGGAGGAGGCGAAAAAACAGGGTGTGACGGTCATTCCGGTTTCACACCACAATCTGTTGGATGAGAGTACACTCTATCCGGAGGAATGCACGATTGAAAATACGAAAGAAGTGACCGCGCTTCTGGAAACATATGGAGTTCCGGTGTATTTGAGCGGGCATCTGCATTTGCAGAGAATCAAGAAGCATACGTCAAATTTGAACACACCGGGCGGATATGGAATCCGGGAGATAGTGACTTCCCCGCTTCCAATGGCGCCGTGCCAGTACAGTATCCTAAACTGGCAGGCGGATGGCAGTCTGTCCTACCATACAAAAAAGGTAGACATAGCAGGTTGGGCGCAGCGCTACGGGGAAGAAGACGAGAATCTTCTCAATTTTGATGCTTATGCGGATCAGTTTCTGGTAGATGTGATTTCGGAACAGGCGTTTAAGGCGCTGCAGTCGGCATCAAAGGATATCAAAGAAGAGATGGCAAGGCTCTATGCCGATATGAACCGTGATTATTGTTCGGGCACGAAGATTGATGTGGCAAAGATCAGAAAAAGCGAGGCATATCAGTACTGGATCCGTTACAGCGGCAATGATTTCTGGCTGGCAAGGCTGCAGGCGATCCTGCACGATGCCCGGATGGACAACACGGTGCTGGAACTGAAAGCGGGAGTGGATTTCCCGCTGCCGGGGGAGACGATAGAAAACCCGGAGAATGCAGAAAATGAGGAAACTGCCGGAGCAGATGCGGGCAGTCCGGCAGAGGAGATACAGAAAAAGGAGGAATCATATGGACTACGAGGGAATTGTATACAGACCGCCGAGTGAGGCGCGCAGCCTGATCATTCAGGTGACGATCGGATGTGCACACAACACCTGCGGCTTTTGCAATATGTATAAAGAAAAGAAGTTTCGGATCCGGAGCCTGGCGGAGATTCTGGCAGATTTGACGGAGGTTTCGCACAATCCGTATGCGCCGTATATCGAGAAGGTGTTTTTGGCGGACGGCGATGCGCTGGTTATGAAAACAGAGGATCTTCTGGTGATTCTGGATGCGATCCACCGCCTGTATCCGGGCGTGAAGCGGGTGGCTTCCTACGGAACGGCACAGGATATTTTGCGGAAATCGGAAGAAGATCTGATCCGCCTGCGCGAGGCGGGACTCGGAATCGTCTATGTGGGTGCGGAATCCGGCGATAATGAGATTTTAAAATATATCAATAAAGGTGTGACGGCGGAACAGACCATTGAGGCAGGACAAAAACTGAAACGCTGCGGCATCGCGACCTCGGTGACGCTGATTTCGGGGCTTGGCGGACGCAGCAAGGTGGAAGAACACGCCCTGTCCTGTGCGAAACTCATCACGGCGATGAACCCGGAGTACGCATCCTTCCTGACGCTGCGCCTGTACGAGGGCACGCCGATGTATGCGGATGTCGTGGAAGGGCGGTTCCAGCGGATAACTCCGGATGAAATTGTGGATGAAATGGAAATTTTCCTGAAAAATGTGGATTCTCCGGGCACTGTATTCCGGACGAACCATGCGTCGAACTACGTGATTCTGGCGGGAACCTTAAACGGGGATATTCCGGCCATGCTTAAAAAACTGGAGGAGGCAAAGAGAACGCATCATTACCGGAAATTCCGGGAGACCGGCGATCTCTTATAAGTAGATATGATTTATCTGATTTTTGCGATTCTTTTCAGCGCGTCCCTGGCGCTGGCGCTGCGGATCAGTGAGACGTTCAGCGATAACCGATATGGGATTTTGGTTGGAAATTATGTGACCTGCCTGGTGGTGGCGTTTGTTCTGCTTCCAGATAAAAATATCTTTGCGGCAGGCAGCCGGACGGCGGTTCTCACGGGAATCGTGAATGGATTTTTGTTTACAGGAAATTTGGTTCTGATGCAGAAATGCATCCGTGAAAATGGGGCGGTTCTGTCGTCGGCATTTGCGAAGCTTGGTATCGTGATTCCGGTCACGGCGAGTATCCTGTTTTTAGGTGAGATCCCAACGCTGTTCCAGCTGGTGGGGATCGTGCTGGTTATTGTGGCGATCTGGGTCATCAACAGCGAGGGGGACCGCGGCTGCGGACGCAGACGGAGGATGGGTTCGGCGGGACTTCTGCTCGTTTTATTTGTCGTCAGCGGTATGGCAGACGGGATGTCCAAGGTAACGGAGAGGATCGGCGAGAGGCGGTTTGATGCGCTGTTTCTGTTCTATACGTTCCTGACCGCACTGGTTCTGACTGTGGTTCTGGCATTTCTCGAGCAGCAGAGAACCCGCCGCAAGATTGGAAAGATGGACTTTTTGAGTGGTGTGGCAGTCGGATTTCCAAACTATTTTTCAACCTCGCTGCTGCTGGCGAGTGTGTCGAGACTGCCGGCGTTTATCGTGTATCCGAGCTTTAGTGTCGGTACGATCCTGGTGGTCAGTTTTGTGAGCGTGCTGGTGCTCGGGGATCCAATCAGCCGGAGACAGATTGGGGGATGCGGGATTATTTTGGTGGCGTTGGCGCTGCTGAATCTTTAGAATTTTCCGTTTCGGATGCTGCGCTCATAATAAAAGATATACTGCTGCATTACCCCTGCGTATCCTTTATAGCTTCCAAAAAAATCCTGGATAATAGTAGTGTACAGGCGGCTTTTTGGAAGGCGGCGGTAGCGGATGGGGTGCTTGGGAAGGTATTCTTTGGTCAGGATCTGTTCGATCCAGGTATCGACGGGGAAGGCGTCGATGTGGTGGAGTCCGAAGAGGCAGACGCAGTTGGCGACCTTGGGACCGATGCCATAGAGGCTGGTAAGTGCGGTCATGGCTTCGTCCGGCGGCAGGGCTGCGAGAGATTCTAAGGATACGGTTCCGGCGAGGACATCCTGGATGAGGCGGTGGATGTATTTGGCGCGGTAGCCGAGTTTTAAGGTTAATAGATCGTCCAGGCTGGCAGATGCCAGTTCTTCGGGCGAGGGAAAAGAATAGTAGGTGCGGATGGAACCGTCGGACAGGGCGGCGGTTCTCTTCGCACCGTATTTTTTTGCCAGGGCTTCGACGGCTTCGCGGATCTTTGGGATGGTTTTCTGCTGGGAGATCAGGAAGGTGATCATCATTTCCCAGAGATCCTGACGGAGAATCCGGATGCCGGAACCGGCGTCTGCCGCCGCCGCGAGGTAGGCATCGTCTGCGCGGATGGAGGCGATGAAAGAGCCGTAATCGGTGCCGAGATCGAAGTATTGTTTCCAGAAAGGAAGCGCTTCGTCCGGGCAGTCGAAGAAGAAACCGTCCGGCGTCCCGGAAATTTCCAGATAGTGTGTCCCGCTGATGAGTGACCAGATCCCCGGTTTTTCCGGAACCGGAAGCATACGGAAACATTGACCGGAGGCGGCGATCTGTGCGAGGTTCAGGTTCAGGCAGGAGATGATGTGGGAGTTGGGAAAATTGTGCTTTTCGATTGCAGGCAGGTTTGTTGTATGTGTGTTCATGGCAGGGCATCCTCTTTTTTTTAAATATTTTTTGCTTATATCAATGGAATATCAAGTTATAAAACCTTGAATCATAAAGTATCAAATCATGTAATTCTTATGAGACGTATCATAGCATAGAAGACCTTTGACTGCAAACGGTTACCTTTTATCAGAAAGAGAATTGCATCAGAATTGCATCAGAGCGTAAAAAAATCTTGCGAAAGACGCGCTACTTAGGTATGATGTATATATGTGCGCACTCGCGCGAAGAGGAATCATGTCGCAAGCAACCGCGCTCGGCGCGAGAATGTGCCAGAGCACATGCTTTGTTCTATGGCAGGAGGGGAGACGGATGTTTTTTATCGGTGGCATCAGTTCCGGCGTGAAGCCGCTGGAGTACCTGAAAACAGTGATCTGCGGGCGCTGCGGCGCTTATGGGCGGTATCAGGTGTACATGACCTATATGTATTTTAGTTTCTTTTTTATCCCGATTTTTAAATGGAACCGGCGCTTTTTCGTAGAAATGTCGTGCTGCGGTGCGGTCTATGAGCTGGATCCGGAGGTAGGAAAGAGGCTGCTTCGGGGCGAGGAGGTCGAGATCACGGAAAGCGATCTGACACTTCGGCAGGATGGAAATGGAAATCCGTGGACGGGAAGTGATGCATCACACCGTCATAAGGTCTGTCCGTCCTGTGGATTTGAGACGGATGAGGATTTTTCGTACTGTCCAAAGTGCGGCAAACCGCTGTAAGGCGGGGAAATACAGACGGATACCGCTAAAAGAGTGATGGCGGCTGTGGAAGCACGGGACGGTTACAAAAATTTGATACAGCGCAGATTTTGGCGCAAAAAAGAAAGAGAGGCAGACAATATGTTAGAAGCTGGTATCAAGGGAAGACAGGAAGTTATGGTTACGGATGAAAATTCCGCAGCAGCAGTGGGAAGCGGTCTGTTACCGGTGTTTGCAACTCCGGCGATGGTTGCACTGATGGAGAAAACCGCGTGGATGAGCGTGGCTCCGTACTTAAACGACGGTGAGGGAACCGTTGGTACAAAGCTGGAAATTGCCCATAATGCAGCGACCCCGGTCGGCATGCAGGTTTGGTGTGAGAGTGAGCTGGTAGAAGTAGACGGCAGACGTCTCGTATTTAAGGTAGAGGCATTTGACGCGAAAGGTTCCATCGGCGGCGGCACACATGAGCGTTTCATCATCAAAAATGAGAAATTCTTAGCAAAAGCACAGAGCAAGAAAGAAAACTAAAGGTTGCGAAGAGAGCACAGCCGGCTGAAAGCGCTGCGAGTATCGTATGCGGGATACTTTTGGCTGGCTGTTGTTTCGTGTAATAGGAAATTCCTTGAAATTTCTTATTACACAAAAAGGCACTAACGTGCCAATGATGCGCACTCGCGCGAAGCAGAAACATGTCGCAAGCGACCGCGCTCGGCGCGAGAATGTGCCAAGCACATTCTTTTTCATCTCTTAGTCCTCAGCGTCCCGATATCCGTTCGGGTTCATCGACTGCCATTTCCAGGAGTCAGCGCACATCTCCTCAATGCCGTACTGAGCTTCCCAGCCGAGTTCATTTTTCGCTTTGGTAGCATCGGAGTAGCAGGTTGCGATATCGCCGGCGCGGCGTGGCTTGATTTCATAAGGAATTGTTTTGCCGCAGGCTTTTTCGTAAGCCTTGACAACATCGAGTACGCTGTAGCCTTTGCCGGTGCCGAGGTTGTAGATATATACGTCTGGCTTATCGTTAAATTTTTGGAGTGCTTTTACATGACCGACTGCAAGGTCAACTACGTGGATGTAATCGCGCACACCGGTTCCGTCCGGAGTCGGGTAATCATTGCCGAAGACACCGAGGCATTTCAGCTTGCCGACAGCAACCTGTGCGATATAAGGAACCAGGTTGTTCGGGATTCCCTTCGGATCCTCGCCGATCAGACCGCTCTTGTGTGCACCGATTGGGTTGAAGTAGCGGAGCAGAACGACATTCCATTCCGGATCTGCCACGTGCAGGTCAGTTAAAATCTGCTCAAGCATTCCCTTTGTCTGACCGTAAGGGTTTGTGATTTTGCCTTTCGGGCATTCTTCGGTGATCGGGACGAATGCCGGATCTCCGTATACGGTAGCGGAGGAACTGAAAATGATTTTCTTGACGCCATGATTGCGCATTACGTCGCAGAGAATCAAGGTTCCGGTGATATTGTTGTGGTAATATTCCAGTGGCTTCGCAACGGATTCTCCGACTGCCTTTAAGCCTGCAAAATGAATGACCGAATCGATGGATTCTTTCTCAAAAATCTCATTGACTGCCTCGCGATCCAGCATATTTGCCTTGTAAAAGGTTACATGCTTGCCGGTGATTTTCTCCACGCGGCGCAGCGCTTCCTCACTGGCATTGTAAAGGTTGTCCATGACAACGACCTCATATCCGGCGTTTAAAAGTTCGATGCAGGTATGACTGCCGATGTAACCGGCGCCTCCAGTAACTAAAATAGCCATTGTAAACTCCTCCTTCATCCTACCTATAAGAATAATTCATTTTATACCTTCAATCTTTCTTTATTATAAACGCGGCTTGCGAGGAAAACAATCGGAAATATTGTCATGTGTTATCGAAATTATATTTTAAGAGGAAGTTTAACAACGCTTTGCGTAGAATTGGAAAGACTCGGATACAGTGTGCGTGATGATAGAATGTGCGTTCGAAAAACAGCTTGCATTTAAAAAGAGGGTGTGATATGATAAATACAGAACGGATGTTCGAGAAACGGGAGGAGGCAGAACCTCATGCTGATACAGGAAAATCTTTCAATCGAAGAAAAGTTAAGAATTTTATCGGATGCGGCGAAGTATGACGCCGCCTGCACATCCAGCGGCGTGGGTAGAAAGGGAAAGGAAGGCTTTCTTGGAAACAGCCGGGTGGACGGCATCTGTCACAGTTTTGCCTCGGATGGGCGCTGTATCTCCCTGCTGAAAATTTTATTTACGAACCAGTGCATCTATGACTGTCATTACTGTGTCAACCGTCGGAGCAATGACACGGTCCGTACCTCCTTTACGCCGGAGGAGGTCTGCCGTCTGACGATGGAATTTTACCGGCGCAACTATATAGAAGGATTGTTTTTAAGTTCCGGTGTGCTGGAGACACCGGATCACACGATGGAACTGCTGTATCAGACCTTGTACCGCCTTCGGCGCGTCCATCGATTTAACGGTTACATCCATGTGAAAGCAATTCCGGGGGCAGATCCGGAGCTGATTGAGAGAGTGGGCTTTCTGGCGGACCGGATGAGTGTGAATCTGGAGCTTCCGACGGCTGATGGTCTGGCGCGCCTGGCACCGGGAAAGACGCGGGACAAGATACTGCGCCCGATGCGCCAGATCCAGACTGGGATCGCGAGACAGCTGGAGCAGGAAGGGCGTCTGGAGAGCAGAGGGGCATGGCTTCCGCAGAAAGAGCGCGGAGAAATTCAGATTCCGGGAGACGGGAGAAATGGAATTGGTGGTAAAGCGATAGGAAAAGGGGAAAGGGAATGTCTGCAGGCTGACAAGGGAATTCTGAGTCCGAATCAGACAGAGACAAAGATGGATTGGGGGCGGAATGGAGACAAGGTAAAAGGATTTATGAGGTCGAAAGAGCCGGGGGAAATGGATGAAAGGGTTGGAAGGACACATACACCGGAGATCCCCCGTGTCATCCCAGGACGATCGATCTATGGCAGTTTCGGACTGGGAAATATCTCAAACCGCAAGAATTATTTCGTCCCCGGCGGTCAGAGCACACAGCTCATTGTCGGGGCGACTCCGGAGAGTGATTATCAGATGGTTGCGGTCGCGGAAGCGCTGTATCGGAATTTTGGATTAAAGAGGGTCTTTTATTCGGCGTTTATCAAGGTGAATGAGGACAGCCTGCTTCCGGATCTTCCGGACGGACCGCCGCTTCTGCGGGAACACCGTCTGTACCAGGCGGACTGGCTGATGCGCTACTACGGCTTCCGGGCATCGGAACTTCTGAGTGAAAAGCACCCTAATTTTAATGTGTTTCTGGATCCGAAGTGCGACTGGGCGCTGCAGAATCTGGGTGAGTTTCCGGTGGAGATAAACCGGGCACCGTATGAGACACTTCTGCGGGTTCCGGGCATCGGGGTAAAGTCTGCGATGCGGATTGTCGCAGCGAGAAAACAGGCGGCGCTTCGGTTTGAAGATTTGAAGAAGATGGGAGTTGTGCTGAAGCGGGCAGTATACTTCATTACCTGTTCAGGGCGGATGATGTACCCGGTGCAGATCCATGAGGATGCGATCGCGGCACAGCTAATCAGTGAAGAGAAGCGGAAGCAGTGGCAGCTGTCACAGAGCGGGCTGTACCGCCAGATGTCGCTGTTTGATGATTTTCATATGGCGCAGGCATGAAGCAGACGGAGGAGAGAAAAATGGTTGTATTTGTATGCGAAGACAGTCCAGAAGGTATATTCACAGGAGTATATGATGCCTGGAACAGCCGCTTAGGGCATGAGAACGTGCGGCTGGAAGTACAGGGCGAATATAATTACAGCCTGTTTTCGGAGTACCGAGAGGTGGCGGTGGATCGGCTTAAGGCACAGAAAGTCGTGCGCTCGGTGCGTCGATCCCTGTCAGAACTGGCGTACAGCTGGATTTACCGCACGGCGCTGAGTGAGCGGGAGGATCGGGCAGAGGCGGTCTACCGCTTTCTGGTCTGTGGGTTTAGCGCAGGGGCAGCAGGGAGACGTATCACGGAAAATTTACAGATACCGGCGGTGCAGACAGTCTTTCAGATCAACCGTGCGGTTGCCAATGAAGCGCATTTGCAGACAGAATTTCTGCGGTTTGCAGAATATTCCGATCATGTACTATTTTCTGAGATTGGTCCGAAAAACCGGGTGACGGCATTGTTGATGCCGTATTTTACAGATCGCCTGCCCTCGGAACCATTTATTATCTATGATAAAAATCACCAGGAAGCGGGAGTCTGGACAGGAAAGGGGCGGTGGTATATGATGCGTGGGGCTGAGACAGAACCCCTGCAGGCGCTTTCCGGGAGAACCGATCAGAGCGAATATGCGGCGCTCTGGAGTGCATTTTTTCATCAGATAGGAATTAAGGAGCGGGAAAATCCAGCCTGTCAGCGGGTGCATCTGCCGCTTCGCTACCGGAAATATATGACGGAATTTCAGTCCGGTTCCAACCGTTCAAATTTGGCTAAATTGTGAACAAATCGTAAACACAAAATCGAGAAACTTGTTCATAAAGAAACGAAAAAAGAATAAAAATAAGCCGGAAATCGGGAAAAAGCAGCATTGAAACGAGAAAATTGCTGCATATATATTAAGATTTAAAGACCTGAAAAAACAATGTAAAGCCAACAGAAACAAGGGTTTTTCTTACGAAAACTTTCGATTTTTGTAAGAAATTCTGGATTTATTTAGTGAATGTTAATTATCTGTTCATATTTTGGACATAATTTGTTTTTATTATAAGTCACGTACCGATGAGGTACAAGAAAACATAAATCGTATGTTTTAAAGAGGAGAGAATAATTATGAGAAAGAATCTTACAAAAACAGCAGCAATCTTAGTTATGAGTGCAATGGTAGCAGCATCTGCTCTGACCGCTTGCGGCAGCAAAGCAGAGGAGACAACTGCAGCAGCAGAGGAGACTGTAGAGGCAGAAGAGACTGAGGCAGTTGAGGAGACTGAGGCTGAAACAGAAGAGACTGAGGCAGCTGAGGAGACACAGGCTCAGTAATCAATCTTTGATTGCAGAAGTTTGTTTCTATTCGGATATAACCAAAAAGGTTGTTAAGAAAATCGTAAGAGGGCAGTCGGTTGACAATCGGCTGCCCTTTTTGTATACTATAACTGTATTGAATGAACTAATACACTTATGATTTTTGATACAGGGCAGAATGGAGGAAAGGAGAATGTGAGCATGATTCTGATTGATTATAAAGATCGACGACCTCTCTATGAGCAGATTGTTGAGAAGCTGTCGGATCTGATGGTCCGGGGGATTTTGGAGCAGGACAGTCAGCTTCCATCCGTGCGGAGTCTGGCAACGGAGCTGTCGATGAATCCGAATACGATCCAGCGGGCGTATGCAGAGCTGGAACGCCAGGGATATATTTATTCGGTTAAGGGCAGGGGCAGTTTTGTGGCGGATAACCGGCAGATTCGGGAGAGGAAGCGGCAGGAGATCTGGGATCAGCTGGAACTTCTGATCCGGGATGCAAAAGGAACCGGCATCACGATGCTGGAGTTCCAGGAGCAGGTCATCCAGAGCTATGGAAGTGAGGAAGGAGGAAACAGGAATGATAAAGGCTGAGAATCTGACGAAGCGTTTTTATGATACAGTGGCAGTCGATCATATCCATGCGGAGATTCACAATGGAAGTGTCTTTGGTCTGATCGGAACTAACGGCGCCGGAAAAAGTACTTTTTTGCGGATGGCAGCCGGTATTTTAAAGCCGGATGAAGGAAGCGTTACGGTTGATGATGAGACGGTATTTGAGAATACAAAGGTAAAGGCACGGTGCTTTTATATCCCGGATGAGCCGTATTTCTTAAGCAATGGAACGGCGGAAGATATGAAGGTGTTTTATCAGGGAATTTATCCGAAGTTTGATGCAGCCCGGTTTGATAAACTGCTAAAGAATTTTGAACTGGAAAGCCGGCGGAAGGTGCAGACCTTTTCGAAGGGTATGAAAAAACAGCTCGCTGTGCTGCTGGGCATTTGCGCGGGAACCGATTATCTGTTCTGCGACGAGACGTTTGACGGGCTGGATCCGGTCATGCGGCAGACGGTCAAGAGTCTTTTTGCCAATGATATCGAGGAGCGGAACCTCACGCCGGTTATCGCCTCCCATAATCTGCGGGAGCTGGAAGATATCTGCGACCATGTAGGTCTGCTTCACAAGGGAGGAATGCTTCTCTCAAAGGATCTGGACGATATGAAGTTAAATATTCACAAGATTCAGTGTGTGCTTCCGGCGGGAGTGCAAGCGTTTGTTTCTTTCCATCTGCAAAGTTCGTTACAAACCGACAGGCGGCATTTCGGCGATTACATCCATTACCGATATCGACAGCCTGCTGACAGAACGGCCCAATTATTTTACAAAAGACGATGAAGAACCGATCCGGCTTTTCATCGCTATGCGAGCCGGATCGAACCTGCCAGTCCCCGGCACAATCGAGCCAAAGGGCAGTATTGGCGCCCGGCTGTTGAAAATACTCGTTACCCAAAAACAGCTTTACTGGACAAACGCCTTGTCCGATATCGCAAAAGGACTGGTTTTCCCACTGAAGGGCGCCTCTGCACGAGAAGCGAAACTCGACTGGGTTGAATCGGGTTCTTCAATGAAATTAAGATGGCAGTTTGTGCCTTCGGCAGACAAGACCCGAAAATCTTCCCCGACAATCGACTACATCCTGCCAACCGAGCCTGCCTGGTACATGGAAAACCTGAGTTGCGGTGAATTGATCCTGCCATCCGATTTTCCT
>OHBJ01002008.1_pt1 | contig 13853 bp, 13 predicted proteins | sample 1577241 | NCBI WGS metagenome assembly OHBJ01 (sample SAMEA3541594, study PRJEB24748) | human gut metagenome | biome: human gut; feature: human-associated habitat; material: faeces | place: China | collected 2012
TAGCTTTACTGTTTTCTAAGCCTACACTCTTATCAAGAGCACATTCTATAGTACCTGTACAGGAAACTTTAAAATCGACATCTTTTTTATCTTTTTTAAGGTCTTCAAACATTACTCTAGCATCAAGAACATCGCCTACATGTAAGTAGCTTGGAGTTGCTAATTTAGTAACAGCATCTGAGGCAATCGTAATGTCTTTTGAGTAGCTACCGACTCTATCTTTATTCCAACCTACAACCATCAGTCTTGCTTTACCTGTAAACTTTGGTATATCAAAGCTAACAGTAGCTTTACCATCTTTTGTTTGTACTCTTGATGAGTTCAGTGACAAAAGGGATTTAGTGGTATTAGATAAAATTTGGGCATTAGCTCCCACTAGCATCTCGTCAGAGCCATAACCTTGACCGTCTTTTGATAAAGCTTTCATCACATAAGCGTACATATCATCGGTGTATGACGAGCGCCTTCTCGTCGGCTACGACACGAGCGACGACGCCTGCGTTTATAAGATCTCGGACGAGCTCGTGCTCGTGGAGACGCTGGACTTCTTCCCGCCGATCGTGGACGATCCCTTCATGTTCGGCCAGATCGCCGCGGCGAACGCCATCAGCGATATTTATGCCATGGGCGCGCAGCCGAAACTCGCGCTGAACATCATGGCCGTATCGCCGCAGATGCCGGACGAGGCCGTGCGCGAGGTGCTGCGCGGCGGCTATACGAAGGCGGCGGAGGCCGGCGTCATCATCTCCGGCGGCCACACCATCCGCGATCCCGAGCCGAAATACGGCCTTTCCGTGACGGGCTTTGCCCACCCGGATAAAATTCGTTTGAACTGCACACCGCGCGCGGGCGACGTGCTCATTCTCACCAAAGCGCTCGGCACCGGCATCATCTCCACGGCAAACAAGGCCGACATGGTATCGGAGGAGACCTACGCCAAAGCCGTCGCGCAGATGGCGGAGCTCAACCGCGCCGGGAGCGAGATCGCCGGAAAGTACGATGTGCACAGCATCACCGACGTGACCGGCTTCGGTCTCATGGGGCACACGGGCGAAATGGCGAACGGCGGGAACGTGACCGCCGTGATCGAAAGCGCGAACGTGCCGCTTCTGCCGGAGGTCCTCTCGCTTGCCGAGATCGGCATCCTCCCGGAGGGTATGTACCGCAACCGCAATTTTGCCGAGCCCTTCAGCGAGAGCGCGCCGAACGTCACGCGCGCGATGATGGACGTGCTCTTCGATCCCCAGACCTCCGGCGGACTGCTGCTCGCCGTGGCGGAAAAGGACGCGCCCGCGCTGCTCGCGGAGCTCACCGATAAGGTACCGCACGCCGCACGCATCGGCTATGTGACCGAAAAACAGGGCTGCGCCGTCCGGGTGGTATAAAAACTGCGCCGTCCAGATGGTATAAAATATGTATTCGCTGCTGCTGGCACTTATCTATCTTGCGTTTATCAGCCTCGGTCTGCCGGATTCGTTGCTCGGCTCCGGCTGGCCGGTCATGCACGCGGAGCTCGGCGTTCCGGTATCGTACATGGGCGTTGTGTCCATGGTGATCTCCGGCGGGACGATCGTTTCGAGCCTTCTGTCGGATAAGCTCACGCGGAAGCTCGGCACCGGCGGCGTGACGGCCGCGAGCGTGCTCCTCACGGTGCTAGGGCTCTTCGGCTTTTCTGTTTCCACGAAGTTCTGGATGCTGCTCGCCTTCGCCGTGCCGTACGGTCTCGGTGCGGGCGCGATCGACGCGGCGCTCAATAACTATGTGGCGCTGCATTATAAGGCACGCTACATGAGCTGGCTGCACTGCTTCTGGGGCGTCGGTACGATCGTCAGCCCGTTTGTTATGAGCTGGGCGCTGACGCACCGGACATGGAACGACGGCTACCGCGCCGTGGCGCTCGTGCAGCTCTGTATTGCGGCGCTTCTGCTCGTGACGCTGCCTGTGTGGAAAAAAGCCGGCGGCACCGCGCCGGAGGAAAAGCGGCGGAGCGTCGGCGTGCGCGGCGCGCTGAAAATAAAGGGCGTGCCGTATCTTCTCGCGGGCTTTTTCGGCTACTGCGCCGCGGAAGCCACGGCGATGCAGTGGGCAAGCACGTATTTTGTCGCGGTCAAGGGGCTTCCCACGGAGGATGCCGCGGGGTTGGCTGCGCTCTTTTATATCGGCATCACCGCGGGGCGGTTCGTGAGCGGCTTTGCCGCCGACCGTCTCGGCGACAGGAAAATGATCCGCCTTGGCACGGGCGTGCTTTTCTGCGGCATCGCGGCGCTCGCGCTCCCGATACATTCGCATACCGCCGCCATTGCCGCCTTTGTCGTGATGGGGCTCGGCTGCGCGCCGATCTATCCCTGCATCATCCACTCCACGCCCGCAAACTTCGGGGCGGAAAGCTCCGGCGCAATCATCGGCATACAGATGGCGGGCGCGTACGTCGGCTCGACGTTCGCGCCGCCGCTCTTCGGCCTGCTGGGCAGTGCGCTCGGCTTTTCGATCCTTCCGGCGTATCTTCTGGTGTTTGCCGTTTTAATGATCGCCATGACGGAGCTGACGTTCCGAACGGCGGAAAAGAATAGGAGCGATACGGGACCATGAAAGAAAACCGCAAGGCCTATGCTTCCCTGTGCAGCGCGATGCTGATCTTCGGCACGATCGCGATCTTCCGGCGGAATATCCCGTTTTCGTCGGGGCTGCTTGCGTTTTCCCGCGGGCTGCTCGGCGGCGTGTTTCTGCTGATCTTCGTCGCGGTGAAGCATCACCGGATGGAAAAGGTCGAAAAAAAGCAGCTGGCGCTGCTCATCCTTTCGGGCGCGATCATCGGCGTTGACTGGATCCTCCTTTTTGAAGCCTATAACTGCACCACCGTGGCGGTGGCGACGATGTGCTTTTACATGCAGCCGACGATCGTGATCCTGCTCTCGCCGGTCCTTTTCCGCGAAAGGCTCAGCGTGAAGAAGGGTCTCTGCGCGCTCGCGGCGATCCTCGGCATGGTGTTCGTCTCCGGCGTGGCGGAGGGCGCGCCGCCCGGCACGCAGGACGCGAAGGGCATTGCCTTCGGTCTGGCCGCGGCGGTGCTCTATGCCGCGACCGTAATAATCAATAAGAAGATCGAGGTAGAGGACGCCTACGAAAAGACGATCGTCCAGCTTCTCTCCGCGGCGGCGGTGCTCATCCCGTACCTGCTGCTCACGGAGGATTTTTCCGCGGTCGTGCTCGATGCGCGCACGGTCGTCCTTGTGCTCGTCGTCGGCATCGTACACAGCGGCCTCGCGTACGCGCTGTACTTCGGGAATGTAAATAAGCTCCCCGCGCAGTCTGTGGCGGTGCTCAGCTACATTGACCCCGTGTCCTCCCTCTTTTTCTCGGCGCTGCTGCTGCACGAGCGGCTGACGGTGTTCGGCCTTCTCGGTGCGGTGCTGATCTTCGGTTCGGCGCTCGTGAGCGAGCTCGGCGGGAAAAAGACCACAGCATAAAAAGTTGTAAGAGAGAACCGTTCCCATTGATGCGATAAAAAGATATCCCGGACACATTTTCTGCGTCCGGGATAATTTTATGCCGATTTTTGGGCGAGCTTCCGGTTTACCGCGCGGTAGAGGAACGTCAGCGCAATCCCGATGAGCGCAAACACAATGGCGATCGGGAACGAGGGACGATAGGAGCCGAACTCGCTGAAGATCTTCTGCATGATCAGCGGGCCGACGACACCGGCAAGCGAGAAGCCGATGAAGAGAATGCCATAGTTGAGAGCGCTGTATTTCACGCCGAACTGGTCGCTCGTGAACGCGGGATAAATGCCCATAAACGAGCCGTAGCTGAAGCCGATGAGGCAGATGCCGGCGCGGAAGAGGAACGTATTCCCGTTTAAGCCGCTGAGATATATGGCCAGCAGTGAGAGCACCATGAGCACAAGGACATACGTGATCGTCCGGATGCGCCCGATCTTATCGGAGATCCACCCGACGACGATGCGGCTGCCGGTGTTGAAGAGCGCATAGGTGGACACGATGAGTGCCGCAGCACTGCTGGACATGCCGAGCATCGTCTGCGCGATGGCGGCTGTTTCGGAGATCATCATGAGCCCGATGGTCGCGCCGATGAACATCATGGCGAGCATGACGTAAAAAATCGGCGAGGCGAGCATTTGAAGCGCGGTCATGTCCCGGCTCGTTCCGGCGGCGCCGCTGCTGCCGCCGTTCCAGCCGGTGGGCGTATAGTCGTCCGGGCAGTTGAGAATGAAAAGTGAGCAGAGACCGCCGATGCCGATGATGGCAATGCCGAAAATGGTAAAGGCGCGGGATATACCGACGGAACGGTTGAGCGCGTCAGCAATAGGCGGGATGATGACGGAGCTGATGCCGTAGGATGCGGTGCTGATGCCGCCAATCAGTCCCTTTTTGTCCGGAAAAAATTTCACCGCCGTGCTGACAGTACAGACATACCCGAGACCGTTGGCCAGTCCGCCGATGACACCGAAGCCGAAAATGACGGCCAGCACGCTGCGCGCCATGCCGCAGACGAGAAAACCGATACCGAACAAAATGACCCCGGCAAAAATGATCCGCCGCGCGCCGATCTTCTTTTCCAGATAGCCGCCGGCGATCATTGTGATAAAGGTCAGAGAACTGCAAAAGGAAAACGCCAGCGCAAGATCGGAGGCGGTCATGGCCGTGCCGTGCAGAGCGTTGAGATGCTCGGCCAGAGGCCCGGCAAAAACGCTCCAGGCGTACGGCGCGCCGAGACAGAGATTGGTGATGCAGCACGCCGCAAGGACGCGCCAGCGACGCTGCGTGAGAAATTGGTTTTGTTCCTGGATCGTCATAGTGATCTCTCCTGTAAAAGGATTCAAAAGCCGCATAGCTGCGCACTATACGGCTCTTGAGCGCATGGATCGAAGGGAGGCAGTAGAGTAATTGGAAGAATTGGATACTCTGGTCAGGAAAATTTAAAAAGGTGTGTGAATTTAGCCTTGTTCTGTTCCTTGACCGGCTTCCGCTCGTTTTCGGCAATGCTCTGGCGGGTTCTGTTCTGTGCAACGGAGGATCGCAGTATCACAAAGGTCGTCTTGTTCGGGCGGCTCTCTGCCGTGACGGTATCCTCGGTCAGATCAATGGCCTTGACTGCCATGCCGCCGTCGGTGACGATCTTGTCGCCGACTTCCGTGCTGTCACAGTCCCCAACAGAACGGCCGCAGCTAGCCGAAAAGCGGAGATCGCATACTCCCCTTTATGTCGAAGGGGAGTATGGCAATCGTTGCGGGGGGGGCGGCGCGCCCACTCAGCAGCAATGAAGGAACGCGCCGCCAATGCGGGGGGATAGGGATAGGGGGGAAAACGCAATGGAGAGAAAATAAAGGGAGTATGGAGAGAAGATATACAAAGGATATACTGAAAGAGAGCTTGGATAGGGGAGCGGTTTAATGCTCCAGAGAGATGATCTTGGTGTTTTCCGTTGCGCGGATCTCGTCAACGGTGCGGATGGCATCCATGTAGCCGCCGATCTCCTCGTAGGTCTCCTTTGTCATGGTGACCTCGAGCGGCGTTACGCCGGCCGGCGTGGGGACCCAGGAAAAGGCGCCCTCGGGGCAGTCGTCCACACTGCATTCCGCCGTGATGCCGCCGCCTTCCCAGATGTGGGCAGGACGGCCGCAAATGGTGTAGAGCACCTTGCCCTCCTTGAGGGCCTTGTTGACATTGATGGGGCTGACATGGGAGATGACGTTGCGCACGCCGCCGCCGAAACCGGCACAGACGGATACATTGCAGAGGCACGGCTCGCAGTTGCTGTGGATGAGATCGATAACAGCCTGTACCTCGGGCGGGATCGGCTGGCGGACAAGATTGAGGTCCTCGTCCGCAACATAGAACGCCGCGCGCTCTACGGTCGGCTCGGTAACGATCACGCGCATGCCCGGCCACGCCTTTGTCTTGTCAACATCGGCGAAAATGTCGTCGGGATTCGTGATGTTTGAGCCGCCCCAGCCTTCGCCGGGCTCGCCGAACCAGCGTCCGGGCGAGCTGTAGGTGCCGGCGGGGGTGATGCCGCTGTCGCGGAAGCCGTAGCGCAGGCCGCTCGTTGTGTGGGTGGACATTTTGGCGGTGATGTCATAGTCGATGGTGATGCACTCGTCCACGACCCGGATCCAGTGCGGAGCATAGGCGGAGGAGACCATCGAGCCGCAGCCGATGCGCATGAACTGCGCCTGCTTACCGTCGACGATGGGAGGCTGGCCGTGCTGGAGCACGAGTTTTTTGACCGTGTCAGTGCTGACCGTCACGGGGCGCTTGTTGAGCAGGTCGCTGACTGTGCGCGTGACCATGAAGCCGCCGGCGCCGGTGTTGAGCTCCGCGCCGCCGAAGTAGAGCATGCGCGAGCCGTATTCCGCGGTGTTCACGTAGCCGACGATCACGCCGTTGCGGCGGATGGGGGAACCGTTCGAACCGATGTTTTCATCGGTGTCGACCTTGACGCGCGCGCCGTTGAAGGAGAGAACCGTCTCCGTCGCGCAGGTAATAACGTCCAGATCGCCCACCTTCGCCCCCGCCACGATCTTGGACGGGGTATTGGTGGAGTAGAGATTCGTTCCGGCGCCGAACGCGCTCACGAGCGGGCGGTCGGGCAGGCCGGTGAGGTTGTTGATGCGGATCTCGGAGGGATCAACGATGTTGATCGGCTCGATACGCACGAGCTTTCCGTTCTCGTTGCGGAAGCGCTGGCAGGAGCCCAGGCAACCCTCGGGCACATTGCAGTGTACGGGGCAGCAGTCGCACCGGACGCTACCTTCCGGAACATCGATCTTTTCCACGGCCTCCTTGCGGCAGACCTTGAAGCAGATGTTGCAGCCGACGCATTTATCGTTGATAGTCGCCTTGCGGTCGACGACATGGATGGCACCGGTCGGGCAGTTGCGCTCGCAGATACCGCAGCCGACGCATTTCTCGGTGAGGACGCGGCAAATATTTCCCATATGAAACTCCTTCCGGGCTTACAGCTTGGTGTAAACCGGCTTTTTCTTCGGCGGAGCCATGTTCTTGCACTTGGCAAGGGCGGGGGCGCCGTTGATGAACGTGCCGGCGACGCTGGGGACACGGCCGAAGCCGAGCGTGCCCAGCATATCGGGCATGATGCTGCCGGTGGAGGTCATCAGGAAGTCGGCGGTCATGCCGTCGGCAATGACACCGTGGTCGAGACCGTAGCAGCGGGCAACGTTGCCGCTGGCCATAGCGAAAACCTTCTCGGGCGCGAGATCGGTGTTCTGCGCAATAGCGGCCATCTGGATCCAGAGACCCATCGGCGAGAAGCCGGACATGGACGGCACGTTCGTGCCGAGCAGCATCCGATCCGCCGTGCCGGCCTCAGCAGCCCAGCGCGCGATCTTGATGAGCTGCGGCTCGCTGCCGTTGGAGAGGCAGTCGAACCAGTATTTGCCGCTCTGCACGAGCTTTTTGATCGTCTCGTCGTCAAGCGGGGTGGGGTCGCCGTTCACGGCGGTGAGCACGTCGGGCGCGATGCGCTCGATCTCTTCATAGGTGAAGGCAACACCGTCGGCGGTGCAGGGTGCGGCGCAGTGGAGCGTGGTGACGAAGCCGTGAGCCTTCGCCATCGCGACGAGGCGCGCTGCCTCCTCCACGTCCTTCACATCGCTCATGCCGATCTCGCCGACAACGTGGACGCCCTGCGCGGCAAGCTCCGCGAAGTCGGAATCGGTCATGCCGTGCTGGAGCATCACCGTTCCGGCGTGAATCTTGGCGAAGGAGGGGCGGTTGTGATCCCAGTAGTACTTGGAATAGATGGCCTGCGCCTTGGCGGAGACGACGTCCCCGGCGGCACCGGCGAAGTTATGCCCGCCGAGGCTGACAAGACTCGTGATGCCGGCACCGGCGTAGTTGTCTACCCAGTCATAAGCCTTATAGGCTTCAAGATAGTTCGCAAGAGGCGGGTGGGCGTGCGCATCGATGATGCCCGGGCAGAGCGTAAGGCCGTTCGCGTCGATGTCGAGCGTGTAGTCGAGCGCGGGCGCGTCGGCGCGATTGCCGATAAAGACGATCTTATCGCCGTCGGTGCAGACGGTATCCCCGGCCAGAATGGGGCTTTCAAAAGCACCGGACAGAATCGTTCCGATGTTGTGGATCAAAGTTTTGCTCATATCCGTCAATACCTCTCTTTCTTGCTCAGAGCCGGACGGCGGCACGCTTGGCGGGCGCCGTGTTGACCTTGTCGCCGGAAACGAGGATCTCGCCGTCCATGAAAATAGCGCTCACGCCCGGAACGACACCGGCCTTCAGGCTGTCGGCAGCGGTCTCATAGGCCGAGCCGAGAGGCGCGTCGCAGAGGATAATGTCGGCGGCATAGCCGGTCTTGATGGTGTTGCTCGTGATGCCGTAGCAGGCGGCGGTGTTGCCGGAGCCGGCCGCAACGGCGATTTCCGGTTCCAGACCGCAGTAGCCGCACAGGAGCGCCATGACCTCCCATACGCCGTGCGGGAAAATGCCGTAGCCGGACGGGGTGTCCGTGCCGAGGATGAGGCGGTTGAACGCATTACGCTCGCGCATCATGTCGATGAGCGCCTGCCAGAATTTCGGCGACGGGCGATTGACCGCGCAGATCTCCATCATGGCGTTCGGCAGTTCGTCCAGGAAGCGGCGCATGCCGTCGATGGGGATGCCGCCGCCGGCAACGTGGCAGATCACGTCTGGCTTGATGCCGAGAATGCGCTCGGTGTTCATGCCGGTGGAGCCGGCGAGGAACGTTGCGCCCGTGTGGGTCATCGTGCGAACGCCGTGCTTGCGTCCCCACTCGGCCATGGGGCCGGCGGTCTCCGGGTCAACGGCATTGCCGAGACCGAACTCGCCCGCGTGGATGACGCCGATATCGTGCAGATGCTTGAAATCCTCCTCGGTCAGACCGATGACGGGGATGATCGCACCGCCGTACACCTTCGCGCCGCCGGGACGGTAGCTCGAATAGATGCGATGCGAAAGCTCCGCGAGCGCCTTGACGCCTTCGGGATCGGAGGGGCGGTGCGGAACATGGGTCTCACCGGCGGAAATGATGCCGGTGATGCCGGAGGCGGCGTAGGCGTCCAGATACTGCATCGTGCTCTGGCGCGGCGCCCACTCGGCGATGGAAACGTGAACGTGGCTGTCGATGAGACAGGGCATGAGCGTAGAGCCCTTCGCGTCGTAAACGACGGCGTCCTCCGCGGTCAGTCCCGTGCCGATCTCCTGAATGACGCCGTCCTCAATGAGAACGGAATCGGCGCTGAGGATCGGCTCGTGAATGTCGCCGGAAAGCAGGCAGCCGATGTTGCGGATCAGCGTTTTGCTCATAGTTGATCTCTCCTTTTTTATAATGGAGGATTATTCCTCGACGTACTTCGTGTTCTTGACGGCGTAGGCGCGCATCTCAATGTGCATGTTGGGAGCGAGCAGGCCGAGCTGGAACGTGGAACGGGTGGGCGGGCACTTCACGTCGGCGAAGAACTCGTTCCAGACATCGTTGAACTCCTTGTACCAGCGCACGTCATTGATATAGACCTCGATGGAGATGAGATCCTCGAGCGTGGCGCCCGCGGTCTCGAGAATGGTCTGGATGTTCTTCAGGCACATAAGAGCCTGATCGTGCATGCCGACGGCCCACTCGTTGGTGACGAAGTCCTTGGGGGAGACACCGGAGGTAATGATGTAATCGCCAATCTGGAGGACGGAGTTCAGCTTATGGACGGGAACCTTGATCCCTTCGCCGCGAATGACTTTCTTTTCGAGCATGTTGCAATACTCCCTTTCTAAAAATAAAATTCTTATTCTAATCGTATTTGCACGCCGGTATACCGATAATTTTGAGCCTACACGCTTTACCGGGAAATGTCAAGAGAAAAGTTGCTCTTTGTGAGTTAAGTAGAAAAAGGCGGCGCGGCGCTGTTGGTAATTGCTAAATTGTCAAAACCGGCTTGACTTTGCCGAAAAATACGAATATAATTCAATCAACTCAACAAAAACATGGCCGTGGACACGGCTGGATCCGCTGAGTTTTTCGATACGGGAAGCGCTCCGTGTAAGAATGAAATGCAACGGATGCAGCTCTTTGTCCACGGTTTTTGTTTTATGACCGGTATACCGGTGCACAAAAGTGCACTCCCCTCGGGAGGAGAAGGATAAAACACCGAAAATGGTGGCCGATCCTGAGGCTGGGGGTTACGCTCTGTACAACATTTCCGGCGTCCCGGCCTACGGCGACTCCCGCGGCGCAGGCATCCGGAACATCCTGGGCTTTGTACTGATGCGGAGCATCAGCTACATCTTTTATATGTTGTTATGGACATCGAGCCTCCCGAGCTTATCTCCATAATGATCATCTTCTCCATCGGCATGTACTTCTCGGCGGTGTCGATGGTCGTCGTTTCCCTGCTTACCCATAAGCCGGAGAAAGAGAATCCCGCATTCTTTGAGGATATGGAAGACAGCCTCTGGAAAATAAACCATATGCGATCCATGGGTTCGGATCCATGCGGAACAAACAGACGAAAAGGGGGATTTTTATGTCTGTTACGGTGACGATCAACGCCAAACCCCACGAGGTGGCGGACGAGCACCTGGAAATGAGCCTTCTGCGTTATCTGCGCGAGGTGCTCGGTCTGACCGGTGCGAAGTGCGGCTGCGACCGCGGCCAGTGCGGAAGCTGCAACGTGCTCATCGACGGCGAATGCCGCCGGTCGTGCCTTTTTAAAATGAAGAAACTCGACGGCAAGGATATCCTGACTGTGGAGGGCCTTGCCGACGGCGATAAGCTTCATCCCATTCAGGAGAGCTTTATCGTGGAAGGCGTCATGCAGTGCGGCTTCTGCACGCCCGGCCAGATCATGGCTGTGGCGGGGCTGCTGCGCAAAACGCTTACGCCCACCCGCGAGGAGATCGACAAGGCGTTCAAGGGCGTGCTGTGCCGGTGCGGCTCGTATCCGCGCGTCATCAAGGCCATCCACCGCGCTGCCGCTATTATGCGCGGCGACGAGTGGACGGACGAAAAGCGCGTTTTTGACGATGTGATCGGCAGCTCGTACCCGATGGTGGACGCCGTCGGCAAGGTGACGGGCAGCCTGAAATATGTGGATGACTATTATGTTCCCGGCATGCTCTGCGGCAAGGTCGTCTGGTCGGAGGAGCCGAGTGCCCAGCTTCTGGGCATTGACGCCTCGGAGGCTCTCGCCGTGCCGGGCGTGGTGCGCGTGATCACGCACGCCGACTGCCCGGATCTTTACTATGGCCCGCTGACGATGGACGCGCCGGTACTCTGCGGCGGACGTATCCGCAGCCGTGCCGAACCGCTCGCGCTCGTGCTTGCGGAAACGCAGGAGATCGCAAACGCCGCGGCCAAGCTCGTGAAGATCGACTATGAGATCCTCCCCGCGGTATTCTCGCCGCACGAGGCGCTTGCTCCCGGCGCGCCGAGCGTCACGACCGATTACGCCAAGCCCGGCATTCCCATCGCGGGCCATTCCGCACCGGAGTCGGACGGCAATGTGACGCTGAAGCTGCATCTCGGCAAGGGTGACGTGGAAAAAGCGTTCGCCGAGGCGGCGGTCATCATCGACGAGGAATACACCTCCCAGCGCATTGAGCATGGCTACATCGAGCCTGAGTGCTCCATCACCGTGCCGCTCGAAAACGGGCGCTATGTGAACTACAGCAACTCGCAGGCCGCCTTCGGCGCGCGCGACAACTGCGCACGCGCTCTCGAGTGCGACCCGGAAAAGGTGAACTTCTGCCAGATCCAGGTCGGCGGCTCGTTCGGCGGCAAGGGCGACCATCTTCTCCGCATGCTCTCGTGCGTCGGCACGCGGGTCACGGGGCGCGCCGTGCGCGTCACGCTCTCGCGCGAGGATTCCCTGCGCTATCATAACAAGCGCCATCCGTTTGAAATGCACGAAAAGCTCGCGGTCGCCGCGGACGGACGCATTCTCGGCCTGCAGAACTATCTGCTCGGCGACGGCGGCGCGTATACCTACTTCAGCACGCGCATCATGCCGCAGGCCGTCTGCTACAGCAGCGGCCCCTACGTCATCCCGAACTTCGATTCGACCGGTGTTGTGGCGTTCACGAACAACGTCTCCTCCGGCGCGATGCGCGGCTACGGCTCGCCGCAGTGCCTGTTCGCCGTGGAAAGCGCCATAGACGAGGCCTGCCGCAAGCTCAACATGGATCCGTTCGCGTTCCGCCGTCTCAACGGACTCTATCCCGGCGCGGAGTGCGGCGACGGCCAGCTCGCCGTAGACGGTCACGCCTATATCGCCACGCTCGACGCGGTGGAAAAGCGCGTGAAGGAGGTCCTTCTTCCCATGAAGGAGGCCGACCCGACGATCGGCATCGGCGTGGCGTCCGCGTGGCGGCACACGTCCGGTGGTCTCGGCCCGGACGAGGACTCGAACGCCGATCTGGATTTTCAGGACGACGGCACATTCCTCCTGCGCATCTGCGTGGCCGAAATGGGTAACGAAACGCAGATCTCCATGGCGCAGCTCACGGCCAAAGCAATGGATGTCCCGTATGAGACCATCCGTCTCGGCGCGATGGAAACGGATAAGCTCTCCTGGGGCGGCGCGGTCATGTCCAGCCGCGGCACGTTCCTCTGGGGCCATAACGCCATCGGCGTCGGCGAGAAGATGGTGCGTGCGATCAAGGACTTCCTCGCGCGCTACTTCAGCTGCGGCGAGGAGGAGTTCGACTTCCGCGGCGGCATCGTTTACCGCAACGGCGAGCAGCTCTACACACTGCCGGAGCTTGCGAAGCTCTGCAAAGCCAAGGGCGTGAAGCTGACGGTGCACGACTACCACCGTCTGCCCAAGACCATGTGGCCGCGTGAGGACTGCAACGAGAACCACGTCATTCCGCCGAAAGACTACCGCATCCACGATACGAACTCGTACCTGACGCTCGCCGTGGCCATCAAGGTGGACCCCGTGACGAAGCGCATCAAGGTGCTCAAAATGATCGAGGCCGCCGACATCGGCACGGTCATCAACCCCGAGGCGGCGCGCCGCCAGCTCGAGGGCGGCATGATCATGACGCTCGGCATGGCGCTCGACGAGGATTTCGTTGTGGAAAACGGCGTGAGCAAGACTGATATGCTTTCCAAATACAAGATGATCCAGATGGACGGCACGCCGGACATGGAGGTCATCTTCGTCGACAACTACGACCCGCTCGGCCCGAAGGGCGCGAAGGGCGTCGGCGAGATGGGAATGCTCCCCGTCTGCCCGGCTATCGCCAACGCCTACTACGACGCCACCGGCGTGCGCATCCGCAATCTGCCGCTGCACAAGCATCTTCCCTGACCCATCGGCACATCGGCGCGGGGCGGCGCAGAAATCAAAACCCGCCCCGGCTTCATTGTGAAATACAATTATAAAGTTTGACAGGAGGTGAAACTATATGACATACGAGAACATTCACAGCTACACCAACAAGAAAGCAGACATTTTCACGTATGAAAAGCCAGCCCTGCTCGTTGTGGACATGCAGAAGGGATTCTGTTATCCCGGCAAACAGTTCTACAGCTCGGAGAACATAAAGCTTGTCCCGGCGATTTCGACGCTGCTTGAGTACTTCCGCGGAAATAATCTGCCGGTGTATTTTACCGAGTTCGTCTATTCCAAGGATTGCCCGAATCTGAACGGACGCCTGTGGCAGTGCGAGAGGGACTATGACGAAGGCGGTGAGCGCTGCTGCTACGTGGGCGATCCCAGCACAGAAACCATTGATGAGCTGAAACCGCTGCCCGGTGAGCTTGTTATCCAGAAACGAGGCTACGACGCGTTTTTCGGCACGGATCTGGATTACTGCTTGCGCACCAAAGGAATCAAGACGCTC
>OHBJ01002009.1_pt1 | contig 13852 bp, 10 predicted proteins | sample 1577241 | NCBI WGS metagenome assembly OHBJ01 (sample SAMEA3541594, study PRJEB24748) | human gut metagenome | biome: human gut; feature: human-associated habitat; material: faeces | place: China | collected 2012
GTTCGCTGGTATTAATAGAGTAATCTCCTGATGTTGCCTGTTTGAATACGGCATAATTCCCGCAATAATCAGAATCAACAGTACTGCTGCCATACCAAACGTCATGTACTTATCTCCTTTCTCAGCCCCACCATCTATTCTTTATCATTTTCTCAACTTCCCTATTCCATCAGATAGTAATTTCCTTCTTCATCCCAAAGGAAAACATCTCCATCCCCTACAAAGACCTGATGTGACACACCATCATACATCGTAGACTCTGCATAATAAATATCCGCTGCATCTGCATCCTGTGTCAATGTACCACAATCCATCTCCGCCGGCTCAGCACCTGGCGCACGCTGATGATAACTCCAGTTTCCGGAAGCATCCATAACGATATACGTTTCCGCTGAAAGGTCACCGTCATAATACCAGATACCCTCAAAATGGCTGAAATCATTTTCTAAATTAATGCTAGTTTCTTCCTGCGCATTTTCACCCCAATCAACGGAAGGGTCATAGGGTTCATCAGGAATCCATCCTCCAGGATAGACCTTATTATCCGCTTCATAATAGGCAAGTCCATCATCGCCAATCTTATACTCATCCCCCAAAAAGTACTCATTTACGCCGTCATTGTACCACAGCCATGTATCAGAACCATTGCCATAGTAGAATTTTGCCTTTTCAAGGTCTGTATAAGCAGCCGCTTCAGCTGCGCGTTGTCCGCGAAGGACAGCGCGATCAGCGCCACCGCCGCGATCAGCGTGCCCACCACGATGAACGGCGTCCGCCGCCCTCTCGGGTGGGTGCACTTGTCGGAGATGTGTCCAAACAGCGGCAGCAGGAACAGCGCCAGCACGTTGTCCATCGCCATAATGACGCCGGACCAGGTCTGGCTCATGCCGAATTTGTTGGTCAGGATCAGCGGCACTGTGTTGTCATAGGCCTGCCAGAAGGCGCAGATCAGGAAAAAGGCAAAGCCGACCAGAATGGTGCGCTTGTAATTCAGCTTCATGGTGTCTCCTCCCACGCGCGGAATACCGCGTTGATATCGTCGTACACCCATGTGGGGCGTATGCCGTCTCTTTCAATGTCACCCCATGTCCCCTCGCCGGACAGCACGAAAACGCTGTCGATCCCGGCGTTCACCGCGCAGGCGATGTCCGTGTACAGCCGGTCGCCGAGCAGCACCGCCGCCTCCGGTGGGTACCCGGTCCCCTCCAGCGCCAGCCGTACCATGGCGGGCTGGGGCTTGCCGATGAACTCCGGCTCCCGTCCGGTGGCCCGGTGCAGCATCTCGCATACGCTGCCGCAGTCCGGTACCGAGCCGTACCAGGTGGGGCACACCCAGTCCGGGTTCGTGGCCAGCCAGGTGACGCCCCGGTTCAAAAGGATGCAGGCGTCCTCCAGCTTCTGAAACGTCAGCTCCCGGTCAAAGCCGCTGAGCAGAATGTCTACCCCGGCCTCCCGGTCGCAGGTGACGGGTATGCCCGCCGCCGCCAGCTGGCCGTAAAACGATCGCGTGCCCTGCACATAGCAGCGCTTGCCCGGATACCGCCGCCGCAGGCAGTCAATGGCCGCGTCCACGGAGGTCAGGTAATCCCGCCGCTCCGTCCGTATGCCCATGCCGCCCAGCTTCTCCATATAGCTCTCCACCCCGCGGGAGGAGTTGTTGGTCAGGAAGAGATACCGCCCGCCCCTTTCCCGTATGCGGGCGAGAAACTCCTTCACGCCGTCGAACAGCCGGTCATCCAGATAGAGGGTGCCGTCCATGTCCAGCAGAAACAGCCGCTTTTCTTGTAATGTACGCAGGGCGCGTCCCTCCTTCCCTTGTCATTTCGTAGGGGACGGCGTCCTCAACGTCCCACGTTGCACGAAACCCGTGCGATTCCGTAAGGGGCGATGCCCACATCGCCCCGCCGCAGGCGCCGCGCGAATCGCGGCGGGACACATGGATCCCGCCCTACGGAGGATGACGGCGAACCGCCCGTAGGGGACGGCGTCCCCGACGTCCCGTCAGCGCGGCAGCGCCGCGCTGTCATTCCGAGCCAGTGACCGTGTCACTGGCGTGGGAATCCGTTTCCCCGTAGGGCGGGACCCATGCGTCCCGCCGATATTTGACAAAAAACCGCCACTCCGCTAAGTGACGGTTTTTGTGAGCTGATACAGCTCTATTAGACTTTTCACCATACGGGGCTGACCGCTTGTCGCAGCGTCCCCTCTTGCCTATTATTATATCCATCCCCCGGCGTTTGTCAAGTGGGCTGTATCCCCGATAGCCCGTCCCTCCCTCCGCATTTTGCCAAATTCCCCCTTGCAACTGCGGAAGAAACGCGTTACTATATTCATACGAATATAACGGTGAAGGAGGATCCATCATGAAGTTTTCCAGCAAGGTTCTCAAATGCGGACTGTCCCCCATGCGCAAGTTCCACCCCTATGCGGTGGCGGCGGAGGCCAAGGGAAAGAAGATCTATCACCTGAACATCGGCCAGCCCGATATTGAAACGCCCAAGGCGTATTTTGACGCGGTGAAGCACTTTGATCTGCCGGTGCTGGCCTATGCGCCGTCCCCCGGTATCCCGGAGTTGATCGAGGCGATCCGAAAGTATTACGCCGATCTGGACATGCACTTCGACGCCGGTGATATCCTTATTACCAACGGCGGCAGCGAGGCGCTGCAGATCGCCATGAACTGCATCCTCGACGACGGCGACGAGATCCTTATTCCCGAGCCGTTCTATCCCAACTACAACACCATGGCCTATACCTGCGGCGCGAAGATCCACCCCATTCCCACCTCGCCCCACGACGGCTATCACTATGCCGACCGCGCCAAGGTGGAGGCGGAGATCAACGAGCACACCCGTGCCATCATGGTCACCAACCCCGGCAACCCCACCGGCGCCGTGCTGACGCCGGAGGAGATGCGCATGATGGTGGACATCGCCAAGGCGCACGACCTGTTCATCATCGGTGACGAGGCCTACCGCGAGTTCGTCTACGCCGGCGAGCCGCTGCAGTCCATGGGTCAGTTCGAGGACGCGGCGGAGAACGTCATCGTCATCGACACGGTGTCCAAGCGGTTTTCCGCCTGCGGCGCCCGCATCGGCTGCATGATCTCCCGCAACAAAGAGCTGATGGCGCAGGCCATGAAGTACGCCCAGTGCCGGCTGTCCGTGCCCACGCTGGATCAGGTGGCCGCCGCCGCGCTGTACACGGTGGGTCCCGACTACTTCGCCGCCGTCCGCGAGGAGTATAAGCGCCGCCGCGACACGGTGGTGTCCAAGCTCCACGAGATCCCCGGCGTGGTGTGCGAGTGCCCCCGCGGCGCCTTCTACATCATGGCCGCCCTGCCCGTGGACGATGCCGACACCTTCCAGAAGTGGCTGCTGGAGGAGTTTGACGACAACGGCGACACGGTGATGTTCGCCCCCGGCGAGCCCTTCTACGCCACACCCGGCAAGGGCAAAAACGAGATCCGCATCGCCTATGTGCTCAAACAGGCGGATCTGGAGCGCGCCATGGATCTGCTGGCCAAGGGCATCGCCGCCTACAACGCCCGCTGAATACACACAAAAAAGGAAGCCCAGGGCCGCCTGACACAAGGAAACACACGGTTTTGCCTGTGTCTATCCGGCTGAAATCGACCGAAAAAACGCCCACATGCGTCAGCATGCGGGCGTTTTTGCAGCCAATTTCAGCTCGAATTTACTTTGGCAAAACTGCTTCGCACCGAAAAAGAGCGCGTTTTGTGCAGAGCCGAGGCGCGTCGCCGCAGGCATACTGGATGTCTGTCAAGGCGGCGCAACGACGGGGCTGCGCGAAACGCGCCTTTTGCGGCGTATGTTTTCTTATGTCAGGCGGCCTAAGGGCTTCCTTTTTTGCGCTTATTTACTTCGCCGCTTTGCGTCTGGCGGCGCGGCGCTGGAAGAACTTCACCAGCTCCACGATGGGGATGACCAGAATGGCCAGCGCCAGCGCGATGCCGTACTCCGTCCAGCTTACCGGCGTGAAACCGAAGGCGTTGGCGATGACGGGCACCTCCAGCACCAGCGTGGTCAGCACCAGCGAGCCCAGCATGGCGCCCCACAGCACCTTGTTGTGGCTGGGCAGGGAGAACACGCTCTTGCGCTGGGAGCGCATGTTGAAGCTGTGGAAGATCTCGCACATGCTCATGGTCAGGAAGGCCATGGTCATGCCGTCGTCGGACACGCCCTTGGGCATCTCGAAATACCCCACCTCCATGCAGTGGCCGATGATATAGGAGACCAGCGTAATGACGGTGATCAGCACGCCCTGATAGAGAATGTCGAAGCCCAGACCGCCGGCGAAAATGCCGTCCTTGCTGTCACGGGGCGGGCGGGTCATGGTGTCCGGCTCGCCCTTTTCCAGACCCAGCGCCAGCGCCGGGAAGCAGTCGGTGATAAGGTTGATGAACAGCAGGTGTACCGGGTTCAGCAGCGTGAAGCCCAGCAGCGTGGCAAAGAACACGCCCAGCACCTCGCTCATATTGCTGGCCAGCAGGAACTGGATGGCCTTGCGGATGTTGTCGTAGATGCGGCGGCCTTCGCCCACGGCGTTGACGATGGTGGCAAAGTTGTCGTCGCTGAGCACCATGTCCGCCACGTTCTTGGTCACGTCGGTGCCGGTGATGCCCATGCCCACGCCGATATCGGCGGACTTGATAGAGGGCGCGTCGTTGACGCCGTCGCCGGTCATGGCGGTGATGGCACCCTTGCGCCGCCAGGCATTCACGATGCGCACCTTGTGCTCCGGCTGCACGCGGGCATAGACGCTGTACTTCTCCACGGCGGCGTCCAGCTCCTCATCGGACAGGGCGTCCAGCTCCCGCCCGGTGATGGCCTGGCTCGCGTCGGTGATGATGCCCAGCTCTTTGCCGATGGCCACGGCGGTGTCCTTGTGGTCGCCGGTGATCATCACCGGACGGATACCGGCGGCGCGGCACTCGGCCACCGCCGCCTTGACCTCCGGACGCACCGGGTCGATCATGCCGCACAGACCGATGAAGCACAGGTCGTGCTCCAGATCCTCCGGCTCCTGCCGGTCGGGAAGGCTCTCATACAGCCGCTCCGCCGCCGCCAGCACCCGCAGCGCCTTGTCCGCCATGGCTTTGTTGGCGGCCAGAAGCTCCGTCCGCTTCGCCTCGGTCATGGGCAGCACCTGCCCGTTTTCCGTATAGTGGGTGCAGCGGCGCAGCACCTCGTCGGGCGCGCCCTTGGTGTACTGGATGAAGCCGGTGTCGGTGCGGTGGATGGTGGACATCATCTTCCGCCCGGAATCGAAGGGCGCTTCGCCGCAGCGGGGCTGGCGGTTTTCCAGTGTGCCCTTGTTCAGCCCGTTGGCGGCGGCGAAATTCACCAGTGCCGCCTCGGTGGGCTCGCCTACAGCGCCGCCGGCCTCCAGCGCGGCATCGTTGCACAGCGCCATGGCGGTGCCCAGCAGCTCCGTGGGGCCGGTATGCTCCACCACGGTCATTTTGTTCTGGGTCAGGGTGCCGGTCTTGTCGGAGCAGATCACCTGCGTGCAGCCCAGCGTCTCCACCGCCGTCAGGCGGCGGATGACCGCGTGGTGCTTGCTCATGTTGGTCACGCCGATGGACAGCACCACTGTCACCACCGTGGCCAGACCCTCCGGGATGGCGGCCACCGCCAAAGAGACGGCCACCATGAAGGTGCTCAGCACGGTGTTCAGGGTGAACTCTCCTGCCACCACCAGATCAAAAATGAAGATGAACACGCAGATGGCCAGCACCAGCTTGCTCATGGTCTTGCCCAGCTCGCTGAGCTTGCGCTGCAGCGGCGTCTGCTCCTGCTCCGTCTGCGCCAGCACGCCGGCGATCTTGCCCATCTCGGTGTTCATGCCGGTGGAGGTGATGACGGCCTTGCCGCGGCCATAGACCACGGTGCTGCCCATGTAGCACATGTTCCGCCGGTCGCCCAGGGGGATGTTGTCGCCGGTCAGCAGCTCCACCGCCTTGGTGACGGGGACGCTCTCGCCGGTCAGCGCGGCCTCCTCGATCTTCATGGAGGCGCTCTCCAGCAGCCGCCCGTCGGCGGGCACGGCGTCGCCGGCCTCCAGCAGCACCACGTCGCCGGGCACCAGCTGGCTGTTTTCAATAACGGTCTGGTGGCCGCCGCGCAGCACCTTGCACTTGGCGGCGGTCATGGTCTGCAGCGCTTCGATGGCGGCCTCGGCCTTGCTCTCCTGCACCACGCCCAGCACCGCGTTCAGCAGCACCACGATCAGGATGATGAACACCTCGGTGAAGCTCTCGCCGCTGAGGGCGTTGGTCACGGCGGACACCGCCGCCGCTGCCAGCAGGATCAGCAGCATGGGATCCTTCAGCTGGGTCAGAAAGCGCTGGAGCAGGGTGGGCTTTTCCGCCTCCTGCAATTTGTTGGGGCCGTATTTGGCCAGCCGCTCCGCCGCCTGCTGCTCCGTCAGGCCGGTGGGACAGGAGCCCAGCTCCTCCAGAACCTCCTGCGGGCTGCGGTTGTAATCGTTGTTCATGTGTATCGCTCCTTACTATCTGAGATCATGCGCCTGCGGGCAAAGAAAAAGACCCATGCACGGACAGGCTATGTCGGTGCATGAGTCTCATTCTTTCAGGACACATCGGGCGCTTGCGCGCCGGGATGACGGTGTGCCACGCCGCGCCGCGGGGCGCTGCGGAATTACTCCCTCATTCAGTATGTGCTATTTTAATCGTTTGTACGCCGATTGTCAAGGTGAAAACGGCACAAAATGTGCTTATTTTTCGCCAGCGGCTTCGGCGGCGCAGAGGGCGTCGAAATACTTGTACAGGGGCATCAGCCCGTCAAAGCCGGTGATGATGTCCTGCGCCAGCTCCGGGGAGAACAGCCGCTCGTCCGGCGGCAGCTCGTGCTGGAAGCTCAGGGATTTGCGGTTGTACCACGGCTCCAGCAGCGGGGAGGTCTCGCCTTTTTTGCGCTTGTACTCCTGCCCGGTGAGGACGAACTGCGTCTGCCTGTTGAATTTCCGCACCAGCTTTTCCAGCTCCTGCGGGTGCAGGTCGATGCGGCGGCGATAGGCCTCCATCAGGGCGGCCTTGGGCGCCCAGAAGCCCATGCCGTAGCTGTAATAGTCCGGCGCTACCTCAAAATAAAAGGTGGGGCGGCCTGTCCAGTCCTCGCCGCCGGCGCGGATGCAGAACCACAGGTGATCCTTGTAGGGACCCTGCCCGTGGAGCCGCCGGGCGTCCCGGTAGATGCGGGACATCTTCAGCAGAAACGGCTCGTGGGGATACTTTTCGTGCATGGCGTCGTAGACCTGCTCACCCAGCGCCCGGGTGGGCGCCAGCACGTGGGACTGATAGTCCTCCTTGTGCGCCAGGAACCAGCCGCGCTCGTTGTTGAACCGGATGCCCCAGAGGAAATCCAGCGCGGCGGGGGAATAGCCTTCAAATGACATGGTAAACTCCTTTACATGAAGCGGCAGAGAAGGGAGGGCGGCAGCCGGCCATCCAAGGTGCCCGCTATACCGCCGGCCGCGGCGGCGCTGTTGATCAATGCGCCTGTCGGGATCATGGTACCAGTCCTCCGCCGTCTATCAGATCGCGCACCGCCGCGCCGCCCATCAGCAGCCCCGCCACGGAGGGCACCCAGGGGACGCTGGCGGGCACGCTGCGCCGCCCGGGAGGGGGCGTCTCCAGCTGCTGCGTCTCGTGGGGCTGCTCCGGGCTGAACACCACCTTCAGGTGGTGCAGCCCCAGCTTGCTGCGCAGCTCCTTGCGCATGACCCGCGCCAGCGGGCAGCCGCTGGTCTGGGAGATATCTGCGATCCGCAGCAGCTCCGGCTCCAGCTTGTTGCCGGTGCCCAGCGCCGTCAGGATGGGGATGCCCCGCAGGTGCGCCTGCTGGATCAGATCCAGCTTGCAGCTGACGAGGTCGATGCAGTCCAGTATGTAGTCGAACCGCCGGGTGAAGAATTCCTCCCGGTGGGCGGCGTCGTAGGTGGCGCAGATGGGGTACACCACGGCGTCGGGGTTGATATCCCGCACCCGGTCGGCCACCACCTCGGCCTTGTACTGCCCCACGGTGGAGGTCAGGGCGCACAGCTGCCGGTTGATGTTGGACACGGACACCGTGTCCTGATCCACCAGCGTTAAAGTGCCAACGCCGCTGCGTGCCAGGCACTCAGCGGCGTAGCTGCCCACACCGCCCAGGCCAAACACCGCCACATGGCTGCGGCGGAGCTTGTCCAGAGCGGGTGCGCCTACTATCATCTCAGTTCTGAGAAAGCTTTCGTTCATAAATGCCGGGAAGGGGAAACTCAGCCCACGTGCTTCATGCCGGACAGCTCCACCACCTCGGCGCTGTCGGTCAGACCCTTCTGCCAGGCCTCGGTGTCTCTGCTGCGCAGGGTGTTCTCCACCTGCACCTGCCAGCAGGGCACATCGTCGCCCACGAAGTACATGACGTGGTAGCCGGTGTAGCTGCCCTCGTTGAACACGATGCCGGTGTCGCCGGGCTTGCGGCTCTCGTCGAAGAGCCAGTCGTTGAACTCCGTGACCATCTGTCCCTTCAGCACCTTGGTGTACAGGCCGCCGTTGGTGTTGCTGCCGCCGTCCTCACTCAGCTCGTTGGCCAAAGCCGCGAAGCTGTCCTCGGTGGCGTCGCCGGCCTTCCACTGTGCCAGAGCGTCCTCGGCCTTGGCCTTGGCAGCGTCCTTGGCTGCCTGCAGATCGGCCTCATACGTCTCGGACTTGCTGTCCAGACCGGTGGTGTCCGCCATAAACAGGATGTGGCGCACGTCTCTGGAGGCGTACTCCTGACGGCCGGCGCTGTGGAACACCAGCACGCGGCTGCCGCTGTCGGTGGTGATCACGGTGCTGTCGCCGTCTGCGCGGCTCTCGTCAAACAGCCACTCGCTGGCCTCGTCGCCGGAGTTGCTGCCGGCCTCGGTGTTGCTGTACGTGGCGCTCTCGTAGGCCAGAGACACTGTCTCCAGCGGGTCGCCCGCCTGATACAGCTTCAGTGCGGCATCAGCGTCGGCAATGGCCTTCTCCTTGGCGGCGGCGTTCTCCTCGTCCGTGGGCGCAACGGTGTTGCCGTCGGCGTCGGTGGTGGAGTCGGCGGTGCCCTTGAAGTACAGGGACTCATAGCTGGCCACGTTGAAGGAGGACTTGTTCTCGTTGTAGTAGCTCTCCAGATCGGAGGCGGTGTAGCTCAGCTCCTCGGAGTACTCGCTGGCGTAGTGGCTGGCGATGTCCTCCAGACGCACCATATCCTTGAAGGTGGATACGGTCATGGTCTTGCCGAAGGCCAGCTTCAGGTACTCCTTCAGGGAGTAGCCGTTCTGCTTGGCATAGGCGGTGTACTGCTCCACGATGGAGGCGATCTCCTCCTCGGTGTGGTCGTCGGCGCCGTGGCCGTTGGCCTCGGCTTCCTTGGCCTCCTTCACGATCAGCGTCATCTGCTTGACCGCGTAGTCGCGCAGGAACAGATCCCACGTGACGTCACCCTCGTCCTCCACGCCGAAGATGGACTTGGCGGTGTCGTTCATCACCTGCTGATCCAGCGGGGTGGAGGTGGATACGCCGTAGAAGCTGGCGTAGCCGCTGTTAAGGATGTTGTTCTTGATGCTGTAGTAGAAATAGTTTACCTGACTGGCGGTGTACTTCTCACCGTCGATGGTCAGTGCAGCGGCATTCCGCTGCAGCACGCCGGAATTCCACACCAGCAGTGCCGCCGCCACCAGCACGAACACGCCGGCGATCACGCCGTACAGGATATTGCTCTTGCGCGCCTTGGCCTTCTCCTCGGCCTCGCGGATCTTCTTGGGGTCGGTGACGCCCTGTGCCGCCAGATCCTGACGGGTCTTCTTTTCTCTTGATGCGCTCATGAATTTCATTCCTCTCAATTTTGGGTGCAGTACGCCCTTGTTAGTAAAATGCCAAATTATTATACCGTACCGTGCCGCATTTCGCAAGGGGGAAACGCCGGGAATTTGTGAACATTTTACCATAATTAAAATGAGCCGGCCTGTCAAAGCCGTCCGAACGGACTTTTTTTGCCAAGCTGAGCACAAGACCCCCACTCCAGACGGAGTGGGGGTCTTGTGCTCAGCGACAGGCAGCGGCCATGTTATAACCTGCACAGCTCGCAGGTGGGTCGTCTCCGGCCGACTTTACTGCTTCCAGCGTCCGCCCGCAGAAGGCAGGCGGGAGGCCTGCAAACCATCTACCGATCCGACGTCCCGTATAACCAATGTCAGGATAAATAGAACCGCTGCCCATCGCTCAATTTTCCGCCCTGCCTTCGCCGAGCCGCCTTGCTGTACACAAAGTACAGCGGCGGCGTCTCGTCATCGGCAGGACGAAAAATCCTGCCGAAGGAGTGGCGTGTATCTTTTTCGCTGCACCGCCGCGCCTCGTCTTGGCGAAAAATCCAGTCAATTTTCCGGCTCAACCGGCGGCGTCCCGTCATCGGCAGGACGAAAAATTACTCCTCCTCGTCGGACAGGATCTGCTCCATAAACAGGTCGTAGACCTTGTCCAGCTCCTCGTCGCTGTCCAGCGTGCTGAGAAGCTCCTCGCCGTTTTCCATCACGGACTTCAGGATCACCAGGCCGTATTCCTCGGCGGCTTCCTCGTCCGCGTCGTCCTCCACCACAGGGAAGAACGCCATGTAGGTCTGGCCGTCCAGCTCCAGCGCGTCCACGTATTCCAGCTCTATGTCGTTGCCATCCTCATCCGTCAGTGTGATGAAATTGGGGCCGAATTCCTCGCTCATGGAAAGTCCTCCTTTGTCTTGTTGCCCATAGTATACCCGAAGCGGAGGAAAAACGCAAGAGGAACTGTTCGGCAATTTATGCCCCATGCGGGACTGAAAAACCGGAAAATGGGGGAGAATAACGGGAATAGCCTGCCGGGAAAGGCATAATTTAACAAAAAATCTCTTTTTTTGCAGTTGACAGGTATGGTAGAATATCTCTTATACTGGGTCGGTATGCAAACATGCCGCTCACCGTACAAAGCCACAACAGGAACATCAAAGAGAAAGGAAGGTGCCCTGTCTTGAGTGAGAACAAGCGCAGACGGTCGTCGTCCCCCGACTTTATGGGACGCATCCGGCAGAGCGCCCGGCACATAGAAACGGAAGCGAAGAAGGGCGCGCGGCGCGTGCAGCACGAGGCGCAGGAGCGCGTCCGCAACATGACGCCCCAACAGAGAAACGGCTGGCGGAAGGCCGGGCGGATCATCGGCACACTGCTGCTGGTATTCGTGGTGACGCTGACCATCTTCTCCGGTATCTTCATGGCGTATATCAACAGCACCATGCGGGGTAAGGTGGAGGTCTATCTGGACGAGTTCGAGACGAAGGTGTCCACGGAGCTGTACAGCCAGGATCCCGACACCGGCGAATGGGTCATGTACCAGACGCTGTACCTGAACTCGGAGAACCGCATCTGGACGGATCTGGAGGACATCCCCAAGTATTTGCAGAAGGCCGCCATCGCCATCGAGGACAAGCGGTTTGAGAAGCACCACGGCGTGGATTGGAAGGGCACCACCCGCGCCATCGTATACACCCTGTTCGGCAAGAACGTGCAGGGCGGCTCCACCATCACCCAGCAGCTGGTGAAGAACGTCACCGGCGACAACGAGGTGACGGTAAAGCGGAAGATCACGGAGATCTACCGGGCGCTGGAGCTGGAAAAGCGCTACGAAAAGGACGAGATACTGGAGGCCTATCTGAACGAGGTGTTCTTCGGCCAGAGCTGCTACGGCGTGGTAACGGCCTCCCGGATGTATTTCAATAAGGATGTGTCCGACCTGACGCTGGCGGAGTGTGCCAGCCTGATGGGTATCACCAACAACCCCTCCATGTACGACCCCACCCTCAGCTCCTGGACGCGGGAGAACAACCGCGAGCGGCAGCTGACCATTCTGGGCGCCATGCTGGAGCAGGGCAAGATCTCCCAGGAGGAGTATGACGAGGCCAAGGCCGAGGACATCGTGTTCTCCAACGGCTTCACCATCTCCGGCAAGTATGTGGGCAGCGACGGCGCCGCCACCGAACCGGAGCCGGACGAGCCGTCCACCGATGATACCGAATCCCCGGCGGACGAGGAGGAGCCCACCATCAAGGGGCGGTACTCCTGGTTCACCGAGGCCATGATCGGCGATGTGGCCGACGCGCTGGTGGAGAAGTACGGCATCACCGACAAGGTGCGGGACAACGGCACCACCTACACCGCCTATGAGCAGGCGTGGGACATGGTACACGGCAAGGGCTATAAGATCTACACCACCCAGAACCCCAAGTACCAGAAGATCGCCGAGGATGTGTGCTACGACCTGAGCAACATCCCCTATACCAGCAGCTATACCAACTCCGCCGGCGAGCAGGTGGAGGATCAATTGCAGATCGCGCTGACCATTGTGGATCCCACCAACGGCTATGTGGTGGCCATGATCGGCGGCGCCGGTGAAAAGCAGGCCGACCGTGTGTGGAACTGGGCGGTGAACGCGCGGCAGTGCGGTTCTGCCATCAAGCCCGTGTCCACCTATGCCCCGGCGCTGGACGACGGCACCATCAACGGCGCCAGCGTCATCGACGACTATCCCATGCTGCTCAACGGCGACGTGTGGCCGCGAAACGACAACTGGCGCTATCAGGGTCTTATGCCCCTGCACCTTGCGCTCCGACAGTCCCTGAACACCTGCGCCGTGCGCATCAATCTGGCCTACGGCGTTACCAATTCTTACGATTTCCTTGTGAACAAGCTGGGCTTCAAGAACCTGACCTACACCGACTCCCAGCAGGTGGGCAACATGGCGCTGGGCGGCTTTGAAAAGGGCGTGACCACCGAAGAGATGGCCGCGGCCTTCGCGACCTTCGTCAACGAGGGCGTGTACACCAAGCCCCGCACCTTCGTCCGCGTGGAGGATGCCAACGGCAACGTGATCCTGGAGAACGAGGCGCAGTCCACCGTGGCCATGAAGAACACCACTGCGGCGCTGATGAACAGCCTCCTGCAGGAGGCATCCCTGCAGGGCACCGGCTATCAGGCGCAGTTCCCCGGTATGCACATCGCCGGTAAGACCGGTTCTACCAACAGCAACAAGGACCGTTACTTCGCGGGCTATACGCCCTATTACAGCTGCGCCGTCTGGGCGGGCTATGAGCATAACCAGCGCATCGTGGCCAGCGGCAACCCCTGCGCCGTGATCTTCCAGAAGGTCATGAAGGCCATTCATGAGGATCTGCCCGATAAGGACTTCTTCCCCTGCGCCGGGCTGACCAGTGTGGCCGTCTGCGCCGACAGCGGTATGCTGGCGTCGGAGAACTGCGCGCTGGATGTGCGCGGCAGCCGCGTCTATACGGCGCTGGTGGCGGCGGATAACGCGCCCACCTCCGTGTGCACCATGCACACCGCGCCCAGCTACACCGTCAACATGGCGGACAGCGACGGCAACGTGACCACCGTCACCGGCTCGGTGCTGAACTACCAGCGCGAGCTGATCGAGGGACACGACGAGATCGTGGTGGAGGATGCCTTCATGATGCTGGGCGGCTGGAACGGCTTCTTCGGAGATGAGGAAGAGGACAATGACTTCAACATGCCCAACGGCGACCACGACGACACGATGGACGACTCCGTACCCGATATGAGCGGATTCTTAGGATAGAATACACTGACCCTCCGGCAGCCGCCGGAGGGTCAGTGCAGGTTTAAAGGGAGTTAGAAAAAAGTTTGAAATTTTTTGAAAAAAGGGGTTGACAATTTGACCTCTACATACTATAATCTCACTTGTTCGACGCGCGAGTGGTGGAATTGGCAGACTCGCTAGATTCAGGTTCTAGTGTGCATTACG
>OHBJ01002022.1_pt1 | contig 13801 bp, 7 predicted proteins | sample 1577241 | NCBI WGS metagenome assembly OHBJ01 (sample SAMEA3541594, study PRJEB24748) | human gut metagenome | biome: human gut; feature: human-associated habitat; material: faeces | place: China | collected 2012
CACTACTTCGCTAAGGAAGCGGACTTTATCTCCTATTTTCATATTTTCTTCTTATTTGGTTTATTACGCAAAAGTAAGGATTTTACTAGTGAGTAATGATATTTTTACCTACTTTTTAAAGCAATGTTTTTCCTTTATCTATATAGGAAATATTTGAAACCTGCTTCCCCAAAAGCGGACTTCAGGCAGTTTTTCCGATAAAAAACTGCCAGCTCATGCATCCGAAAGTGTATTCCGAAAGAAACAAGAATAAAAAAGTTATTCTTATAGGACTGAGAACAAAAACCCGAAAGAAATTCAGTAATTTTGCAGATATAAAAAAAATACTACTCAACACTATGACAGAAACTAAGCATATAAAAATCAGCGATTATAACTATCCGCTACCCGATGAACGTATTGCTAAATTCCCGTTGCCTACCCGCGACCAGTCCAAACTCTTAATATACCGTCGTGGAGAAGTTAGTGAAGATGTTTTCACGTCTTTGCCGGAATATCTGCCGCAAGGCAGCCTGATGATATTCAATAATACAAAAGTCATTCAGGCACGCCTCCATTTTCGAAAAGAGACGGGAGCACTGATCGAAGTGTTTTGTCTTGAACCGATCCAGCCAAACGATTATGTCTTAAATTTCCAACAGACAGCACATGCCGCCTGGCTTTGCATGATCGGCAATCTGAAGAAATGGAAAGACGGACAGTTGAAACGCGAAATGACCGTCAAAGGATTCCCTATTACCTTGACCGCTACCCGAGGAGAATGTAAAGGAACCAGCCATTGGGTAGATTTTGCATGGGATAATCCGGAAGTGACGTTTGCCGATATCCTTGAAGTATTCGGAGAACTTCCTATTCCTCCTTACTTAAACCGGGATACGGAAGAAAGTGACAAGGAGACTTATCAAACTGTTTATTCTAAGATTAAAGGTTCGGTAGCTGCGCCTACGGCGGGATTACATTTCACTCCACGAGTATTGGATGCACTTCAAGAAAAAGGGATTGATCTTGAAGAATTAACTCTACATGTAGGAGCAGGCACATTCAAACCTGTAAAAAGTGAAGAAATCGAAGGTCACGAGATGCACACGGAATATATATCGGTCAACCGGAGTACCATCAAAAAACTGATTGACCATGACGGTTGTGCTATTGCAGTAGGGACTACTTCTGTACGGACTCTGGAAAGCCTGTATCATATTGGAGTTACATTGGCTGAAAATCCGTATGCTACGGAAGAAGAACTACGTGTCAAACAATGGCAGCCTTATGAAAAGTACGACCAGATTCCTCCCGTTGTTGCGTTGCAAAAGATATTAGGATATCTCGACAGGAATGGTTTGGAAACCCTTCACACCAGTACACAGATTATCATAGCACCGGGATACAATTATAAAATAGTAAAAGCGATGGTTACTAATTTCCATCAGCCGCAAAGTACCTTGCTGCTTTTGGTTTCAGCTTTTGTAAAAGGGAATTGGCACACAATTTATGATTATGCACTGGCGCATGATTTCCGATTCCTAAGTTATGGAGATTCTTCTTTATTAATACCATAAGATATTCTTCTCTCCAAAAGATTTTACGCAATATAAAAGACACTATGCCAAGCGATAATAACCAGGAAATGTTCCCTATCGTAGACGAACAGGGAAATATCACCGGAGCCGCTACTCGCGGAGAATGTCACAGCGGTAGCAAACTGCTTCATCCGGTAGTTCACCTTCACGTATTCAATGCCCAAGGAGACATCTACTTACAGAAACGCCCCGAATGGAAAGACATTCAACCGGGGAAATGGGATACGGCTGTAGGCGGACATATTGATTTGGGCGAAAGCGTAGAAATCGCCCTAAAGAGAGAAGTCCGTGAAGAATTGGGCATCACAGACTTCACCCCCGAGCTTCTCACCAGTTATGTTTTTGAATCCAGCCGTGAAAAAGAGCTTGTTTTTGTCCACAAAACCGTTTATGAGGAAGAAATCCATCCCAGCGACGAACTGGACGGTGGACGATTTTGGAAGATCGAAGAAATAAAAGAAAATCTGGGTAAAGGAATCTTCACTCCCAACTTCGAAGAAGAGCTGAAAAAAGTCTCTCTTATTCCTTCTCTATCCAAGTAATAATCTTTTCAGAGAACGGACTTTCTTTCGGAGACACAACTCCCGCCCAATGTCCGTTCTCATCAATCATAAACTTCTGAAAATTCCACTGAACCGGTGCGTTTTCTTTTCCATTCTGTTTTTTCTCCGTCAACCATTGGTAAAGAGGAGCCATATCTTTTCCTTTAACGGAAATCTTAGCCATCATTGGAAAAGTAACATCATAGTTCAAAGAACAGAACTTGGCTATTTCCTCATTACTACCCGGCTCTTGTCCCATAAAGTTATTCGCCGGAAAACCGATAACAACAAAATCTTTTTCTTTATATTTCTCATATAGTTTCTCCAGTTGAGCATACTGGGGCGTCAGCCCACACTTAGATGCCACGTTGACTACCAGCACTTTCTTACCTTTCAGTGAAGAAAGAGGAAAGTCCTTACCATCAATAGTTTTCACTGTAAAATCATAAAAAGACTTGTTTTGCGCTTCCGAAGAAATTGCAAACAACAGGCTTACCATCATCAAGACGAATGTTTTCATGTTGAATATACATTTAATTTGTTTTTATATTAAACGAGTAAACTGAAAGAAATGTTTGTTCAGCAGTGAAACAAGAACTATGATTTTACATCTTTCAATTCCCCAATCCGCCACTTCACCCCACAATCTTTCCGCTTCATTTATTTTTAGTGATAACGGATGAAGATAGGTAGTAATTTTGTATCGTGAAATAATAATACAACGAAAGTCATGTTTACAGCTATTGTACGTTTTTCAATCAAGAAGAAACTATTTGTAGGACTCACTACTCTCTTCCTGTTTATCGGAGGTATCTATGCGATGCTGACACTACCTATTGATGCCGTGCCCGACATTACCAATAATCAGGTACAAATAGTGACCGTATCTCCTACACTCGCGCCACAAGAGGTGGAACAACTCATCACTATGCCTATCGAAATAGCGATGAGCAATATTATGAATGTCGAAGATATCCGTTCTGTCAGCCGCTTCGGGCTATCGGTCGTAACGGTCGTTTTTAAAGAAAGTGTTCCCACACTCGATGCACGGCAGTTGATAAATGAACAAATACAAAGCGTAACAAGCGAGATTCCCTCCGAACTCGGAACACCGGAGATGATGCCCATCACCACCGGTCTGGGAGAGATTTACCAGTATATATTGAAGGTAGCTCCCGGATATGAGAAGAAATATGACGCAATGGAACTCCGCACCATTCAAGATTGGATGGTGAAACGTCAGTTGTCCGGTATCCCCGGTATAGTAGAAATCAATAGTTTCGGCGGTTACCTGAAACAATATGAAGTAGCCGTCGATCCGGACGCCCTGTTTTCTTTGAATATCACTATCGGCGAGGTGTTCGAAGCACTTAGCAGCAACAACCAAAATACCGGCGGAAGCTACATTGAGAAGATAAAGAACGCCTACTATATCCGGTCGGAAGGTATGATTACCCGCATCAAGGATATTGAACAGATTGTAGTGACCAACCGAAATGGGATTCCGGTACATATCAGTGATGTAGGAGTTGTCCGCTTCGGCTCTCCAAAGCGTTTCGGTGCCATGACAAAGGATGGTGAGGGCGAGTGTGTCGGTGGAATTGCCATGATGCTGAAAGGTGCCAACGCAAATGTAGTGACTCAAGAACTCGAAAAACGGGTAGAAAAAATACAGCAGCTATTACCCGAAGGAGTCAGTATAGAACCTTACTTGAACCGTTCGGAACTGGTAAACCGGAACATCTCTACGGTTGTCAACAACCTGATTGAAGGAGCGGTTATCGTCTTCCTTGTACTCATCCTCTTCCTCGGCAATCTCCGTGCCGGACTGATTGTCGCATCCGTCATCCCGCTGGCAATGCTCTTCGCTTTTATCATGATGCGTGTATTCAATGTCACCGCCAATCTAATGAGTCTCGGTGCCATTGACTTTGGTATTGTAGTAGATGGCTCTATCGTTATATTGGAAGGTATCCTCGCCCACATTTACGGAAAACAATTCCGAGGCCGCACACTGACCCGCAAAGAGATGGACAAAGAAGTGGAAAAAGGAGCTTCCGGCGTTGCACGTTCCGCCACCTTTGCTGTATTAATTATCCTTATCGTCTTCTTCCCCATCCTTACATTGAACGGGATTGAAGGGAAATACTTCACCCCCATGGCCAAAACACTTGTGTTCTGCATTATCGGAGCCTTAATTCTTTCACTGACTTATGTTCCTATGATGGCCTCCCTCTTTCTGAAGCATACCATTGTTGTGAAACCCACCCTTGCCGACCGCTTCTTCGAGAAACTGAACAAGACCTACCAGCACACCCTGCGCGCCTGTCTTCGTTACAAATGGCGTACCGTCATCGTAGCCTTCTCTGCGCTGATCGGTTCACTTTTTCTCTTTACCCGCCTGGGAGCAGAGTTCATTCCTACTTTGGACGAAGGAGATTTTGCCATGCAAATGACACTACCCGCAGGAAGTTCGCTGACCGAAAGTATCGAAGTATCCCGCTTGGCAGAGAAAGCATTAATGGATAAATTCCCTGAAATCAAACATGTTGTAGCCAAAATAGGAACGGCGGAAGTTCCCACTGACCCGATGGCAGTGGAAGATGCCGATGTGATGATTATCATGAAACCATTCAAAGAATGGACAAGTGCCGGAAGCCGTGCAGAAATGGTGGATAAAATGAAAGACGCACTTGCTCCGCTCTCCGAACGTGCCGAATTCAACTTCTCGCAACCGATACAGCTTCGCTTCAACGAGCTGATGACGGGAGCAAAAGCAGATATTGCCATCAAATTATATGGAGAAGACACGCACGAATTATATGAAAGAGCCAAAGAAGCAGCTACCTTTGTAGAAAAAGTGCCGGGAGCAGCGGATGTCATCGTTGAGCAGACGATGGGATTACCCCAATTAGTAGTGAAATACAACCGTGGCAAAATAGCCCGTTACGGCATCAACATACAAGAGCTTAACACCATTATCCGAACTGCCTATGCCGGAGAGTCAGCAGGTGTAATCTTTGAAAACGAACGGAGATTCGATCTCGTGGTCCGGCTTGACCAGGAGAAAGTGGCCGACTTGAATCTTGATAAGTTATTTGTACGCACTTCGGAAGGAATTCAAATCCCTGTTGGAGAGGTAGCAAGCATCGACCTTGTCAGTGGGCCACTGCAAATCAACCGGGATGCAACCAAACGGCGCATCGTCATCGGGGTCAATGTGCGTGACGCAGACATCCAGCAAGTTGTCGCCAATATTCAAGAGACACTGAACAAGAACATCAAACTGAAGCCGGGATATTACTTCGAATACGGCGGCCAGTTCGAAAACTTGCAAAATGCCATCAATACCTTACTGGTAGTCATCCCCGTGGCATTAATGCTCATTCTATTGATTCTGTTCTTCGCATTCAAGAACATCACCTATACCCTGATGGTATTCTCAACCGTCCCCCTATCGCTCATCGGTGGTATCGCCGCACTTTGGCTACGCGGACTTCCGTTTAGCATATCGGCCGGAGTAGGATTCATCGCCTTGTTCGGGGTGGCAGTATTGAATGGTATCCTGATGGTAAATCACTTCAACGAACTTCGTAAACAAAATACCTATTCCATGACTACAAACCAGATTATCAAAAGAGGGACTCCACACTTGCTCCGTCCTGTATTCCTGACAGGACTGGTTGCATCTCTGGGATTCGTCCCGATGGCAATAGCCACTTCAGCCGGCGCAGAAGTACAACGTCCGTTGGCAACGGTGGTCATCGGTGGCTTGATTATTTCTACCGTACTGACTTTACTCATCATTCCGGTGTTTTACAAAATTGTAAATTCATTTGCTACCTGGAGACGTCCGGGAATCAAACTGCGCTGGCCTTTCGGGGGATTGTATCTCCTGTTCTTGTTTCTTCCCGCGTTCGTTTCCGCTCAACAGACACAAACAGTCAGTCTCGAACAGGCGATAGAAATAGCCAAACAAAATCATCCTCGCCTGAAAATAGCCAATAATGCTATTCAACAAGCCAAAGCCACTCGCGGAGAAGTGATAGAAGCAACGCCTACCTCGTTCAGCTATTCCTGGGGTCAACTTAACGGAGAAAACAAAAAAGACAAGGAACTGGCTTTCGAGCAAAGCCTGGGCTCTCTTCTAACGCCATTCTACAAGAATGCGTTAGTCAACCGTCAGGTAAAAACGAACACCTATTATCGGCAGATGGTAGAGAAAGAAATCACAGCAGAAGTGAAAAGGGCGTGGGCCTACTACCAATATGCCACTAATCTCTGTTCAATGTATCGAGATCAGGATAAAATGGCAGAAGAACTGCAGCGCATCGGAGAATTACGATACCAACAAGGAGAGATTACCTTGCTAGAGAAAAATATGATGACCACCATAGCTGCCGATCTGCATAACCGCTGGTTCCAAGCAAAAGAAGAAGAGAAAATGGCATTGGCACGTTTCCAATGGAGTTGCTACTCCAACGATCCCATTGTTCCGGTGGATTCCACTTTATCCTTATTCTATACCGGCATTTCGGATGGAAACCTGTCGGGAGCACATACTGCCTACTTTCAAAGCCAGGCAGATGAAGCGAAAGCAATGCTCCGTGTAGAGCAGAGCCATTTCTTTCCTGAAATCAGTGTGGGGTATACACGTCAGGACATTCTCCCACTTAAGAATCTGAATGCCTGGATGATCGGGGTTTCTTTCCCCATCTACTTCCTGCCACAAAAGAGCAAAGTGAAGCAGGCACGGCTAACTGCCACTTCAGCGCAAATACAGGCAGATGCCAACATCCGGGAGTTAAGAAATAAGACACTCGAACTGGAAGCATCCCTCCGCAGATATAATGAGAGTTTACGATATTATGCCTCTTCTGCCCTGAAAGAAGCGGACGAACTGACAAAGGCAGCCAACCTGCAATTGCAGCAGAGCGAAACAGGCATTGCCGAATATATACAGTCGATTACCACCGCCAGAGAGATCCGCAGAGGCTATATTGAAACAGTCTACCAATACAATATTGCTGCACTGGAATATGAACTTTTCAAGTAGGTGGAAAATCGAGACATTGAATGACATACATCACCCAGAATAATTATTATAAAACATAAGATATGAAAAAGATAGTTTATCCCATCCTTTTACTAGTTCTAACGGCTTGCAAAGGAAACCAGCAAACTACGAATAACGAATCCGCCGCAATTCCCGTTGCCGAAACGATAGCAGATACCATCGCACAACCCGAAGTGGATGCCATCACTTCAGCTACCTCAAAGCCTAATCAGGTTTCGTTCAACGGACGAATCGTTCTTCCTCCTCAACGTCAGGCAACCATTGCTTTAACCATGGGAGGCATTGTAAAAAAGGCTTCTCTGCTTCCAGGGCAATGGGTGGCTGCAAACAGTGTAATCGCCACGTTAGAGAATCCGGAGTTCATCACCCTGCAACAAACTTATCTGGACAGTCACGCACAGACCGAATATCTCTTAGCTGAATACGAACGGCAAAAAAATCTGTCTGCCGAACAAGCAGCTTCTCAAAAGAAATTCCAGCAAAGTAAAGCGGACTTTCTCTCCATGAAGAGTCGCCAGGACGCCGCTGCTGCACAACTTTCTCTTTTAGGCGTTCAAACGGAGGCATTACTTAAGAACGGAATACAACCGCTACTGGAAGTCAAAGCCCCCATTAGTGGTTATGCCGCTAATGTAGCAATGAATATTGGCAAATATATCAATCCGGGAGAAGCACTTTGCGAACTTATCGATAAAAGCAGCCCGATGCTTTGCCTGACTACTTACGAGAAAGATCTTGCAGACATACAAGTCGGCAGCCCGGTACAGTTTCGTGTAAACGGAATGGGGACACAAACCTTTCACGGCATCGTGATTTCCATCGGACAAAAAGTAGACGAAACCAATCGTTCGCTCGAAGTGTATGCTTCCATCAAGGAGGAAAATGTACAATTCCGCCCCGGTATGTATGTCACGGCACACATTCAGAAACAATAATTGACCAACTGTGACAACAGCATTGACATTTTATAACCGGTAACTCATAATTTACCACTATCTTTGTTGTATGATAGCCAAAGCAATAAAAAAAGATAAGTATATACTTTCCACAGTCATCATCTCCTTGGCGGTTGCTGTACTGATTCATTTTCCTGAATCAGTATCTCTTTTCGACCGTTTCGAAAGTCATTCCTTATTCCCAGGGATGAAGTTTATAGATGTGGCAAACGAAATACTGTTTACCTTTCTGTCGCTATTGTTACTTTTTGCCATCAATACTCGTTTGTTTCATTTCAATCAGGCTTCCATTAAAATTACAGGGACAAAGATTTTGCTTTCCTTTATCGTGACATGGATATTGAGTAACTTGTCAGGACAGTTTTTTGTTTTCCTTCACAGAACGTTTGATATTCCGGCCATCGATGCCATGGTACATCATTATCTGCATCCATTGCGGGATTTCATAGTGGCATGTCTCGTCACCAGTAGTTGCTGTATCATTCATCTTATATTCAAGCAGCAACTGGTACTTATTGAAAACGAACAGCTTCAGGCAGAGAATCTCCGCAATCAGTATGAAGTACTGAAGAATCAGCTGAACCCACACATGCTGTTCAACTCGCTGAATACCCTGCGTTCGCTGGTACGCGAAAATCAAGATAAAGCGCAGGATTACATTCAGGAACTCTCCCGGGTACTAAGGTATACTTTGCAAAGTAATGAGTCACAATGTGTCAGTCTCCGGGAAGAAATGGAATTTGTTTCCGCTTATATATTTCTATTAAAGATGCGTTTTGAGAACAATCTACAATTCGACATACAGATAAGCAATGCATACGAAGAATATCTCCTCCCTCCAATGGCGGTGCAAGTGTTGATTGAGAATGCAGTAAAGCACAACGAAATCAGCGACCGGAAGCCGTTGACCATTCATATCACGACGGACGATAACGGCAATTTGTCTATCAGCAACGACATTCAGCCCAAATGGACTGCAACTTCCGGAACCGGTATCGGACTTGCCAACCTTGCCAAGCGATACAGGCTCTTGTTTAAACGGGATATACAAATAACGGAGGACAGAGAGTTTACAGTTTGTATTCCTTTGATTGAAAAATCACAACTAGAACAATAATCACCATGAAGATTGTCATTATAGAAGACGAAAAAGCAGCAGTACGAAACCTGACTTCACTGCTTAATGAAATAAAACCGAATGGAGAAATCGTGACCATACTGGATAGTATCAGTTCCACTATCGAATGGTTCAGTTCTCATCCGATGCCGGAACTGGTATTCATGGATATTCACCTGGCAGATGGTTCCGCCTTCGAGATATTCAATCATATCAATATTACTTGTCCGATTATCTTTACAACTGCCTATGATGAATATGCGTTACGTGCATTTAAAGTAAACAGCATCGACTACTTATTAAAACCCATCGGTAAGGAAGACATAGAACACGCTTTCGATAAGCTCCAAGGTTTACAAGATGCTGCTGACAAACACCAGTTCCCCTTTCCACAACAGGAGAATGAGCTACTGAAACTGATACATTCACTCCAAAAGCAGGAAAACTATAAAAGTCATTTCCTTATTCCTACCAAAGGAGCCAAACTATTGCCTGTCTCTGTAGATATGATACAATTGTTTTATATTAAGGACTGTCAGGTCAAGGTAGTCTTAACCGATGAAACCGAATACTGTTTCTCTCAAACATTAGATGAACTTACGGAGTGTCTCAATCCTTCTCTTTTCTTTCGGGCTAACCGCCAATATCTTATTTCGCGAGAAGCTATCAAAGATATTGACTTATGGTTCAACAGCCGACTGTCCATCAACTTGTATTATTCAGGAATCAAAGAAAAAATACTTGTCAGTAAAGCCCGAGTAGCAGAGTTTAAAGAGTGGTTCTCTAAGAGAAAGCGTTGATTCCGAGGCATTGCCTTCTTAGAACAAATAGCAAAACAAAGTGTTTCGTGCCGTGAAACGATTGGTTTCAACGCTTGAAACAAACAGTTTCATGCGGTAAAACACTTTGTTTCAAGCCTTGGAAACTTTAGTTTCAAGCCTCTGAAACTGCAGTTTCCCCTAATGGAAACTAAAGTTTCCCGCCTTGAAACCAAAGGTATCCCTTGTTGAAACTTCTATTTACATACAAGCTTATATTTATATGCAGGCATGTTCATTTCAAACGGTGATAGATGAATGATTAGATGATAGGTGGAGAACAATCTATCACCGCCCTGAAAGCTCGATGAACAAGGCATTTCAGAAGGATGGTGATAGATTGAAAGATGATTTCCATTTTTACGTATGGAAAGTTAGAATATGTGCCATCATTCAATGACAGCTGCAAAGCCACCATTTCTAACCATCTTTATAGTTAGCTGCTCTCCGGCTTTCACCTGAGATGACTTGCAACGATAATCCATCGCCTGACGTCCTGCGTTGATACCATCCTCAAAAGATGTCATTTGATAAGAGCGATCTTTATTCAAGAAATCTAACTTTATGGTAAACTCACGTTCCTTTTTACCATTATTAGTCATTCCTCCTATAAACCACTTATCGCCTTTCCGTTTTGCTACAATGACATATTCACCCGCTTTAGCTTCCAGTGCCACAGTCTCGTCCCACGTTACGGGAACTTGTGTAATGAAACGGGTACAATCTTCATTACGATAATAAAGAGTAGGATTATCCGCCAACATCTGCAGGCCACTTTCAAAAACCACAAAGAGTGCCAACTGATAAGCACGTGTTCCGATACTTGCAGCATTAGGACGTTCCGACCGATACACATTAGGCTGCATACTAATCATCGCTCCGGGAGTATAATCCATCGGACCGACAGCATTACGCATAAACGGCAAATACAGACTATTATCCGGATAACAACCGCCCATTTGTTCCATGCCACGCACTCCTTCGTAAGACAATACATTCGGATATTTATATTCCAGTCCGGCAGGTTTGAAAGAGCCATGAAAGTCGACAAACAAATGATGTTTGGCTGCTTCCCGGGCTACCCGTTCGTAAAAGTTGACCATCCACTGATCGCTTCTGTCCATAAAATCAATCTTAAGTCCTTTTACTCCCCATTCATTGAAAGTCTTGAAGAGATCAAAATTGTTTTCTACCGTCAACCACGTCAACCAAAGCACAATCCCTACATTTTTTTCTTTGCCATAACGAATCAACTCGTGCAAGTCTACTTTGGGATTAGGCGTATAAGGATCACGTGTACTTTTAGCCCAGCCTTCATCCATAATGATATATGGAATACCAAATTTAGAAGCAAAATCAATGTAATACTTATAAGTATCCAAGTTATAACCGGAAACAAAATTCACATCCGGTCCGTAAGGAGAAGCGTCATTCCACCATTCCCAGCTCACCTGTCCCGGCTTAATCCATGAAACATCCTGAAGTTGATTCTTTTCAGCCAGTTTATAAGTCATTGTGTTCTCAATCAACTGCTTATCATTTTTACTTATCACAAAGTAACGCCAAGGATAATTTCTCGTACCTTTTGTTTTAGCAATGTAATCAGCTTCTTGAGTAATCTTCATGCTACGATCACTGTTTTCGGCAAACGCAAGCGGAGCTTTAGGAAAAACAGAGATTGCTCCGTTCGTCCCCGTTCCTTTGAGAAACATACATGGATAATCAGCCAGATCCGACTCGCTGATTAATATTTTATAGTCTTTTTGTGTGTCAATCAATACCGGCAAAACAGCTATCCGTTCTTCAGGCTTCCACGCATTACTTTGAACATGTGTGTAAGGTTCCTCATAAGCTGTATGGAAGCCTCCCGGTTGTTGCAAGTGAAGAAGATAATCCGACGGGAAGTTGATAGCAAACTCTTCGTTCATTACTTCAACATCACCTTTTTGTGAGGTAATAAACCGGTAAGCAACTCCATCGTCAAAAGCACGGAATTCTACCGAATAGTCTTTGAAGGTCAGTAGCAATTGATTATAACGATTATTGACTTTCGCATATTTCAAAGGAACAATAGGAGTTAATTGCTCGTCGACACTCGTACGTTTCTGACGGCGCAGTTTGGGATTTTGTCCCAACACCTGATTCCTCAATGTCAACTGAAGGGAATTGTCTTTCAACAATACATCTCCGTTATAATCTATACTATAATAGATTTTATCCGAGAGATTCAAGGACACTTTCAGCTCTCCATTGGGAGAAATTAACTCTAACTTATTCTGTGCACGAAGTAGTGATGCCAAGCACAAACACACAACTAACAGGAAATATCTTCTCATGATTTAGATATTTAATTAATAATCGTTTTACAATGGCAAATGTAATAAAAACATCACTTCGTACTATCAAACGGACTGGGTAATACTCCTTCAAAAGTCATTTTCACTGGTTTGATATACCCGTTTTCATTAAATTTACCTGATATTTCATTGTCTTTCCAGGCAACGACAAAGAAGGAGCTACCGCTTCATCCGATACCGCACGCTTATAGTTCGGTTTACTGCTCATGACAAAACGTAGTTTCACGCCATCACGTATATCCTCATATTTCAAATAAGATTTGTCATACTTCTTGCCATTCACATACAATTCCTTTACATACACATTCTTCGGCGACCAATTATCTGCTACCATTTCAATAACTTTTCCGTTACTCATCCGAACTGTTATTGCCTCAACGCAAGGAGAACCGATGTTATACATATTGCTTGAAGGAGCCACCGGGTAAAAGCCAATGCAATTGAACATATACCAAGCCGACATCTGCCCGCAATCGTCATTGCCACTTAATGCATCCGGAGTATCGCCATAGAAACGGTCAACAATCGTACGAACCCACTTCTGACATTTCCAAGGTTCTTTCAAGTAATTATAAAGATACGCGACATGATGGCAAGGTTCATTTCCATGCCAATAAGCTCCGATACGGCCTTGAATATCATGTGCTCCCGGAATGTCATCCGGCAACTCTACCGTGAACAGTTCATCCAACCGGTTGCGGAACCAATCTTCGCCAGCTTCGTTCATATATCCTTGTACATCTTGTGGTACGTACCAGGTATATTGTACAGTAAAGCCTTCCGTAATATCCCCCCATCCATTTACAGATCCGGGCCCCTGATAAGCTACCGGAGTAAACGGTGTACGCCAGTTTCCCTGACTGTCCTTGCCACGCATATACTTCGTTTCCGGATCAATCAAAGTCTGATAAGAGAGTGCACGATTCAAGAAATAACGATAATCATCCTCTTTACCCAAAGCCTTGGCAGCCTGTGCCATGCAATAATCATCATACGCATATTCCAATGTTTTAGATACTGATTCCGCCTCTTTATCGAAAGGCACATATCCCATCATACGATATTCCGGCAAACAGTCATAATTCGGATTCATCGCCGTGGTCTTCATAGCCTCATACGCACGTTCGTAATCGAATCCTTTCACTCCCTTCACAATCATGTCAGCCAATACGGAAACTGCATGATAACCAATCATACACCAAGTCTCATTTCCATAAAACGACCAGATAGGAAGCATTTTCTCCACACTTTTATCATAATGAGCCAGCATGGAATTGGCTATATCGGCATTCACTTCCTGCTGCACCAGATTAAACCAGGGATGCAAAGCCCGGTAGGTATCCCAAAGAGAGAATAC
>OHBJ01002029.1_pt1 | contig 13775 bp, 15 predicted proteins | sample 1577241 | NCBI WGS metagenome assembly OHBJ01 (sample SAMEA3541594, study PRJEB24748) | human gut metagenome | biome: human gut; feature: human-associated habitat; material: faeces | place: China | collected 2012
TCTTTCTTTTTCATAATTGTTGACTTTAGGTGTCAACCTTATTTAAAAAAAGACATATTGTGTTGATTCCGGATAATATCAGCAATCAATTTATTACTTGCATTTATAGAACTTGTAAATTAAAACCTAAAATCTCTGAATAGAGCTATCTGTTTGGTTTATAAATCATAATAAGGATGAAAAAATTACAAACGAAAAATAATTATATACGTTTTTCTTTGTCGTTTAATGTATTGTGTGTATATTTGCAATGTCAAACAATAAAAACAAAATTATTATGGAAAAGTATATATGTGATGTTTGTGGTTGGGAATACGACCCGGCAGTTGGCGACCCTGAAAACGGCATTGAGCCAGGTACAGCATTTGAAGACCTCCCGGAGGATTGGGTATGCCCACTTTGCGGAGTAGGTAAGGATCAGTTTAGTCCGGCATAGGAAACCGGTTTTTAGATAAAAAGCATTGGCGCATTATTGCGTTCTCTTTTAAGAACCAATATGCCCAATGCTTTTTTTATTATGTTGTACTGGCGAAGCACTACAAGTGACCACCAAGCAACAAGTATTGGGCATCAATGCAATAACATCACTCTTATATAATCCTACCAAGATTGCACATGATAGCAAATATACCTTGTATCATTGTCCATTCTCAAATTCTACCTGTTTTATTTTATCGTTGATATGATTAGCGTAAGAACCTTTCTCTCGCAAAAATATAAGACAGGTGACATCTGTCAAGGATTGCAGCAATAGCAATACTTCCGATTATGCTAACGGCAATAGTGAAGACCGTATGTACCCCCCCAGAATTATCAAAATGGAATAGTGGCAATGCTAACTTGCCTCCCATTGTGAATATAGGATGAAAAAGGTATATAGGAAGTGTGTTTCTTCCGATATATCCTATAATTCCCAAGACCTTCTTGTTATTGATACTCTGTATGAGTTTCGGAACGAAAGAAAGGAATGACAATGCTAATATTGTAACCGCTAAAAAGTTCCAATTCTTATAGTTTGGGAAACTTGCTATTGCTATGAAAGGCAGAATACTCCACAACGATGGTTTTATAATTTCATCAAGACGTTTTTCAGACAGACGCAAACAGACACCAGTGAAATAAAAAGCTGCATTCGTAGAATTAAGAACTGGAGTGTATTGTGAGACTAACATAAGAAATGTGGCAAATAAGCACAATTTGCCCATTATGCTCCATTTGCCAACCAAATTGAATGTCAAATAATATATTACCCCGCATATAGCCATTGTGTACAAGAACCAATATGGACCAATAGAGGTGACAAATATCGTATTAAGAATTATAGGTATTGTAAATTCGTTTACCCCATCTCTTACTGGTAGTAATGTTGATACAAAAGCATAACCGGTAACCATTATTATATAAGGAATGATAATCTTCATGGTGTAAGACGCAAATTCCTTATACGTTTTTCTGATGTTTACCAAATAGCCTGTAATCAACAAAAACGCTTGCATGAAAAAGAAGTTTATAAAGTTTTTTATGTCAGGGTATAGTGTACTGAAATTCACGATGTGTATCATCACGACCATGCAGATAAGTACACATCTTTGATAATCTATATTGTTGTATTTCATCTTTCTTAGAGGGTATGATGATATATATTTCAGGTTTTATTTATTAATTATCTTACCACAACGCAATCTTGCCTGCAATACCCAAATCAAGAGTGGCTGTTGCGATACCCAAAGCTTGGAATACACGACTCATTGTTGGCAATGTGATAACACTTGTACCTTTCTCCAACTTTGAAATTTGAGCACGCTGCACACCGATACGTTCACCAAGTTGTTCTTGTGTGAGGTTTTGTGCCAATCGAGCCTTGCGTATGGCTTCGCCTACAATATAGGCGTTCACATCTTCTTTGAGCTTAGCTTCCATTGCTTCACGCTCTGGTGTACCTCTTTTACCCCAAAGTTTATCTTTCATATTGTCTGCTGGTATCAATTTCATCTGTGCCATAATGCTATTTATTTTTATTATTAAAGTACTCTTTTCTTATTTCTTCTGCTTTAGCAATTTCCTTTAGTGGTGTCTTCTGAGTTTTCTTGACTATGCCATGTGTGGCAATAACCAAAGTCTCTTCCTCAGTATCCCAAAAGGAGAAAAGCCTGTAGCATATACCATTGTAGAGAGTTCGAAACTCCCATATCTCAGTATTCTCTAGTTTCTTGAAGATGTCAACTTTCATCACTCCTTCCTCAACCTTGAAGATGTTGTAGTATATCTTCTGCTGAGCTTTGAATGGCTGCGCATCCAAAAAGGCTTGTGCTTCTTCTGTCAACACCACTTTTAGCTTGTTGATGCCCATTTTGTTTTGAATTATGGTACAAAGATAACGATTTGTTTCCAAACAACGATACAAAATTCGGTTTTTCATCAAATCAGATCTCATTTTTAACACTCTCACGACTTGATAGTATCAGATACGCAATTTATTCACTCTTTTATTTCCCTAAATTTGAAATTCAAAAATAGGGAAGAAAAATATGGATGTGAAAAGTTGCGGAGAATATGGACAACATCCGTAATATCTTGCATTTTGATTATATCCAATTGGAGTTGGTGGGGGCACATAAAAATAAAAGGAATTATGGGCAAATATCGCTTTCCATAATTCCTTTCTAATATTTTTTCTTTTTAATGAGTTGTAGATATTACCTTTTTCCCATTAATAATATATATGCGTCCGTTCTCTATGCTTGTTACCTTTTTTCCAGACAAATCATATATCTGTTCTTCCTTTTGTGGGCTTATTGTAATGTTATCGACTCCTGTTGTCGGGAAATCATCTGTTTCTATAAAATTAGTAAAATAATCCCATCCCCAAGCCTTTCGGTATTTTTCAGCAGTACCGACAGGAACATAAACCGGAATGTCATTGGGAGTACTTAGATTATGAACTGGCTCGTAATCGCCAAATGGGGTATTCCCCGGATTAAGGGTGCTTTCCTCGCATACAGGAGGTTCGGAGGCCATACAATATATACGTTTTAATTCTGATATGTAGGAACAACTTTCTTGTCCCAACATTTTCAATGTTGCAGGAAAGACTATCTGTTCCAAAGAGTCACAGTGCCAGAAGGCATCTTTCTCTATCGTTTCAAGTCCATTTGGTAACTCTATCTTTTTTAATGAGTAGCATTGTTGAAAAGCTTCTATGCCAATACTTTTTACAGAGGATGGTATATTTATCTCTTGTAGTTTAAAACAAGCATCAGCAAAGCCATTAGGAATCCTGTCTAATCCTTCTGGTAAATGTATTCTTTTCAAGAAATAGTTCTGTTGAAAAAGAGTAGGACTAGATAGGTCTTGGCAAGAATTTGGAATCCAAATTTCTTCTAGACGGCATGCATAAAATGCAGCCAGGCCTATTCTTTCAAGTCCCTCTGGTAAATTGATAGACGTAATTTTTGACCTGAAAAAAGCACCATCATCTATTTCCTTAATGGTAGAAGGCAATACTACTTTACCTGTCAAACTACTACAGTCTGAGAAAACCAGTTGTCCAAACCTTTCAAAGCCTTCAGAAAATATCAATGGATCTGTCTTCAGACTTACACAATCCGAAAATGCGTAAGTTCCCAAATATTGTAAGGACGATGGTATGTTTATCTCTTCCAGATTGATGCAATACATGAAAGCACCTTCTTCTATTCGTTTGACTCCATCTGGCAGGATGATTCTCCTTAGATGGATAGTATTTATAAATTCCCCACTTGGGTCCAACTGTTCTTTTTGATGCCAAAAGGCATCTTCTGGGACAATGCCATTCTCTATCTCAGCATTTTCAAGATTTATGACAGAAAGCCTTCCTTTGAAAGAAGCATCCCAAAGAGTACGAATGTCATCAGCATTTATCGGGCCAGCAACAACTAATGAATCTATTGTATTAGCTTCATTACCTAATTTTTCAGCCAATGATCCTGCAATGGTTGTTGTTATATCGCGATAAACAACAGGCTGTTCTTCCACAGCTTTCGACTCAATGGAATATTTGAATGTTTCTTTGGGAAACATATTTATTTCTTGTTCTTGGCCGAATGAAGTGGTTGAAGTAAAGCAACACAAAGCCGATGTAAAAAGAAATATCAGATTCTTCATAAATTGAATATTTTTAGGGTGAACATGCTATATGTTTTTTGCGGCGCAATATAGTTGTTTTTTTCAAAAACATCAAAGTATTTCCTATGAAAATGTATGTTTGAAACGTAATTTTAACATTTGTGAAGCGGAACACTGCCTAATCACCCTTTCCTATACGCCTTTGTCTTGCGCCCAACGCAGGATGAAGGCTTTTTTTTCAGCGGTATGCTCCGCCTTCAGCACCTCCTTCGCTTCGCTCTCCGCACCTTTGGCTTTTGCAATCTCTCAGGCGTGAGAGTCAATAACGAAAGGTAGCCAATCCCGATTTTCAAAGGAGTAAGGCGAGGCGCATAGCCTTTCCTGCACTTTGTGCATCTTTCCTATGCTGTTATCTTGGTAGCTTGCTCCACCGTCCCATGCAATGTCTGTGGAGTCATTGGTTTTTATTTCGCCACCACAATGACAAGTATTCATCTTTGCCGGAAGCAACGCCTCATGCCGTACTTCATCCGCCAAAACAACGATGACCTTATCCTCGCCATTCAGTCCGCAGGAGTGGAGCGTGGTCGCAACGGCTTCCGTAAGAACAAGTCTATGGAGAAGCAGCCGGAGTCCGAAGAAGACCTTCTCGAACACCGTACCGACGGCACCGATGCCTTCGACACCCTCTATATCGGCTGCGAGAAGTTCCCACAGCACGATTTGTACCCAATTTGCGTGGGTGTGGTGAGATAATACAATAAAACGTAGAAAATGCCGTTTTATAGGAAAAGTCTATTAATTTTATGAGAAGCAACAAAAATGAATGACAATGTAATTGCATACATACTATCTCTTGTTTGTATAATATTTATACTAATTGAAATAGTATCTGTCAATAAAAAGAAAGGAATGACAGACCTCATCGTGTTCTTTTATTACTCATGTCCTTTGTATTACTTCATGTTATATAGGGGGTATGGTGGAGCAGCATTTACTTGGTGGTTTTATCTGTTGTTACTTACATTCATTCATTTGATAATCTTGGCGTTCCGATTTGTCAAAATCATTGTTGCCAAACGTATAAGACGGAGAAATAAAAGCAACAAAAATGGAGAATTGCCGTTTTTATGATGTAACTTTGTGAGGTTAAATTTAGTAATATAATATGGAAGATATGAATATCTTAGCATTCTTCCTTTCTTATCCATCATTGCCTATAGATGCATCGGATGAAGTATCAGATGAAGCAATTAAGAGAGGAGATGAATTTCGCACCTATATTTGGGGTGAAAAGGGTATCGATGTACTCCTAAAATCACTTTCATATGTCGATTATGGTAAAGATTTAAAACGAATTCTTTCCCAATTTTACATTATGCCTTGTGATTATGAGCGAATACATATAAAAGAGATTGAACAATACAGAAAAAATGAAAAAGCAATAGGAATACCTATTATTGTAGAACGCTCTTTTTTCCAATTTTCAGAAACAGAGAGAAGAGAATTTCTTGTATCTTCAATGCTCTCAAAATTTACTATATTGGGAAATGTTGTCAGAAATAAGAAACTTGACACCAACATGACAAAATTGGTTCATGATTTCAGCTATAATTTGAAAACATTTGTATAAGTAGAATGGTATAACAAATGTTGCTTTTGAAGATTTGTTCAAGTATTGAATATTGTATTTTATTGAAGCGGAATCTCTCCTAATCCGCCTTTCAATAAAGTATTTGTCTTGTGCTATAAAAACTCAACAGCACAATTATTAATTGCAGTTCGACCTCCATATTTTCATTCGATTGTTCAAAGTATTGCATATTTCCTTACCCCTCATTGTCAGATTCTGCACGAGGATGCTTTCTATTGCTCCTGATACAGACACATTAAATTTCATCATACGTTGGGTTAGACATGAAGTATTTTCCATCTTACGCATCAAAGGTTTTGTACAATAATCAATGGCTATGTAGTTGTTAAAATATATACTAATTAGGCGAAATCGCTCCACATCTTTAAAATAGATTGTTCGATATGTTCTCTTGCGCTGTTCGTAAATGTCAAGCCTATCGTCATGGATTATCAAAAATGGTATATGAGTAGTTATTTTATACAAAGTCATCATAAACATAAGCATTCCGCCACAACCAAAAAACACCATGCTTCCTATACCGCCAAATACTTTTGTTGGCCATGAGGTATTAGCATCATGGAGTATGAAATATCCACCTACAGCAAAAGCGAAACAACCAACAGTCAGAAGAATATTCTTCCAAAGGCTATGGTATATTCGTATCTCTTTTATATTTTTATCGGTTTGTTTCATTTTTTTATATCGCTTTATTGTGATTACATAAAGTACATTATTTAAGCAACAAAGTTTGTACTTTCTTACTATAAGAACGAGTGTAAATTAGAATTATTGCAATGCTTGCAATAAAAAGTAGCCAAATTAAACAGAAAGTATATTTTGCATTGAAGCGGAATCCCTCCTAATTCGCTTTTCCAGATAAAGCCTTTGTCTTGCGCCCAACCAACGTAGGACAAGGGCTTTTCCTTTGTGGGCGGCAGCCTTGGTTTCACCTCCTGTTACGCTTCGCTTCATCTGCACCTTTTTGGTGAGAACAAAAATCTTCTCGAACACCGTACCGACGGCACCGATGCCTTCGAAACACTCTATATCGGCTGTGAGAAATTCCCACAGCACGATTTATACCCAATTGCGATTGGTGAGTAAGATAATTGCTCGTTTTTGCAGAAAATAAGGAGAAACTCTGTATCTTTGTCGCAATAAAACCTACTTTATGGAACAACTATTATTCATCGTATTGGCAGTTGTCATCATTTTCGCCTTGTTGTATAAGTGGAAAAAGCGGACAGAGAAAAAGATTGGCAACGATTTGAACGCTCTCATTGAAGCTAATGACTGGCGGGGAGTGTGTCGTATTTTACGCAAGCAACTGATTGTTTGGGGACTTGTGCTTGTGTTGTGTATTGGATTATTGGTGGCTCGAATAATGAGTGGCGGACAATTCTATACACCTATAATTGTTTGTGCTTTCTTGGCATGGAGATTCTTCAAGTTGGTAAACCTTTACATGATTTCGTACAAGAACATGAAAGTAGTGGAGGTAGAGAGTGAAGACAATATACCGCCTTTGCCTTCCATTGAGAGGTTTCTTCAAGGTTGTAAAGTTACCCATGTAGATGTACCTTCGCCAGAGATTAAGCAGTTGTGGCTTGATGCTTACGAGAGAGGCAAGCAAGAAGGCTTTAGCCCGGTTCTGTTGGCTGTAGACAGTTGTTTTTTCGACTCACTTGATGACAGTTCTGAATGGTATGATGAAACCAAGCGTCAGGAGTGGCAATCTAAAATGTTGGCATCAAACTTAAACGATGGAGCTTCTATCCTGCATGAAAGAATGGAACAGGTAAAGGAAGAATACAGCGATGCAGAATGGAAGAATGATGTTGTTGGTACAGATGAGAATATTGAGCCTATCAATGATTTTGAAATTGTAGAAGGCACGGATCTCTGTCTTGTTGAAGTTCCCGTGAAAGAACCATGGAAAGTATTTGCGTATATTTCGTTTGGTGACTGGAATGAATGTCCGAAAGCTGAAGAACACATGGCAATAGCCAAATATTGGTATGAGAAACATGGTGCGTGTGCAGCATATATTTCAAATGATGTTGTTGAGTATTATCTGCCCAGTTCAGTGATGGGTGATACAATGCCTATTGCAGAGGAACATTTGGGATATAGTGCGGATATTTTACAAGGAAACAATCTTGCATCCCTTTCTTCTCAACTTAAAAAATCCACAATATGGTATTTCTGGTGGGATTGATTTATTGAAGCGGAACACTGCCTAATCACCCTTTCCTATACGCCTTTGTCTTGCGCCCAACGCAGGATGCAGGCTTTTCTTTTACCAGCACCTTGGCTCATGCTTCTCTTGGAGAAGCGTGCAAGGCAACTAACAAGGTAGTCAATCATAGCTTCTCACGGAGGACTTCTATAAAGGTACAAGACGAATGAAGCTGCTGGACTCTAATGAGATCCGGCAGCTTCGAGATGTGTGTATATTTGAGGTGAATGGGGTAGAGGTGTATATGTAAGTTTCTTACCTATTATATAACAACATTAGCTGATTTTTATTACTTTTGCAAAATAATACCAAAATCAGTCAAGTATGAAAAATCTTCTATTTACCTTGTGGTGCATGATTTTCGCAATAGCATCATTCGCACAATCCAATGACCATATCAAATTTATGGGTATTCCTCTTACTGGTACAATCGCACAATTTCAAGCGAAACTGGTTGCAAAAGGTTGTACTTATAACAAAGTTGCCAGTGCATCTATTTCTAATGGAACAAGAGCATTCAACGGCACTTTTGTCGGAAATAAAGTAGACATCTATGTTTACTATGATACCAACACAAAGATAGTCTATAGGACAAAAGCTGTGGTCAGCGGTGTTTCCGAAGATATAGCAGAGCAAGAGTATTCTAAAGTCAAAAATCTGCTGTCTCAAAAATATAGTTCTGACTCTGAAGATATGTACGTCGGAACAAAGGACGGAAAGGAATCTGTTTCATTCATTTCTGCAAATGATGAAGGAGAAATAAATGGTTCAATCGACCTTTTCATAACACAGGATGAAGAATCTTGGATCCGTGCTCCATATAACTACAATTTACACATAGATTATAATGACCGTATAAATACAAACAAACATGACAACCAACAACTTGATGAAATATAAGAAACACCTATCTGCAGTAATGACATTCAATTACTGGATATTCTTCTTGATTTCAGCTTTACTGACCGGCTGCTCTTCATCTAATGACGATAATGAAGAACAGGTTAAGAATAATCTTACAATTGATATTTCCGACATTAAAGGAACTTGGTATGTAACAAAATCCACCTCACAAAATTGGGATGGAATTGTTTTGGTGTTGAATGATAGGCAAAGCTGTAGTTGGACGCATCGGGATGGAGAATATGTCGGCCCATATTATTTTTTGGAAAATGTTAATGACAAGACACTGAAAGAACAATGTGGACTTTTGGGTATTGAGCCCACATCTGCCAATCGAATTCATATCGGGAAAATAAACATTTCGAAATTCGCTACAGAAGAATCGAACAATCAAGAGGTATATCGCTCACAATTAAATATTACTTGCGATTTACGTCCTTATCTTCCATCTAAGAACAGTCAGGTCTTTATTGATAATAAAGTAGACCATGACGCATGGTATTTTTGGGTAGATAGTGACTTTAGTTATAAATTTGAGATTACCGCATATACGAATAATTCGATGAAGCTAAAATTGGTAGAAAGTGATTTTCGCTTTGCTGACTATGAAGAGAAATATCCATTGAGAACGTCTGTTGGTACAGAGTTAACCTTGGAAAGATCTATACGCGAATGATGAAAAGATGCTGTGTCATTATATTAAAATATATGTGACGCATTTGTAAAAATACGTAAAAACATCCTTAGTACAAAACTTTGTTGGTCATTTAACAATAAATAATATGAAGAAAATCTTAATTTCACTCTTATTTGTGTTGGTTTCGGCTGTTAGCGCCAACGCTCAGTTGCTTTATCGCGTGTCGGGTGCCGACCTTAAAAAGCCGTCGTACGTCTTCGGTACCTTCCACTTTGCCAACTCGCCTTTTGTCGACCAGGTTGCCGGTGTGCGCCAGGCGCTCGACGCTACCGACCAGGTGTATGGCGAATTGAATTTTGATGTTATGCTAAACCCGGACAGTATGCAGGTTATGCAGAAGCACATGCTCCTGCCGGAGGGCAAGACCTTGAAGACGGTGCTAACCCCCGAGCAGTACAAAAAGCTTGATGCGGTGCTGGTAGACTATATGGGTGTAGGTCTAAGCAACCCTATGGTGGATCAGCAGATGGGCAAGATGTCGCCCGCCACGCTGCTCACACAGCTTATGGTGTTGCAGTATCTCAAGGCTCACATGGGCGAGTTCGACCCTACAAACCTTATCGACCAGTATTTCCAAAAGCAGGCCAAGCAGAACAACGAACCTGTAGGCGGACTTGAGACGCTGTCGTTCCAGGCAAGTCTGTTGTACGGCGCGCCGCTCAAAAGACAGATCCAGCAGCTCGACTGCTTCCTTAACAACCTCGACTATTATGCCCAGTTTACCGAGCGCATGGTCAAGGCTTACTACGCACAGGACGTCAAGGCTCTGCTTGACCTTATGAACGAGAAGTTCAACACAACGTGCGACAGCACTCCTGAAGAGATGGCACAGCTGCTCGACAACCGCAACCTCGACTGGGCAAGTCGTATGCCTGCCATCATGAAGGCTGCCCCAACCTTGTTTGTTGTGGGTGCCGGACACCTGCCTGGCAGTAAGGGCGTGCTTAAGTTGCTGCAGGAAAAAGGATACACGGTTGAGGCTGTTAAGCCTTAACTGTATACAGAGACTACTATTTCGGGCTCTCCGATAGCTGGAGAGATATAAACTGGAGTTTATCGGGGAGGTTTATGTGAGTATATGGCAGGGCTTTGACAAAAACCGATAAAACCCGTATATATTTTCCGAGTCTTCGACTTGCCTTACATATAGATAAAGCCTTACGAGAGCAAGCTCTCGACAGCTTTGTCTATATGTAAAGCAGTGGCACGATGTGCCCTCGTAAAATATATACGGCAATAAACATAAAAAACATTTGGTAGAGCGTTACTTGCGTGAGGGTGTGTCAAAACTCAAACAATGCGAGCTGAAAGCCCAAATTGCTCCTTCGGGGCGTACCACTTGAAGAATAATGCCTAAATTTGCAGCAACAGTTCCCACCACGCTTCCCGTAGAACAGCGAACCAGGGTGGGACTTTTACTTTTTATATGTTTATGAAATATTCAAAACAGCCCTTAGACTATTCTGAAATCCTTGATTTGTTGGCATCGCGTGGTCTTATTATTGCGGATAGAAACAAAGCCATAGAATAAAAGTGCTGTTGTGTTAAGAAACTATCTCGCACACCACTCACGAGTTTGGAACGGGAAGTTTCCTATTAAACCTCAAATGAGCACTCCTTTGCGTGGCAAATGGGTCACACCTCCTATTGCCAACTACGATAAACTTTATTCGCAGTTATGCTATCTTAAGTATTTACTGGATGTGATACGCCCTTATAATGATTTTACGCTAAGGTTGAAGAGACTTCTTGGTGAGCACAGCAATGTAGATGTTTCTGCTATGGGATTTCCAACTAATTGGGAGAGCGAACCTTTGTGGAAGTAAAATAACTGGGATACTCACACTGATGAGCATCTCACTCCGCTATGACTTCTTCTGCGGCACAAGACAAATGAAGCTGCTGGACTCTAACGAAATCCGGCAGATTCGTGATGTGTGTATATTTGAGGTGAATGGGATTGAGGTGTATATGTAAAAGTTATATCTTGTTAAAGGTAGAATTGAACAATATAGTTTCTCGCTAAAAATCTATAATTTTGCTTTATAAGCAATATGTTGACTGTATGGAAGAACTGAATCAATTAAAACTTGTATTGGTAAAGAATAAAAAGACCAATAAATGGCTTGCTGAACAGTTGGGTGTTAATCAAACTACTGTTTCAAAATGGTGTACCAATACGACACAGCCCGATTTGGCAACACTGAAGCGAATTTCAGAGTTGCTGAATGTCAATGTAAGTGAAATTATTAACTTTGACTAAATGTATATTTATGGGAAATTCTAACTTCAATGAGAATACCAGGGTACAAGTGCCTGCAGCTCTCCATCTATGTAAGTTGGGCTATACCTACTTGGATAATATCAATGCATATGATACCAAGACTAATATATTGATAGACGTTTTTCTGAATGCAGTCAAACGTCTGAATCCGTCTTTGTCAAGCCAGAAAGTCTCTTTGTTGTTTTCAAAGATTGTAAACGTTGCAAACAATGATGATTTAGGACGCGAGTTTTACCAGATGCTTTCTTCCAATAGCGGAATAAAACTTATTGACTTTGACAATCCTGAAAATAACGATTGGCACGTCACCACCGAGTTTACTTGTGAAAACGAAGACACGGAGGACAATTTCCGTCCTGATATCACCTGTTTCATCAATGGAATGCCACTGGCTTTCATTGAAGTAAAGAAACCAAATAATCACGAGGGTATCTTGGCTGAGCGAGAACGCATCAATACCCGAATGAGCAAGACATGTTTCCGTCGCTTCTTCAACGTAACGCAGTTGATGATATTCTCCAACAATCAGGAATACGACAACGAGAGCCGTGTACCTATTCAAGGTGCATTCTATTGTAGCTCTGCCAAGGGCAAGGCTTTCTTCAATGTGTTCCGTGAGGAAAACAAAACGTTTGTTACCAATTATCCCTATCAGGAAATAACGGATGAAGACGAATATAGGGTATTGAAACACCGCAACTGTGTAGTCATCAAGAACCTTAAGGAGTATCAGACCAACAAGGATGTCAATACTCCTACAAACCGTATCATAACCTCCATGCTGAGCAAGGAGCGTTTTCTGTTCCTGCTTCGTTATGGCATAGCATACGTTGAGCGCAAGGTGGAATTGGAGGACGGCACACAGGGTACTACGCTGCAAAAGCATATTATGCGCTATCAGCAGATGTTCGCCTCTTATGCTATCCGTCGCACCCTAAATAATGGAATAAAGAGCGGTATCATTTGGCATACACAGGGCAGCGGAAAAACTGCTCTTGCCTATTACAGCGTGCGTAGTCTGACGGATTTCTTTGCACGGAAAAGCATCGTGGCAAAGTTCTATTTCATAGTCGACCGTATCGACCTTATGGAACAGGCTACCGACGAATTTGCCGCCCGTGGTCTTATCGTGCATAATGCCAAGAGCCGTGAAGAACTGATGAAGGACATCGCAAGCCGGTCTATCACACAGAACAATGAAGGCAAGTTGGAGATCATGGTGGTCAACATCCAGAAGTTCAAAGAAGACAAGGCGAAGGTGCAAGTTGACGACAGTTATAGCACCAACCTGCAACGTATATTCTTTATCGACGAGGCGCATCGTGGATATAACCCCAAGGGAAGTTTCTTGGCGAATTTGCTCGAAGCTGACAAAAACGCTGTGAAGATAGCCCTCACTGGCACGCCGCTTCTCAAGGAGGAGCGTGAGTCTTGGCGAGTGTTTGGCGACTATATCCATACTTACTATTACGACAAGTCAATCGCTGACGGCTATACTTGCAAACTTATGCGTGAGCCTGTCGAGACCATCTACAAGGAAAAGATTGAGGATATACTCGACAAATTGGCTGGAAGCGTAAAAGTGAAGAAGTCAGACATCGACCGCAATAAGATCATTGAGGATGAAAGCTATCTCAATGCGTTGCTCGACTATGTCATATCCGACTTCCGCCGTTTCCGTAGGGAGCAGAACGACAACTCTGTCGGAGCTATGATTGTCTGCAAGACAAACCCTCAGGCCAGAGAGATGTTCCGCTTGTGGCAGAAGCGTTTCCATAATGCGGAGAAAATATGGCAGCATAAAGAGGAACAGATCGGAATGGCAGCAGAGCCAATGACTTTGCCTTCTGGCTACAGGCCTTTGACAGCTTCGCTTATATTGCATGACGAAGGCGATAAGTTGGAACGTAAA
>OHBJ01002034.1_pt1 | contig 13755 bp, 13 predicted proteins | sample 1577241 | NCBI WGS metagenome assembly OHBJ01 (sample SAMEA3541594, study PRJEB24748) | human gut metagenome | biome: human gut; feature: human-associated habitat; material: faeces | place: China | collected 2012
GGTTTTGCCCTGCCTCAGCGGTCGGCCCGCTGGTGCTGCTCAACAATGCCGGAGTGATGCAGCGCCGCTATGCCGCCGACGCGCAGGGCCGAGAGCTGTCACTTGCGGTCAACTACCACAACACGCGCCTGCTCACCGACCTGCTGCTGCGCACCGGCCGCCTGCGCCGCGTGGTCTTCACCACCTCCCTGACACGCTTCTATTACCGCCCGTGGCGCTACCGGGCCGAGGCCACGGCCGACACCTTTCACCAGCTGCGCACCTACGGCCTTAGCAAGCGGGCCATCACCGACTATGCCGCCCGGCTCCATGCCTCTGGCCGGGTGAAAGTCACCTGCGCCGACCCGGGCGTGGTCGACACCGGCATGATAACCATGCAGCGGTGGTACGACCCCTTGGCCAACATCATCTTCCGCCCCTTCATCCGCTCCCCGCGCCGTGGTGCCGTACCGGCCCTGCGCGCCCTTGCCGGCCCCTCCGGCTACATCTACTGCGCTCATCTGCGTCATCCGCTGCCCAAGCCATCGACACCGTAGCCCCGCGACTTCATCAAATTTCCACACCCTTTCATCAATATTATCCATCGTCCTTTTGGAATCCACGCAGAATCTCTGTAAATTTGCAACAAGAAACGATTTGATATGAAAACAGGCAATTCCTTGCCCGCCGGCTTTCAGCTTAAGGGTAACGAGCGAACATACACCATTGCGGAGACCTTGGGCCACGGAGGCTTCGGCATCACCTACCGCGCCAAAGCGGAGGTGAAGGTCGGCGGCATTCGCATGAAGGTGGATTTCGCGCTCAAGGAATTCTTTATGCGCGACGATTGCGAGCGGCAGGCCAACGCCTCGATAGTATATTCCAACCCGGCGCGCGACCGCGTGGAGAACTCGCGCAAGGACTTTATCAACGAGGCTCTGCGGCTTAAGAAAATCGGATTCTCGCACCCCAACATCGTGGGTTTCGACGAGGTCTTCGAGGCCAACAACACGGCCTATTACGTCATGGAATACCTGCGCGGGAAGAGCCTGGGCGACTATGTCAAGGAGCACGGGCCCCTGACCGAGGCCGAGACCGTAAGGCTGATGCAGCCGGTGATGGAGGCCGTGGAGCTGCTGCACCGCAACCGCATCTGCCACCTCGACATCAAGCCCGACAACATAATGCTCGAACAGGAGGAGAACGGGAATATCCGTCCGGTGCTGATAGACTTCGGCCTGAGCAAGCACTACGACGACACGGGCCACGCCACCTCCACCATCAACACCTTCGGCTACAGCGAGGGGTATGCCCCGGCCGAGCAATACCGGGGCATCACCACCTTCTCGCCGGCCGCCGACATCTACGCCTTGGGCGCCACCCTGTGGCACTGCCTGACGGGCAAGACCCCGGCTCCGGCCCTCGACCTGCGTGCCGGAGAACTTGCCGCCACCCTGCCCGCCAACGTCTCCGAGCCTATGCGGCGCACCATCGCCACCATGACCCTCGACCAGCACCAGCGCCCTGACTCCCTCGACACGCTCCTCCCCCTCGCCGCCGATCCTGAACCTGCCGACTCCGCCGCGACAAAGATAGTCAACGCGTCCTCCCGGGAGGTTACCCCCTCACCCGCTCCCGTCAGTCCCGCACCAATAGAGCCGGAAAAGAAAAGCAGACCATATCTTAAAACGGCCGTCATAACTTTTCTGAGCGCCGCAGCCGTCACCGCTGTCATACTGCTGACAGTCGGCTCGCACAAGGAGACCTCTTCCACGAGTTCCGAGGAGGAGACGATGGAACTCGCTTCGGCGCTGACCGTTACCGACTCCATGGCGCAGGAGGAAGCCCCTGCACCCGCAGTTGAAAAGAGTGTCGCCGAAGAGAAACCGGCACCCGCACCCGCCGCCAACCCCGTGACCCCGCGACCGGCTGCCCGAACCGCCGCCCCAAAACCGACCCGCAGCACCTCGGCATCGCAGGGTCGCAACAACAACTCGGCCGGCGCGCAAAGCCCGAGCCAGAGTCCGGCACATACTACTCCGATCACTCAGCCCGCACCCGCTCCCGCACGCACCACTCCAGCGCGTCCCGCTCAGGAGCCCAACCGCCCGACAAAGGTGGAAGATTTCTAATCCGCAAAACGCGACCGCCGTCTGCCGGACACACCTAATCGACCCTGCCGTCGGATAATGATTCCCCATTGCAAAATTGTCAACTGCCATTCTAAACCCAACTTACTGAAATGAAAAGATTTACATTACTGAGCATCCTTGGCTGCATGCTGACGGCCATCCTCTGCCTTCCCCTGACCGCCACCGCCAAAGGCGGATACAAATCCGTCTCCGTTGGAGAAAAGCACGTTATGGTGCTGAAGGAAGACGGTACGCTGTGGGGCTGGGGACGTAACTTATACGGTGAGCTCGGCGACGGCACTACAACCGAACGCACTCGTCCGGTTAAGATTCTTGACGGAGTGAGGCAGGTTTCAGCTGGAGACTTCTGTACAATGTCCATCTTTGACGACGGTACGCTGTGGGGCTGGGGAAGTAATGGGTATGGTGAGCTTGGTGACGGCACTACAACCAAATGCAACCGTCCGATAAAGATACTTGACGGAGTGAAGCAGGTTTCAGCAGAAGGAGCCTATACGATGGCCATCCTCAACGACGGCACGCTGTGGGGTTGGGGATATAATAACTATGGTCAGCTTGGCGACGGCACTGCAACCAAACGCAAACGTCCGGTAAAGATACTTGACGGAGTGAAGCAGGTTTCAGTAGGAGGATCCCATACGATGGCCATTCTCAACGACGGTACGCTGTGGGGTTGGGGATATAATGGGCATGGTCAGCTTGGCGATGGCACTACAACCGAACGCAACCGTCCGATAAAGATACTTGACGGAGTGAAGCAGGTTTCAGTAGGAGAATTCTATACGATGGCCATTCTCAACGATGGCACGCTGTGGGGTTGGGGATATAATGACTATGGCCTGCTTGGCGACGGCACTACAACCGAACGCAAACGTCCGGTAAAGATACTTGACGGAGTGAAGCAGGTTTCGACTGGAACATTTCATACCATGGCCATCCTCAACGACGGCACGCTGTGGGGATGGGGAGTCAATAATAAAGGTCAGCTTGGCGACGGAAGCATAACCAATCGCAATCGTCCGATAAAAATAGCGGAGGGGGTGAGGGATGTAGCCTGCGGTAACAGCTACACAATATATATTACCAAGGACGGGGATCTGATGGAATGTGGGGAATTATAAAAGTAGTAATTTTGTCTCCGTAATCCGCATCCACAATGTGAACGCATGAACGATTTGTGCATTTCAGCGCGCGGTTACAATGTAGGGATGCACCCCGGTGCATCCGCCCAATCGCGAACGTTACAACCATTCGTGTAGCGGATGCACCGGGGTGCATCCCTACGTCAGAATCGCACAAATAATTACTGTTTATCAAAGACAGATAAAATGAGAGGCGTGAAGAGAATAATCGGGCTGTTGGTGGTGCTGTTGGCCGGTGTCGGCGCTAAGGCGCAGGTTACTGAGCGGATAACGGTGTTTGCAGCGGGCGACGAGGGGTCGCGGCATTATCGTATCCCGGCGTTGGCGGTGGCCTCGGACGGCTCGCTGATAGCGGTGGCCGACCGGCGTGGAGCATCGCAGCGCGACCTGCCCAATATTATCAGTGTGGTATGTCGCCGAAGCACCGACGGGGGACGCACGTGGGACCCTCAGACCATCATAGCGCAGGGCGACTCGGCGACAGGCGCCACATACGGCGACGCGGCTCTGATACGCGACGCGCGCACGGGAGCGCTGGTGTGTGTCTTCACGGGCGACCATGGTTTCTTCGACTCCACGCCGGAGCATCCGCAGCGCATCTATTGTTCGCGCAGCTTCGACAACGGTCTGACGTGGGAGGCGCCGCGCGACATCTCGGCACAGTTCCGCCTGCCCGGATGGCAAGGCTTCTTCGCCGCGTCGGGAGCGCTGACACAGACTAAGGAGGGGAGGCTGCTGTTCGTGGCCGACACGCGTCTGTCGCCCGAGCGGCGTCTGCGCGACATCTATGAGTATGTCATCGCCTCGGACGACGAGGGCGAGACGTGGCGCGTGCTGAACCCTCAGGCTCGCGTGCCCTCGGACGGCCGGGGGAATGAGTCGAAGGTGGTGGAGCTGACGGACGGCCGTTTGCTGATGAGCATACGCACGCCCGGATGCCGCCGCTTCTCTTACTCGGCAGACGGGGGGCGCACCTGGTCGGAGGCGGATTCGGTGCCGCAGCTGGTGGAGCCTGACTGCAACGGCGACATCATAGCCGTGGAGCGCGGCGGGCGCCGTCTGTTGCTGCACTCGCTGCCGGCCGACGCGCAGGAGCGGCGCAATGTGTCGGTGTATGTCAGCGCCGACGAGGGGGCCACATGGCCGCTGTGCATCTCGCTCAGCGACGCTCCGTCGGCCTATTCCTCGCTGGCGGAGCTGCCCGACGGCACCATCGGCTGCCTGCTCGAGGAGGAGGACCCGGCCGACCCGGCCGCCTACCGCATCCTCCTCGTCCGCTTCACCCTCCCCGACATCCCGGACAATTGTATGAATGCACCGGGTTTAAAAGCGGATGCACCAGGGTGCATCCCTACATCAAAACCACCTCGTAAATTGCAAATAAAAATATGAAAACTAATAATATACAACCGACATACGCAAAGCAGAGACAAAATGTAGGGATGCACCCCGGTGCATCCGCCTCCGACATGTCATCCAATACAAACTTATCCGACAATCCTGACGCAACAGCGACTTCAACTGACGCCAATATGTCCGATACAGGATTGCCACAACGAAAAAATATCCGTGCGACATTTCATGATTATTCCGGGGGTGAATATTTTATAACAATTTGCACGCAGGGCAAACGCGGGTATTTTGGCTCTATAACCGAGGGCATAATGAACTTTACCACTTTAGGCAAATATGCCCACGATGCCCTTGAAACATTGCATACCCATTATTCGTATGTAGAAGTTCCCATGTTTGTCATTATGCCGAATCATATACATGCGATCATCAATATCGCCGAACCTAAGGATAAGGGAATAAGCATTCCTGAAATTCGCATGATACTTGGTGTCGTAGTAGGCGGATACAAACAATCTGTCACAAGATTTGCACGCAGAAATAATATAGAATTCGGTTGGCAGAAACGCTATCACGACCATATAATAAGAGGTGTCAAAGACAGGGATTTAATAGCTGCGTATATTGAGACCAACGTACAACGATGGGATTCCGACTGCTACCATGAGCAGTGAAGTGATGTTTGGCCTAAAGATAAATAACCGGCAACACCCTCTTTCTTTATATAGGGACAGCTCGAGATGTAGGGATGCACCCCGGTGCATCCGCCAACACCTCAAATAAAATGAATATACGCAGACGTGAGGCGGATGCACCGGGGTTCATCTGCAGCTTGAACAGGCATGTTGCCATAGGACCTGTAATTGCAGATGTAACTATCGGTGCTATCCATATTCTCGGATTCTTAATTATATTTCCCATCTGAAGCATAGATGTACCAATTCCCTGAGAAACAAGTCCTCCCCATCGGTTCTCCTTAAATGACATAACTGCAAATCCAACCATCTGCGCACAGCAGCCTGCAACTGCTGCTCCGCCTGCAAGCCCAGTAAGTCCAAATGCAGCACATATCGCGGCTGATGATATAGGAAGTGTAAGTGCAATTCCAACAAGAACTGATACTGCAATTCCCATAAGGAAAGGCTGAAGATTAGTTGCAAGCATAATAAGTTCGCCAATCTTCATTGCCGCTTTTCCCAAAGCCGGTGCAATAAGAGCCGCTACTCCTGTTCCAACACCTATAGTAACAAGCGGTGTAACAAGAATATCTATCTTAGTTTCTTTAGAAATCATCTTACCTGCTTCTGCTGCAATAATTGCAACAAAATATACTGCAAGCGGACCACCTGCACCGCCAAGCGCATTAGATGCAAATCCAACAGTTATAAGTGAAAACAGTACAAGTGGAGGGCATTTCAGTGCATAACCGATTGCCACTGCCATTGCCGGTCCGCTCATTGCTGACGCAAGCCCTCCAACTGTATAATTGACACCGCTCACTGTTGCCACAGTATTAGTAAGAAAACCAATATGCAGCTGTGTTCCCAATGTATTAAGAATTGTTCCTATAAGCAGCGAACAGAACAATCCCTGCGCCATCGCCCCCAGTGCATCAATACCATACCTTTTAACTGAAACTTCAATATCCTTCCGCTTCAGGAAGGATTTAAATTTCTCCCACATAAATAGACCTCACTTTGTAAATTTTCATTATGATAGCATATTATAGGGGGATTGTGAATATAGCAATTTTTACTTACCCTATATCATCCAAATTTCTTTTAATATAACTCATACGTCAGCTTCCTTTCGGCTAATTTCTATTTTTATTATATTTTAGCCGAAGCATAATTGTTTTATTCCAAGAGCCATCATTATATGAAAAATTTTATAGCATTATTATTCAAAGCATTATAATTCTAATTAATCTGGTATTAAACAGACTGAATATAGCAAATCCGAAAGCATCAAACATAACAATCCCTGTGCCATCGCTCCCAGTGCATCAATTCCATACCTTTTAACTGAAACTTCAATATCCTTGCATTTCAGAAATGCCTAAAATTTTTCCAACATAATAAATCACTTTTGTAAATTTTCATCATGATAGCATATTATGGGGAATTGTAAATTGTCCATGGCGGATTAGAAATTAATGTTTATCAGAAAGTAATGGTGCCTATTATCCCATCCATTTTCCCAAGAGCTGATTTTCTTTCTCTTATAGCCCTCTCTAATGACATTTTTTCATAAGATGTACCTTTAAGTTCTTCAATAGTCCATTCATCTCCTAAATCTGCCATCTCATCAATAAAAATTTCTTTTTCATTTTCTTTCATAACTATATATCCTCCTTAATGTGACCTCAAATTTTCCAATAATTGTTCTGCCATCTCAATAAGTTCTGCCGTTTCTGACTGATTATCATACATATTATTAATCTTTTCTTTAAGAATCATTACCTGCTCATCTACTGTCATGTATTCAAGCTTTGCAATTTCTGATAATCTGTATCCAAACCGTTGATACAATCTTATCTTTTTAATCTTTTTTACTGCAGCATCATCATATAGCAGGTAACCATACTTATTCTTTGTAGTTGCTTTAACCAAGCCATAGTTTTCATATGTCTGCACAATCTTTCTCGTCACTCCTGTTTCCTTGCATACTTCTTTAAGTGTCATTAAATCATTCCTCATAGGCCCTCCTTTAACCTATGACTGCTCCAACGGAGCAGTCAAATGGTTTTTACAAAAAATTTGATTTTCATAAAAGGCCATGTAAATTTCGCGAAAAATGATTGTGATGATGCAGGTGAATGTAAGAAAAAAGCGCCCTAGTCAATTGACTAGAGCGCTACTCTTAATATTCAACCTCCAATTACATGTAAATAATTCTATAATCTTCATATCCCGACAAAAATCCTTTTATAATATTTTTTATATTTTCAGACGCTTTATTATATGAAATAACATATCAATTCTATTCCCTTAAATCTCTCCTATTTTTAAGGAAATAAGCAATATAATAAGCAAATATCTCCTTAGAGTTCTATCCATGCTCAGTTCTCAATATACTAATCATATATATTCTGTCACACAAATATAATACAATCTAACACCTGATACCTATCAATAGTCGCATTTTACAACTTCTTATGGGTAATTTTTCCATCAAATCATCATATTCAAGCCAATACTGCATCAAAAAAGCCTATAAGATGTTCAAGCAAAACAATCTTATAGGCTTTTCAACTCTAAGTATTCAATTTACCTGCCAAAACTACCTATCAGTCAACATAAAAAATGTTTCTTATAGGAAGACGACAATTCCACACTATATTTTATACATTAGCGACTGAATTTCCTCATGCGAAATCGCCAAAGCTGCCAGATCTCGCCGATGCAGTGATGCTGCCATCACCAACACCGCGGCAATCAAGCAAACTAGCCAGCAAGCCCCTAAGACACTCTCGTCTCACGAATCACTTTTCTGACAGCCAGCACCTTGCCTGCTGAAACTGAAAGCTCATCGACACCCATCTTAAGAAATTCTTCTGTGAGTGTTGTGTCTGCACCGAGTTCACCACATATACCAGCCCAGATTCCCTCTGCATGTGCATTCTCAACAACCATTCTTATCATGGCAAGAATGGCTGGATGATGAGCATCGTAGAAATCATCAAGCTTTGTATTCTGACGGTCAATCGCAAGCGTGTACTGTGTCAGGTCATTAGTTCCGATACTGAAGAAATCCACCTTCTTAGCAAGCTGGCGACTCATAATTACAGCAGCCGGAGTCTCAATCATAATTCCACTCTTAGGATTACCGAATTCAATTCCCTGCTCTGTAAGCTCAGCCTTAACTTCATTCTCAATAACCTTAATCTTATCAACTTCCTGTTCACTGATTATCATAGGATACATGATAGATATGTTTCCATACGCACTTGCTCTGTAAAGGGCGCGTAACTGTGTTTTAAATATCTCAGGTCTTGTAAGACATATTCTTATTGCACGAAGACCAAGAGCAGGATTATCCTCTTTATCCAGTCCGAAATAATCACACTGCTTATCAGCACCGATATCAAGAGTTCTTATAATTACCGGTTTTCCAGCCATGCTTTCAGCTACAGTACGATATATGTTGAACTGTTCTTCTTCTGTTGGAAATGTCTCAGATTCAAGATATATGAATTCACTTCGAAACAGTCCGATTCCTGCTGCATCATTGGCAATAACATTTGCGAGATCCTTAATATTACCAATATTAGAATAAAGCTTAATCTTCTTGCCATCTAAAGTCACATCTTCCTTGCCTTTAAGTTCCTGTAAAAGAGCTTTCTTCTCATTGTCTTTGCGCTGTTCCTCCTGCATTGCTGACAGAGTTGCCTCATCAGGTTCAATATATACGACACCGTTAGTTCCATCGACAACGCCAAACTTGCCATTAAGAGATTCATCAATGACAATATCTGAACCAATTAAAGCCGGAATTCCCATTGTTCTTGCAAGAATCGCAGTATGTGAATTAACTGAACCCTTCTGTGTAACAAATGATAATATCTTGCTCTTATCCATCTGGACTGTCTCTGATGGTGCCAGATCCTCTGCCACCATAATAACAGGCTCATCTGCATCTACACCGCTTCCTGTATTGCCGGAAAGTATTCCCAACAGTCTTTCTGTAATATCTTTGACATCTGCTGCTCTTCCACGCATATATTCATCATCCATGGCTGCAAACATCTGTGAAAAATTATCCCCTGTCTGGGCTATGGCATATTCTGCATTCACCATCTGACTCTCGATAATATGCTCAACAGATTCCTTATAATCGTCATCCTCTAGCATCATCTGATGAATCTCAAATATTGCCGCATTAGCCTCGCCAACTTCGCGAAGTGCTTTATCATGAAGTTCCCCCAGTTGTTTAAAGGCTGTTTCTACAGCTTCATAATAACGGTTCTTCTCAGCTTCTGCATCAGTAATCTTTACACGCTTAACCTGATGTTCACCTTTCTCATACACCATTATCTTACCTATAGCAATGCCTCCAAATACACTTTTTCCAGTATATTTATTCATGTGCACCTCCTGACTGCTACATATTGCTCTTCATGAATTCTTCAATCTTAGCTGCTGCAGCCTCTTCATCTTCACCTTCTACAGTAATTGTAACTTCATTTCCACATTTTACTGCAAGTGCCATAACACCGAAGATTTTCTTGCAGTCTCCTGACTTGCCATCCTTAGTAATTGTAATCTTACTGCTAAATTCCTTAGCAGCCTTTACAAGCTCTCCTGCTGGACGAGCATGTATGCCTTCTGCATCTGTAATAACGTACTTAAATTCCTTCATAATTAAAAACCACCTTTCTTAGGCTGCTTTCTTCTTAAAGAGCCCTAAACATATTGTTGAGATGATAGTTCCTGCCACAAGTGCAATCACATAATATATTGCATTGCCTACTACAGGGAATACGAAAATGCCGCCATGTGGTGCCATTAAAGTACATTTGAAAAACATACTGACAGCACCTGCTGCACCTGAACCTATGATACATGCTGGTATTACATGTAAAGGATCTGCTGCCGCATAGGGTATTGCACCTTCTGTTATAAATGCAAGTCCCATAATAAAGTTAGTTGGACCAGCATCTCTTTCTTCCTTAGTAAACTTATTCTTAAAAAGTATTGTTGCAAGAGCAATCGCACATGGTGGAACCATACCACCTATCATTACTGCTGCCATTATATCATAATTACCTGCTGCAATGGAAGCAGTTCCAAAAACATATGCTGCTTTATTGAACGGACCACCCATATCAATTGCCATCATGGCTGCAAGTATGAATCCAAGAAGAACCCTGCTTGTACTTCCCATTCCTGCAAGGAAGCTGTTAAGTCCTGTATTAATTCCACCCATTACAGGCTCTACAATAAATGTCATTCCAAGTCCTATTACCAGAATACCCACTACCGGATATATAAGTACAGGTGCTATCTTTTCCAACGCCTCTGGTAACTTATCACATATCTTCCTTAAAAGAACTATAATATATCCTGCTGCAAAACCTGCAACCAGAGCGCCTAAGAATCCGGACTTTCCATTAGCTGCGATATAACCACCAACAAAACCAAGTGCAAGTGCCGGTCTGTCACCAATTGCCATTGCAATAAATCCTGCCAGAACAGGGAGCATGAAGCCAAATGCTGCTCCTCCGATAGTCTTAAACATTGCCGCAACAGGTGTTATCGTACCAAAGTTGCTTCGTTCTGCCTCTGACAGTGCATTCATATCAACATTAAGTCCATCAATAAGAAATGCAATTGCAATCAGAATACCTCCGCCTACAACGAAAGGTAACATATGTGATACACCATTCATAAGCTGTGTATATATCTTATGTCCAATTCCGCCGCCTTTCTTTGCTGATGTGCTTTCCTTCTTTTCAGAAGTTCCTGCCTTATATACAGGTGCATCTCCTGCAAGAGCTTTCTTTATAAGTTCATCTGCTTTATTAATTCCATCTGAAACCTGACACTCAATTACTTTCTTTCCATCAAATCTCTCCATTGGAACCTGTGCATCTGCCGCAACAATAATACACTCTGCTGATTCAATATCTGCATCTGTAAGTACATTCTTAGCTCCGCCAGATCCTCTTGTCTCAATCTTAATTGCACATCCAGCCTTAGCTGCTGCCTTCTCAAGTCCTTCTGCTGCCATGTAAGTATGTGCAATACCTGTAGGGCAGGAAGTAACTGCAAGAATTTTAGCCGGCTTATTGTCTTCCTTTTCAAGTCTTTCATCTATGCTCTTGGCTTCTTCGTCGGCCCCATCTATGATTTCAATGAATTCCTCAGGGCTTCCAGCTTTCATAAGCTTTGCTACGAAATTCTCATCCATAAGAAGCACTGATAACTTACTTAATACATCAAGATGTACGTTATCCTTAGTATCCGGCGCTGCAATAAGGAAAAGAACCTTTACCGGCTCATCATCAAGCGATTCAAAATCAACTCCATCCTTAATAATCATTGCTGCAAGTCCTGGTGCATTAACAGCACTGCATTTGCCATGAGGAATTGCTATTCCTTCTCCTACACCTGTTGTACTTTCTTCTTCTCTTGCATATACTTTAGCCCTGTAGCTTTCAATATCATCAATCTTTCCGCTCTTTGCCATAAGTTCTACAGCCATATCAAGAGCCTCACTCTTTGTCTTAGGAGCAGCATTAAGATTAATGCTTCTCTTATCAAGTAAATCTGTAATTCTCATAAAATACCTCCTTTACATTATCTCTTGCAGGTAACCTCTACCCGCTTTAATACCTCTGAAATCTCTCTTTTTGTTGCAAGATTTTCTGAAAATGCACTGGCACTTCCTGTTGCAACGCCCATCCGGAATGCATCTTCATAATTACATGTCTGAAGATATCCCGCCATAAATCCTGCAACCATTGAATCACCTGCACCTACTGAATTCTTAAGCTCGCCCTTTGGTGCATCTGCTTCATATACGTTTCCATGTTCATCAATAAGAACTGCGCCTTTTCCACCCATCGATATAAGCACATTGACAGCTCCCATATCCTGCAGTTTCCTTGCATATGGAATAACCTCTTCCTTAGATTCAAGCTTAACACCAAATATATCTCCAAGTTCATGCTGATTAGGCTTGATAAGAAATGGGTGATATTCAAGGACATTAAGTAAAAGCCTGCTTGTCGCATCAACTATAATCTTAACATCTCTTCCCTGTAGTCTTCCCATTATTCTTCTGTATATATCGTCTGATATACATGAGGGAATACTTCCTGCAAGCACAAGAACATCTCCACTTGAAAGTCTGTCAATCTTACTTACAAGAGAATGGAGATTATCTTCTGATATCTGAGGTCCCATTCCGTTAATCTCTGTTCCATCTATGTTCTTAATCTTCATGTTTATTCTTGAAAAACCATTATCAACCTGAATAAAATCTGTATTAATGCCATACTCTGATACCATGTCACATATCTGTTTTCCGGTAAACCCGGCTACAAAACCAAATGCTGTTGTATCAAATTCAAGATTATTAAGAACTATTGAAACATTAATTCCTTTACCCCCTGGAAGCATATGCTCATATGATGTTCTGTTCGTCATCCCCAGTTCAAAACTCTTAACTTCCACTATATAATCCAGTGACGGATTAAATGTTACTGTATATACCATTATCTCTCCTTTCTGGCTTCACGACCTTTTTGTTATAATCATAATACAATCACATTCATTCAAAATCAATCACATTCATTCACAAATTTTTAGATTATTTTTGTGCATTTTTCACAAATTATCATCAAAATGCTTTCTCTAAATATGCATTGTGTATCAACTTCATAACTTTCAGTATCGGTCAAAAACAAAAAAATATGCCAGAACTTCAGACTCAGCCAAAGTTCCGGCATATTAGTATTATATATTATTATATTAATGTTTTCCCTTAAGAAGTGGTGATAATGGCTTATATATAAGCATTGATATTCCCACGTCAATAAGTCCTTTAACTATTGTAAAAGGAAGATTAAAGCATATCAGACACTGCATGATTGATTTCATAGATGGAATTATAGCCTGATACAGACTTAATATTACCACCTCTGGCATTGCCAGTTTATAATACACAGGATACACTATTAAATAATTCGAGAACACACTGAATACACCCATTGCCATGGCACCGCATAAACCGCCAAGCAATGCTCCTGTCTTAGACTTTTTCTTCTTATAAACAATTCCTGCTGTAAACACGAATACGGAACCGAGTATAAAGTTAGAAAGTTCGCCAACAAGCATACTCTGTGAAGCTGCCAGATGCACAACATTCTTAATGAGACATATTATAATGCCTGCAACTGGTCCGAGTGCATAAGCACCAAGTAACGCCGGAAGATCCGAAAAATCAAACTTGATAAATCCTGGCATAATAGGAATCGGTATCTCCAGATACATAAGAACTACTGCTACTGCTGAAAGCATACCCGTCACCGCTATCGTTCTCACATTATTCTTAGTATTAACATTACTCATTGCTTTTATTCTCCCTTATATTCTGTAATATTATTCTGCCTCCTTAAAGTG
>OHBJ01002036.1_pt1 | contig 13753 bp, 9 predicted proteins | sample 1577241 | NCBI WGS metagenome assembly OHBJ01 (sample SAMEA3541594, study PRJEB24748) | human gut metagenome | biome: human gut; feature: human-associated habitat; material: faeces | place: China | collected 2012
GGTGCACATGCGCCGTGAGAAGTATATGCCCAACGGAGGTCCGGACGGTGGCGACCCCCTGCATCAACCACGGCCTTAAAGCCGGAATGGGCAAGAGCCAGCGCGAAGAACAACTGGCCGTAGAGTGCGGTTACTGGCAACTGTGGCGCTACAACCCGGCCCTCGAAGAACAAGGCCAGAACCCTTTCACCCTCGACTCCAAAGAACCCGACTGGAGCAAATTCGCTGACTTCCTCAAAGGAGAGGTTCGCTTCGCTTCCGTAGCCAAACTCTACCCCAAAGAAGCTGAAGAACTGTTCAAAGCTGCCGAAGAAAACGCCCGTTGGCGCTACAATAACTACAAACGCCTCGCCGCCCAGAACTGGGGAGTAGACCCGGAGTTGACCCCCGAAGAGATCAAGCTCCGCGACGGTCAAATCTGACGCAACAGAAAGCGGTCTGAAGTTGGGACGTGCCATAGCACGTCCACCAAAGCAAACACGACTGAATCAACATTCTGAAAAACCGCCCCATCGCGGGGTACAACCTCATACAAGAGCCGGCCTCACCACGCAGCCGGCTCTTTTCATAACCTGAAAGCAAAATTATTCTATTGATTTTCAGATAGATAAAAAAAAGTAATTAAAAAAGTGACCGAAAAATTTGCAGGAACCAAAAAAAGGCATTAACTTTGCAGTGCAAAAGCGAAAGGGGCATTAGCTCATCTGGCTAGAGCGTTTGACTGGCAGTCAAGAGGTGACCAGTTCGAGTCTGGTATGCTCCACCAACAGCAGATTTGGAAGTGATTCCAAGTCTGCTTTTCTTTTATCCTCCACGCAATTCTCTGCAATTATGCGAAATATTTCGAGCGCAGGTGCATACAGAATCGGTTCGATAACTACGGTACAAGCCGAAATTCCGGTGCATGTGTTAAAATAAAAAAGATTCCTTTTTCCGGACTTGGAAAATTATTATTTTTGCAGTCAAATGGAAAAGGAATTTTTTGGATGATTCATAAAAATTATTTAACTTTGCGGCGTAATTCAGTAACGAGCGTGGGCTTTCCTGACGCCACAATACGGTCGGCCTTACGCATATACTTGATTTTTAATTACTTATTCTACAGTCAAAATCTGTAGATTGATTTTTAACTAACTCCATTCATGACCAATAAACTTAAGACTGTCGCTCTCTTAATGGCCTTCTCCGCCATTTTTACCACCTCATGCGGCCGTCAGGCTGGAAATGCCTCAGACGGCGACTCCGACACTTCATCGCTCCCCACCGTAATGGACTCCGCCTACAAGACGGACACCACGAAGGTGGAAGAGAAAACCATAAGTTTCCCCACCACACAGGCAGCGCTCGACTTCATGAACAAGTCGGCCAACGCAGCCCGGTATCAGTCGGGAATCCTCCACCGCATGGCAGAGGAGAATCTGGAATATTGCGAAAAGCTGCTCAACAACAAACATAACTATTTCATTGTGGTAGACAAGGCTGTCATGAAGGTCATCCTCTACGACAAGTACGGCAACATAGTAAAGGAATACGGATGTGCCTGCGCGCGCAACTACGGCACGAAACACCGCCGTTCGGATTGCCGTACACCTGAGGGTTTCTTTGAGGCCGAAGGCGTGTATAACAGCACCGACTGGCTCTATACCAACGATGCCGGTTACACATCGCCCGCCCGTGGCGTATACGGCCCGCGCTTCATTCGTATAAAGACACCCGTGACCTCCACGATAGGTATCCACGGCACCTCGTCGCCGGGCTCCATCGGGCGACGCGTAAGCCACGGTTGCATCCGCATCAGCAACGACAATATCCTCGAACTCGCCAAGTATGCCGAGGCCGGTATGCCCATCATCGTAAGCCCGGGACCGCACGACATGGCGGTAAACAAGAAAGAGGGCTACGATGTGAAGGCCGTCACCACAGGCGCCACTAAGGTCGAAGCCGCACCGTTGCCCGAACCTAAGAAGGGCGCCGACAAGTCGGCAAAGAAGGATACCAAACCTGCCGTCAAGGAGGAGATGAAGGAAGAGGATGATAAAGCCGCTCCGGCCGAGGAGAACAAGACGGAAACCACACCGGCCGAAGCTCCGGAACAGGAACAGAAGGGGACTCCGGCCGAACCCAAAAAAGAGGAGAAAAAGACTGCTCCGGCCGAACCCAAGAAAGAGTAAGCGCGCCGCGCTACCACCCATACACACAACACCCCGCCGGCTCACCGCCGCCGGGGTTTTCTTTTTTTTCAAGAGCATACTCAAGAGCAAAACTTCCCGAGAGAGCCTCGCGCAGCCGTGGGGTTATTGCGCCTATTCACAAAAGCAGGGTTATCGGGCCTGTTCGAGCCGTCTGTTATGTGAGGCGTGTACTCTCTCCCCCTCCATGTTTGGCGTAAGCTTCTCCATAGGCTTACACCGGGTCGACGTCATAGTGCAGCATTATGCCGCGGAAGCGCGGGTCTCGCGACATCTGCACGTACAGCCCCCGCAGTATGGCTTTCACCTTCACCATCGAGGCGCCGGCTTCCACCTTGAGCATTATAGTCTGGATATTCATGTTAGCAATCTTAGAGACGTAGGGGCGCTCCGGTCCCAGCACGCGCATGCCGAATATCCGCTGCAACTCTCGCGTATAGTCCACCGCCAGAACGTCAAGCAGCGCACGGTCGCGGTGCCGCAGGTAGATGTTTATAATCTTGGTGAAGGGAGGATAGGCGAAGCGGCGCCGATTTTCAAGTTCACTGCGGTAGAATGAGGCGAAGTCGTGACGGCGCACATGCTCCAGCACGTCGTTACGCGGGTCTGTGGTCTGTATCACCACGATACCGGTATCTTCACGGCGTCCGGCTCGTCCCGACACCTGTTCAAGCATATTGAAGGCTCGCTCGTCGCTTCGGAAATCGGGATAGTTGAGCAATGTGTCGGCGTTAATCACTCCCACTACGTCCACTCGCTCGAAGTCGAGTCCTTTCGACACCATCTGAGTGCCCACCAGCACATCGGTTTCACCGGCGGCGAACTTGTCGATAATTTCCTGATAGGCATGTTTGTTACGCGTAGTGTCGAGGTCCATGCGTGCCACGAGCGCCTTTGGGAATTGCGTATGTACCTCTTCTGCAATGCGTTCCGTACCGTAACCGAAGGTCTCTATGCCGTTCTGGCCGCAGGCGGGACACACAGCGGGGAGCTCTATGTTATGTCCGCAATAGTGGCACCGCAATCGGTTGGTTGCCTTATGATAGACCAGCGAGACATCGCAATGCGTACATTTGGGCACCCATCCGCACTCCTTGCACACCACCATAGGCGCGAATCCCCGGCGGTTCTGGAAGAGGATGGTCTGACGACCGGCATCGAGGGTTTTCACAAGTCTCTGCATCAGCGGCGCCGACAGCGACCCGCGGTTGAGTTTCCCTTTCCTCTGCGCTTTCATGTCAACTATCTCCACCTCCGGCAGACTCACTCCAGAGTAGCGTTCCGGCAGTTCCACGAGGCCGTACTTCCCCGTTACTGCCTTATAATAAGTCTCTACCGAGGGAGTCGCGGAACCGAGGACAGTAGGCGCGGCGTGCATCGAGGCGAGTACTATCGCAGCATCGCGAGCGTTATAGCGCGGCGCCGGGTCGTACTGTTTGTAACTGCTTTCATGCTCCTCGTCGACCACCACTAAGCCGAGGCTACGGAACGGCAGGAAAACGGCCGAGCGTGCCCCGAGCACCACCAGCGGCTCTTCGCTGCGGTAGAGTTTCATCCACAGGTCCACGCGCTCGGAGTCTGAGAATTTGCTGTGATAGACCAGCAGGCGGTCGCCGAACACACGGCGCAGGCGGTCGGTAAGCTGTGTGGTAAGGGAGATTTCGGGCACGAGGTAGAGGGCGTTCATCCCCTCGGCCAATACGCGTTTTATAAGATGAGTGTAAATTTCGGTCTTTCCCGAGCCGGTAACACCGTGGAGCAATGTCACTTTCTTCTCCGTCCACCCTTCGAGCACGGCTTTCAGGGCGAGACCCTGCGCTTCGGAGAGTTTCGGCAGCGTCACCTCTTCTTCGGCACCTCCGACATCGTTGAAACGATTCACGGTGCTCTTGTAGACCTCCATTATCCCTTTCTCTACCAAGCGGTTAAAGGTACCTGGAGCACAACCTGTCTTTTTTATGAGCGCGGCTTTCTCCACGTCGCGGAGCGGCTCTCCTCGTTTCAGCCAGTCGCTCATCCCGAGGTACGACATCAGTATGTCGGTCTGTGCGGAGGCTCGGGCCACCTTCCCCATATAGTCATGCAACGCCACGTCGTCGTGCCTTTCGCAACGCAGGCGAACCAACGTCTTGCTCACGGGACGGTATTTCTCCACGGCGCGTTCATCCACCTCCACTATCCCGTTTGCCATCAGCGGCGTTACCACCTGCATCACGTTGGCGGCGTCCGACATCTTGTCGAGTTCCTTGACGGTAGCCCGACCCTTGGCTTTTAGGAAAGCGATTACTTCAGACTGCCGTTCGGTCAGCTTTACTGGTTTTTCGGGGTCGTAGTCCGGATTCAGTCGCACGAAAGTCTCGCTCTCTACACGCAGGCCGGCGGGGAGGGCTGCTTTATACACTTCGCCGGGGGTACATAGATAATAATCGGCGAGCCAGTTCCAGAACTTGACCTGCGGGAAGCACACGACATCCGCGGGGTCAAGCAGGCGCAGTATCTCTTTCACCTCGTATCCGGCGGGCGCCATAGTATGAACGGCCACCACCACGGCGGTATAGAACTTGCGGCTTCCGAAAGGGACGAGCACACGCCGACCTGCCTTCAGCTTCCCGTCAAGCTCGGCGGGAACGCGGTAGGTGAAAGTCCCCTCCACGGGGAGGGGCACCAGCACGTCGGCGTATCTCTCCATCGGTCAGAAAGTGCGGCAATCAGCGCCCGAAGAGCCAGCTCACGTTCACGTTCCAAGTAGAGGGACGCGCGCTGTAATTGTCAAGCTTGCGGGTACGCATCTCGTAGCTCACGCCCAGGTCGTAGCTTCCGGAAATCTGGAACCGCTCGAACAGCTCCACACCGAGGCCGAACTGTATGGCAACCGTACCGCCGGGGTATTCGAGGGCTTTCACTCCGTTATCGCCGAGGTGGAAAGTGAATACCGGACCGGCGAAAGCAAAGGGCGCGAAGGTGCGTTCCAGGCCCTGGAGGTTAGTGTATTTAAAGCGTAAGTGTACAGGGAGTTGCAGCGTATGCAGGCGCACGCTCTCGTTGCCGTATCCGTCAGCGGCCCATACTTTCTGCGAACCAAGGTCCAGCTTCGCACCGTGGTTAGAATAGTTCAAGCCGAAGTCCACCCCGAAGCCTATTCCGGGAAACATCCACTCGGCCATCAGTCCGCCATGTCCGCCGACACCGGGAGTCACGCCGAAGAGGTGCGACTTAAAGTGATAATCGGTGAAGCTCACGCCGGCGGTCGGTCCCCAACGGAACTCGGCAGAGGCCGTCAGTGCCGTGGCGCCCACAAGCACCGCGGCAAGCAGTTTTTTAAGTATCGTCATCGTCTATCTCGTCAGAAAAGCCAAGCGGCCGTAACGGTCCAGTAGTTATTGCGCGTCTTAAAGTCATTGGTGGTGGTAACACCGTCGCCCGCCACGTGCTCGAAGACGTTGTTCATACCGAAGCCGTAACTGCCCTGTATCTGCAAGTGGTTGATAAGCTCTATGCCCACACCCACGTTCCAGGCGCACTGGAAAGTCTTGGTCTCGAAGACGTCGTCCTTTCCGCCGAGCTTGAAGGCGAAGTCCGGACCGGTGAAGAGGTACGGGGAGAGGAAGCTGCTTACCACCGGCAACGAGAACTTATACTTCACATTGATAGGAATCTGGAAGAAATTCTTAGCCTTGCTCGAAGTGCCGTTCGCCACCACGCCTGAAGCCGTTCCGTCAGGACTCACGGGGACGTCTACCGACGAGTTCATGCGTGTGTACATCAGCGAAGCGTCGAGTCCCAGTCCTATGATGGGGATAACACCTTCCACCATCACACCTCCGGTGAATCCTGCACCGTTATCGGAGGTAAAATTGTCCTTTACGTTGGAGAGATGGAGCTTATTGAAGTTAGCGCCGGCTTTCACACCGAAGCGTATCTGCGCCTGGGCCGGCACGGCGGCGGTTGCACCGAGCAACAGCGTTGCGGCAAGTACCTTTATCGTTTTCATATCGCTATTAACGTTTGCGTTATTTTCTGTTCATAATGGAGAGACGCGGCGCCGCGCCCGGAGCCGTACGTCGTTGCAAAGGTAATATCTTTTCCTGAATATCGCAAATCTATTTTTCATTTTTACGACTCATTAGCAAAAAAGAGGACCGCACACTTGGCCGTTCGCGCAATTATTCTTAAATTTGCAGTCCGGCGGAGAACACTCCGCCACGCCTACACATTATATATAATATGGAAGAAGAAAAGAAACCCGACACGCCGACGCCTGCACCGCAGAGCCCCGAAAGCCTCGCCATCACCGAAAAGGCCATCGAGATGCTCCGCACGGTGTTCGACCCCGAAATACCGGTCAACGTCTACGACCTTGGCCTCATTTATAAGATAGACTACACCGACAGCGACAAGACGCTGCACGTAGACATGACGCTGACCGCCCCGGGTTGCCCGGCGGCTGACTTCATCATGGAGGACGTTCGCCAGAAGCTGGTAAGCATCGAAGGACCCGAGGCCGTGGACCTACGGCTGGTTTTCGACCCGGTATGGTGTTATGACATGATGAGCGAAGAAGCCAAACTGGAACTCGGCTTCCTCTGAGGGCGCGAACCCCTCCGGTTGCCGCCGGCAGCAGAATAAAATATAAGAGATTATACCAGCCAGCTTCAAAAAGCCCTTAACCGTGCCGTCAAGAACCGACACATACTTCCTGAGCGACCTGCACCTCGGCGCCCGTTACGCCGGCGACGTCCACGCCGCCGAACGCCGGGTGTGCCGTTTCCTCGACGCCATCTCCCCTACTGCCAAAAGAATCTTCCTGGTCGGCGATGTCCTCGACTACTGGTACGAATACCGCTACGCGGTGCCCCGGGGCTTCGTCCGCTTCTTTGGCAAGCTGGCCGAGCTCTCCGACTCCGGCGTGGAGATAACCTGGCTCATCGGCAACCACGACATCTGGATTTTCGACTACCTCCCCGCCGAACTCGGCATCACTGTCGCGGACGGCAACCTGGTAACCGAAATAGAGGGCCGCAAGTTCTTCATCTCGCACGGCGATGCACAGGATGACTCCTCGCGCTCCTTCCGCCTCATGCGCACCCTCTTCCGCAACCGGTTCTGCCAACGCCTCTACGCCGCGATACACCCTCGCTGGACCATCCCCTTCGCCCTCGGCTGGAGCCGCCACAGCCGCGCCTCCGGCTCGGAGGATGATGTCCCGAAGCCCGACCGCCTCGTGGACTTCGGCCGCCGTTACCTGCGCCGCCACCCCGACATAGCCTTCTTCATCTTCGGGCACCTCCATATACTCGAAGACATCGCGCTCCCTCCGGATTCGCGCGTGATAATACTCGGCGACTGGCTCTCACACTTCAGCTATGCCCGCTACCACGGGCAAGAACTCACAATCCACACATACAGGGAGGAAGACAGTGACAGCGCCCCTGCCGCGCTTATTTGAAAATATTTAAAATAACACACTGGTGCCCCGACCGTGAGTTTTAGCACTTTACGCCCCGTGGCGTTAACACTCGTAAACTTACGCCCCACTCCTTAACTCCCTGACAGTCACAGCACTTACACCTCCAGGGCAGAGCAGGCTGCGAACGGGCACGCACCAGCGCACCCAACTCTCTGATAATCAACACAGTTATCAACAACTTGTAAATTCCAAAAAAATTAACAGTTTTTTTATCCGAAAATTTTTCCGAATTTTGCAATCCCCAAAACGGCCGCCGCTCCGGAGTCCGACCCGGGTATAACGTTATGGACGAAACATATAAGCTACTATGGAACAAGTGTCTCGAACTGATACGGGACAACGTAGGGCAGGAGAAGTTTGACGCATGGTTCAGCTGCTCCAGGCCTCTCTCGTACATCGACGACACTCTCACGCTCGAACTTCCCACATTATATATACAGGAACTCTACGAAACCCGCTTCCACGAGATTCTCAGCAAATCGCTGCGCCGTGTGTTCGGCGACACCATCAAGTGGAAATACGATATTCCCGTCATCGGCGGCGACCGCCAGAGCCACGTCCACATGTCGGCATCACGACAGAGCAGCATCGCCCTGAACAAGACCGTAACCTCGGCGCAGGGCGCCGCTTCTCCTTTCGCACACTCCCGCTTCTCCGACATCGACTCGCAACTCAACCCCGTCTATAACTTCGAGAACTACTGTGTAGGCGAAAGCAACCACCTCCCCTTCGTCATCGCCGAGTTCATAGCCCAGAATCCACAGAAGAACGACTTTAACCCCTTCTTCCTCTACGGCGACGTGGGCGTGGGGAAGACCCATCTCATCCAGGCGGTCGGCCTTCGCCTCAAGGAGAACAATCCGCAGATGCGGGTGCTCTACGTCTCCTCCCGTATGTTCCAGAACCAGTACAGCACCGCAAAAATCAAGGGGAATATACCCGATTTCATCACCTGGTACGAGGGAATAGACGTCCTGCTCATCGACGACCTTCAGGAGATTTCATACAAGGCAGGTACGCTCAATGCCCTCTTCCCCATCTTCAACCACCTCCACCAGAGCGGCAAGAAGCTGATGTTCACCTGCGACCGTCCTCCGGTGGAGCTCGACGGAATGACCGACCGTCTCATAGACCGCTTTAAATGGGGAGTCGTGGAACAGCTTCCGAAACCCGACCTGGCGCTCCGCAAGGCAATTCTCAACTTCAAGGCCGAACGCAACGGGCTCAGCATCCCGTCCGAAGTAATAGACGTCATCGCAGAGAAAGCCGACGGCTCCGTGCGCCAGCTTGAAGGCATCGTAATGGGCATCCTCACCAACTCCATCGCCCGCAACCAGCCTATCACCGTCGAGATGGCTCTCGAAGTAATGCGCCACAGCATACGCCACGAGAAACGCGTCATCAACTTCGACATGATAGTGGAGGCCACCGCCGAGTACTACAAGCTCAGCCCCGACGTCATCTTCACCAAGAGCCGCCTTCGCGACATCGCCGACGCACGCCAGCTCATAATGTACCTCGCCGGCAAGCACACCAAGCTATCCTCCTCGGCCATAGGCGGAAAGCTCAACCGCCGCCATGCCACGGTGCTCTACGGCATCAAGACTATCAAAGACCGCATCCCCTACAGCCGCGAACTCGCCGAAGCCATCGACTCCATCGAGGCCAGCCTCAAGAAAATGTAATACAATAAAACGGCCTCGGAATGCGTTTAATAGTGAAGGGACAAACCATCACCCCTGCATTATTACGAATGGCTAAGTTAGCGCATATCTCAGCTCTCCTGCTCGCCGCGGCGCCTCTGGCTGCATCGGCGACGCCTTCCGACATATCATTCTCCGGCAACGCCCGCGACGTCATCACCGTCACCCCCGAGCGCAGCACCGGCCTTGACGCCGTCTATGTCCTCTACGCGCTCGACGGCGTCGCCATCGACTATGCCACATCGTCCCGGACCGTCAACTGGCTGCGTTACAGCAACCTCGGCGGCGGTTTCGCCGAAGAGGCGCCGGGAGTGGAACGCACTTCCTCCGGATTCCGCCTCACCGCTCCCGAAGGCGACATGGGGTACATCATCGAGGACGGTGACCGCCGCACATACTTCTGGCTCACGGACTATTCCGCCCACCGCATGACCCTCTCGGCCGTCACCGCAAACAGCGGGCAGAGCGACTGCGACCGCACCGCGCTTGACATCGCAGGAACTGCCGACCCGATACACTTCTTCACCATCAACGGCCGCCAGGAAACCCTCGACCGCCAAATCCGCATAGAGTACAACCAGCAGTCATGGCCCGACGGTGCAACGGACTTCGAGACCGAACTCACCTCCAATACCATAGCGGAACTCGGACACACCGTATTCCTTTCTCCCCCGGTCTATTGCTCCACCTACTTCACCGTCACCGGCGACCGTTTCCTGCAGCATTGGGGCGAGGCGCTGAGAGCCGAGAGCGACTTCTTCCAACCCACGGCCGTTGACTGCCGCACCACCGCCGAGCAGCAAGGCTCCGGCGACACCGGCGAGGATGGCGAGGAGAAAGACCCCTCGAACCAGATAGGCGGCGACAACACCTCCGGACTCGGCGGCTCGGCACCGGCCGACATCTCCTTCCGCTCGTTCACAACCGACGCCGTCATCCACCACGAATGGCAGATGGCCACCGACCCCGACTTCGAGAACATCACTTACCGCTTCAACGAGCGTGACCTCGACTTCACTTTCATGGAACAGGGCGTGACCTACGTGCGCTACGTGGGGAGCAACGCCGACGGCTCGTGCCAGACCTACGGCGACGTCTACGAAGTGCAGATAGGCGACTCGGAGCTGCGCTGCCCCAACGCATTCTCGCCCGGAGCCTCCGAGGGCGTCAACGACGAGTGGAAAGTCTCATACCGCTCCCTCGTGGAGTTCGAGTGCTGGATATTCGACCGCTACGGCCACCAGCTCTTCCACTTCACCGACCCGTCGCAAGGCTGGGACGGCAAATACAAGGGGAAGCTCGTGAAAAGCGGCGTCTACTACTACGTGATACAGGCACGCGGAGCCGACGGCAAGAAGTACAAGAAGAGCGGCGACATCAACATCATCAACTACAAGCAGACCGGCACTCCCGGCACCACCCCGGCAGAGTAAAAGAATCAGCAGCAAAGAAAATTGGAAAATCATATATCCTCCGCCGATGCCGTAGAAGTTTACGGCGCTCGCGTACATAACCTCAAGAACATAGACGTCACCATCCCCCACGGCCGTCTCTCGGTAGTCACGGGTCTGAGCGGATGCGGCAAATCGTCGCTTGCCTTCGACACCATCTTCGCCGAGGGTCAGCGCCGCTATATAGAAACGTTCTCCTCTTACGCCCGCAATATGCTCGGCTCGCTGGAACGCCCCGACGTCGACAAGATTACAGGCCTCAGCCCCGTCATCAGCATCGAGCAGAAGACCGTCAACCGCAACCCCCGGAGCACCATCGGCACCACAACGGAGATTTACGACTTTTTCCGCCTGCTCTACGCGCGCATGGGCGAGGCGCGCAGCTACATCTCCGGCCAACCTATGGTAAAGTACACCCGCGAACAGATAGTCTCGCTCATCCTCGAACGCTACTCCGGACGCAAGATTTACATCCTCGCACCCGTTGTCAAGAACCGCAAGGGGCACTACAAGGAGCTCTTCGAGTCGCTGCGCAAGAAAGGTTACCTCAACGCGCGCGTGGACGGGCGCCTCGTGGAACTGGCCTACGGCATGAAGGTGGACCGCTACCGCAACCACTCCATCGAGCTCGTGGTGGACCGCCTGCGGGCACGTGCCGACGACCTGCAACGCCTCAAGGAATCGGTGGAGAACGCCCTGCACCAGGGGGGCAAGGAACTTATGATATACGACGTGGAGGCCGACGAGACGCGCCACTATTCGCAGCTCCTGATGGACCCCGAGAGCGGCATCTCATACTCCGAACCGGCGCCGCACGACTTCTCCTTCAACTCGCCGCAAGGCGCCTGCCCGCGTTGCAAGGGCATCGGCACCGTCTCGCTCGTGGACCGCGAGAAGATTATCCCCGACCCCTCGAAGAGCATTTACGCCGGTGGCATAGAGCCGCTCGGCAAGTACCGCAACACGCTGATATTCCAGCAGGTGGACGCCATCTGCCAGCTCCACGGCACCACGCTCAAGACTCCCATAGCCGAACTCCCCCCCGAGGCCGTGGACGACATCCTGAACGGCACTACGGCTCGCCTGCGCCTCGAGAGCGGCATCTACGCGCACAGCTACGACGGCCTCGTCAAGTACATAGAAATGCAGCAGGACGAGGAGGCCGGCGCCAAGGCCAACCGCTGGAGCAACCGCTTCTACGCCACCGCGCCGTGCCCCGAATGCGGCGGACAGCGGCTCAAGCGCGAAAGCCTCCACTTCTTCATCGACGGCCGAAACATAGCCGAAATCTCGCAATGGGACATAGCCACCCTCTACGAATGGACGCAGGGGCTCGAAGACCGCCTCGACCCCGCGCGCCGCACCGTGGCCGAAGAAATACTCAAGGAGATACGCACGCGCCTGAAGTTCCTGCTCGACATAGGGCTCGACTACCTCTCGCTCAACCGCGCCTCGGCCTCGCTCTCCGGCGGCGAGAGCCAGCGCATACGCCTCGCCACGCAGATAGGCTCGCAGCTCGTGAACGTGCTATACGTGCTCGACGAACCCTCCATCGGCCTGCACCAGCGCGACAACGTGCGCCTCATAAACTCCCTCAAGCAGCTGCGCGACAACGGCAACTCAATCATCGTGGTGGAACACGACCGCGACATAATGCTCGACGCCGACTACGTGGTGGACATCGGTCCCGGAGCGGGCGTCCGCGGCGGCGAGGTGGTATTCTCCGGCACTCCGGCAGAAATGCTCAAAGCCGACACGCTGACGGCCTCTTACCTCAACGGCACGCGCTCCATTCCCGTTCCGGAGAAGCGGCGCCCCGGGGGCGGCAAGGAGATAGTGCTGCGCGGCGCCTCGGGACACAACCTCAAGGACGTGGAGCTGCACCTGCCGCTCGGCAAGTTCGTATGCTTCACGGGCGTCAGCGGCTCCGGCAAGTCATCGCTGGTAAACGGCACCCTGCAACCCATCCTCAGCCAAAAGCTCTACCGCTCCCTCACCGAGCCTCTCCCTTACAAGGAGGTGGAAGGGCTGGAACACATCGACAAGATAGTGACCGTGGACCAGTCCCCCTTGGGACGCACGCCGCGCTCCAATCCTGCCACCTACACCGGGGTATTCGCCGACATCCGCAAGCTCTTCGTGGCGCTTCCGGAGGCCAAGCTGAGGGGTTACAAACCCGGCCGCTTCTCTTTCAACGTCTCCGGCGGACGCTGCGAAACGTGCAAGGGGAACGGATACCGCACCATAGAGATGAACTTCCTTCCCGACGTGCTCGTGCCCTGCGAGGAGTGCCACGGACGGCGCTACAACCGCGAGACGCTCGAAGTGCGTTTCAAGGGTAAATCCATCTCCGACGTGCTGGAAATGACCGTGGACCAGGCGGTCGAGTTCTTCGCCGGAATACCGGTGATTCTCAAGAAGATAAAAGTATTGCAGGACATCGGCCTCGGCTACATCAAGCTCGCCCAGCCCTCCTCCACCCTCTCGGGGGGCGAGAACCAGCGCGTCAAACTCGCCACGGAGCTTGCCAAGAAGGACACCGGCCGCACCCTCTTCATCCTCGACGAGCCCACCACCGGACTCCACTTCGAGGACATCCGCGTGCTGCTCGACGTCATCAACCGCCTCGCCGACAAGGGTAACACCGTGGTGGTCATCGAGCACAACATGGACGTCATAAAGGCGGCCGACTGGCTCATTGACCTCGGACCCGAAGGAGGACGCTCCGGCGGACGCATAATAGCCGAGGGGACACCCGAGCAGCTTGCCAAGGCCGACACCCACACCGCCCACTTCCTCCGCGAAGAACTGAAGCGCTGATATGGAGCGCAGCCAAAGGGTCGGAGGCCTCCCTATGAAACGGAGGCACTCAATATACAAATCCGATTTTTAGAACAATTTTAAAGCTGCAACCGTATTGCAACCGTCCGCGTGGGACGGTTG
>OHBJ01002037.1_pt1 | contig 13752 bp, 9 predicted proteins | sample 1577241 | NCBI WGS metagenome assembly OHBJ01 (sample SAMEA3541594, study PRJEB24748) | human gut metagenome | biome: human gut; feature: human-associated habitat; material: faeces | place: China | collected 2012
TGCTCCGCCCCGGAGAGGAAACCATCTGGTACTACGCCCATGAGCAGGACAAGGTAAAGCGCCTCTGCAATGATATGGCAGAACTGCTGGAGAAGAAACTGGCGAGGTATCTCAATGAACACTGAAAACATTGCCCACTATTTTTATGGAAGCGCCCCTGCTGAAGATGAACTCATGAATGCTGTTTTCAGTGGCGAGAATACGGTTGATGCTTTGAAAACAGCGGCAAATCAGCATGAATTTCTCTACACCGAAAAAATCCGCCTGTGGAATGAGCTCCACATGGCGCTGGTGGGATGCCCTGGGACAGAACCGATCTCTCATGAACCGCTCAGCCAAGCAATCGTAGGTGTTGATTTCGTTGATGATGGTCAGGTGGCCTACACTCTCTTGGAGGATCTGGATGACATCGTTTCTGCCCTCAATGAGGTGGATGAAGATGCTTTCCTGGACAAGTATCTCCAACAGAACGGAGTGGAAAATCGGGATGCAGCGTTGGCCGAATTTAGAACTTTGAGAGACTTCTATAACAAGTGTCAGGATTTTCATGGAGATGATGACTATATCCTGGTCGTGGGTATCTATCGTGACTGAGAGGTGGTAACATGGCAAGCGTATCCACTTGGAGTGGAATCCGGAACAAATTGGAGAATGATTACCTGTGCCCGGCGCTCCGGGGTCACATTCAGTATTTTGCCACCAGTTACAGCAAAAGCGCCGACCATGAGGGCCGGGCAGCCATTCGTATGGACGGTGTGGAAGTACTGCGGAGCAACTACTACATCTATTTTGAGAATGTGTGGACGAAATTTCATCACCTGCGGTCCACAACGCTGAAAGATTGCGACTCCGCGAAAGAAGCCATCGACCAGGCTCATGCCTTTGCGCTGGAGCAGGGCACCTTTGACCAAAAGGTGTTCTATGAGGCGTTTGGGATCTTTGACAACCAGAGCATTGAGAAAAGCCTTGTCAGCCAGAATCCTCTTGTCCGCATCTTTGCCCTCCTGGACCGCAGGCTGGGAAAGCGCCACCTGCTGGCTTTGGAGAAATCCATGGAGCAGGAACTGGACTGGGTGCGGGCCTTCTATGTGATCCGGATGCAGGCAGAAGGGCTGATGGAAGAAGAATAACATTCAGGAGGAACAACTATGTCACAGATCGCATCCTTTTACCTTCTCAAAGACGGCCGGCGGCAGGAACTGTCAAACGGCGACTGCTCCGGCGCGGTCTATATGGCCATCTGGGACTGGTGTGAGAGCGAACTGGATCTGGATGTCCGTTTTCCTGCTCCCCAGACGGAGGACACCCTGGACTGCGCTCTGTTGGAGGGAGAGCTGGCGTCTCAACTGCTGGCAGCTCTGCGGGAGCAGGAGCTCCCGGAGCTGGCCGCTGAAATTGCCCCGGACTGGGATCTGCCCACCGAGGCGGTGCAAAGCGGGCTTAATACGCTGCGCTCCCATCTGGAACTGGTGCAGGGCGATGCTGCTCTGCTGTATGAAATGACATGAGAACGGAGGGATACCATGCTGGCAAAGCGGTTTGAACACATTTTACATGATCTGGGCATGGCTGGGCTGGAACACCCTCTGTTCTACCATGCACCGGTGGGCATTCGTTTTAAGATCGGCGGGGAGGAACCAATCTATCTGGATAGGCGTGCGGCGAAGCTGAAAACCAACCCCGCTTATGTTCAGGGGGCGCTGGACCGAGCCGCCGCGATCTATCGGGCACTTCCGGCGGTGCCGGACCTTCTGCGGATCGACGGGTATCCCGATGAAGAACCCGCCGAGTCCCTGCTGACCGTTATCCGGCAGCGAGTGGGCCTCCCAGTTCCCGATGAACAACTTTCGGCCACAGAGCAGGATGAAGATGGGGATACCCATGCACAAGTGCAGTTTTACTGGGATCTCAGCAAGATCAGCTTTCAACCAGAGCTGCTTCTTCGGGAAATCATTCTGGGGGACATCGGCGGCTGGAACGGCTTTGTGTCCAGCGTCTATCTGGCTGGGCCGGGGCCGTTCCTCTACCATTTGTACGATGACCGTGGGCTGGATGTGCTGGGCGGCTCACAGAAGCTGCTATCACGCTTTTCAAAGAACGAGCCGGAGTTGCGCGCAGCGCGCAGATAATCCCGGCAGTTAAACAAAATCTAATCAAGGTTGAGAGCTTTTTCTTCAGCCTTCGTCTTTGCCATGGCGTTTTTCTCCAATCTGAAAATTACAAATTGCGGACAAAAAGGACGCATTGTTGTGGCAAGCAGGGCAAGCTGGTACCAACTTGCAATTTTTGAATCCGATTTCTAAAAATCAAATTCAAAATGCTTGTTGGGCTGTGCCCAAACCCCTTGTGTTCTGCATCCAGTGGATGCAGGCTGCACATTTTTGAAAAATGCTTTTTAATCTGAGTGCCGATGCCTGTGGTATCGGCACTTTTTGCACAGATGGATTCCCGGAAGCAGAAAATAGTGCTATGCAGCACATCCGGGATTGTGCTATACTTGATTTACATAAACTTGTTTGTCCTAAAAAGTTGGAGGTGTTCATGGCAACACGAACCATTTGTTTTCCCATATCCGGCTATCCCTATTGCAGAGAACAGCCGGTGACATTCACATGGATAAAAGGCAGCAAGCGGCAGAATATCCGTGCCGTCCATGATGCCGTCCATACAACAGACCCTGATGTTTCGATTCTGGAAGTCAGCTCTGCATCCGTTCAGCCGGAGGGTGAAGCTGTTTCTTCTCTGCGGCTTTTGCTGCATCTGGATTCTGTTGCGCAGGATGTACCCATCAGCACGGTTTTTGAAGCCACCAAAGTGTTTGAACATGGTGGGCCATTCGCTGACCTTCTGACCTGTGAGCCACCCAAAGTCCATAAGGACACTCGGCTGCGAACCAGTGGAGAGCTGCTACGTTACTCTCTGGAAGGAAACGAGTATCCGACAGAGCCGTACATGGATTCGTTCTTTGAGTGGCTCTACTGCCGTGCGTTGAAGCAGTTCCCGGAAAAGGCGGAGCCGCTGAGCAGATATAATGCTTTTTCTGATATTGCTGCCGCAGCGGATTCTAAAAAGTATTATGGCGATTCCTCACGGGCGGCTGCGATTTATGTGGGACTTGCAGCGGCAGGAAAACTTTCGTGCATCGATTCCTATGAATTATTTATTGCTGAGGTCTATACGGAGCCGAAACCTTTGCCCAAGTCTGGAAAATCTGAGGCTGCTTCAAAAATGACACCCGAAGTTTCTGCACCAGCAAAGGAGACTCCGGCAGACGAATTGCCGCAGCCCGATAACGCAAATGCGGAAGTGATTCCGGACGCTGCGCAGATGGAGCATATCCTTGAGCTGCCCAAAGCGACCTGTCTGCTTCTCTCTTTGGCAAAAAATGCTGGCCTTTCTGCAAATAGTTCCAGTGAGCTGACATATAAGGGAAAGGAATTCCTTCTTGACGCTTATCAGATAGCGCTGAAAAATAAAACGCTCCAAATCAATATCCAAAAGAACAAAATCACATTTCCGATGGAGGAACCGGACAGCGGATTTCATGCAGTTGGTGTGTTGACCCGTTCGCCTGCTTGGGAATACGGATGGAAGTTTAACTATCTGACTGAGAATACATCCGGTGCAGAAAAGTCCGAAGTTAAAGAAAAAATCCCTCCGAAGCCTTTGACCGCATTGGAGCATCTGGAACGCTGTGGGTATAGAATCGTTCAGCAGGTCGTACCGAAAAAACTTCCGCCGATTGCCGTTCAGCGGATGGCATGGAAAACAGGCGAAGCTCTTTGCGACCCGGTAGTGGTGGATTTCTTGCAGTTTATTCGGACACATATGCAGAGTGACGGCTCTTTTTCGTTTCGTATCCCAAAGGGTACTTCCAAGAATTCGTTTGCCACACTTTCGGAAATCGCTCAGACGTGGGATAAAATGGGACTTTTTGCATCCATTGTGATCTATCCGCAGAATATCGTCTATGAGCTTGCGCAAAATGAGACTGTCCGGCATTTCCTGAGCGGGAAGTGGCTGGAACTTTTTGTGGAGCATCAGGTTCAGCAGATTTTGAATCGCTATCAGGAGGAGCAGGGTGCAGAAGTTTCGGTTTGCTCCAATGTGATTCTTTCAGAAGCGGCATCCGCAGGGAGCACGCATGAACTGGATGTCGTATTCTCCATCAACGGAAAATTCTTCTGGGTGGAAGCCAAATCGTCCAGCCGAAGTATTGATTATGGAAAATACGCTTCTCTATGCGAAAAGCTGAAAGTAACCTCCGACCGACTGCTTTTGGTCAACAGTGATTTGTCCGTTGAGGAGTGTGAAGGCGTTTCTTACTTCTGGAATTATCGTGTTGCAAATTGTGCAACGATCACGCAGGAACTGGAAAGCATGATTGCTAAACAAATTGAAATCACCGCTGCTCTGAGTACAGACTGAGTAATAAGCAAAAAAGCCCTGAGAACCCTGCCGGATAAGCGGCAAAGTTCTCAGGGCCGTATTGTTTTATCGGATCTGCTCGACTTGCTTGGAGTCCTTTTCCTCCGCAAAGAACAGTTCCACATTTTTCTGTGCTTTTACGATTTCCTGCATCTCATCCCGTGCCTTTCGGTACTCCGGGTAGAGTGCTTTTTTCATGGTGAGCAACGCAGAATACTCTGCATTCAGGTCTTTCACTTTGGGCAGCTTTTTCAGGCCGGATTCATTGAAAGCGGCTTTCGCCGTCTTATGCAGCGTGATTTCCTCCCGGTGTGCTTCCAGAAATTTGGAACTATACCCGGATTTGCGGTAGGCATCGTACACTGGCCGGGTCTTGGCGTAGTTGACGATGTGCGCACGGAGGACTGCAATCTCGGTCATACGTTGCTCTGCGGCCTTGATAGAATCGCCCAGTTCGTGATAGTGTGAAAGTGCAGCATCTGCAAGTTCCTTCAGCTCATCCGCACTGCTGATTTTCTGTTCCTGCAAAAAAAGCAACGTCTTGGACATTTCCTTCAGATTGTGCTTTTTCGCCCAGCGTTCGTAGCCGCCACCTTTGCCCTCGGCAAGTTTTGCTTGAATGTCAACCAGCAACTGGAACGGCTGCTCTTTGGGAGGTTGCTTCTGATGTGGGCGGTGTTCGGCTTTTCCGGCAATGACTGCTTTGATTTCATCCTCGCTGTACCCGGCACCCAGTGTCTTTAACCGGATAAAGCGTTTCTGCCGTGCGCCTTTAACGGAAGTGTATTTGCCGCGTTTGATTTCATAGCCCTGCTGTTCCAGCTTTTGCAGAAAATCTTCGTAGTCGGTGGGCTTCTGCTGCAAAATTTCGTCGATGACACCGCACAGTCGGTCGCGGTTGCTTTCCCTTGGCGGGTAAGTGATACGCTTCTGCCGCTCCCGATAAGGCTTCTTTTCAATTACGGAAAGCTGATGCTCCAGACAAATCAGGTCGCTTAACCGCTGCACTGCCAGCCCGGAAAAGAAAAAATCCCGAAATTTCCGGGTACCATCCAAAGCGGTCGAATTAAAGATAATGTGATTGTGGATATGCTCCCGGTCGGTATGAGTGGCAACGATAAAAGCGTGTTTGCCTTTCAGAAAGCGGGAGGCCAATTCGTAGCCAACTTGATTTGCTTCCTCTGCTGTGATTTCGCCGGGTCGGAAGGATTGCCGTATCTGATAGGCGATGACATTGCTTTTCTGGCTGCGCCCGGTGGCTTGCTCGTATAGCTTTTTTGTGAGCATGAACTCCTCATCCACGGTAAGCGGGCTGCATTGATAGCTGCTGACAAGTTCGCCCCTTTCAGTCTTGTCGGGATTCTGCGCATAATCAGTGCGGTCTTTCAGGCAGGCGGCGATAGATTTTCCTTTGTGCTGATGCAGTGCAATCAGACGAGTAGCAGCCAGAGCAAATCACCCCCTAAATGAAAAAGCCGCCCGAAGGCGGCAAAAGATTCAAAATCAAATCACGTCCCGGAGCCAACCGCTGAATCGTTCAACGCCCGCCACCATCGCAGTTGCGCTGACAAAAAGAACAAAGCAGAGAAATTCAGCAACCAGCAGAATCAAAAACTGATCCCAAGTCTGGCGGTAGACGGTGTAGATGCCGCAGCCAAAGATATACAGCATCAACGGCGCGACAACATAGCTGGACAGAGTGAGCAGCCACTTTGCCATCAGAGCCAGAAAAGCCACAAACAGAGAGACCGGGGCAAGCACCATTTTGAACAGAAACCTCATATCGAACACCATCCTTCCTTTTTCCGCCCCAATTATAAAGGTATCGGCTACTGCCTTGCAAGGATGTCAACCGTTATGTAAGCCCGCAGTCCTCCTGCTGCGGGATTTTTTTAGAGTTCCGAAAGTTTGGCGAGAAGTTGCTTGCCGATAGCTATCAGCTCATCCAACCGACTACGCAAGTCCTCTAAATCGGCGGCATAGAGCTGCCCGCTTTCATTGGCCCGTTTCGCCACCTGATTCAGGTTGTTGCTGCAATTCTGAAGAAGGTACGCCATCCGACGCAGCTGTGGTAAATCAAGATTCAGGCAGTAACCATCCAGAGCCATTTTTCGCAGATAAGAGCCAATGCTCAAAATACCGCAACTTTCCATCTTCTGACGAATGCGTTCCAGTTCGACTTTGCTGACACGAAAATGGATCTGCTGGTCACGGTGCTCCGTCACCGGGCATCACCATCCTTATCCAAGTAAGATTTGAATGGTCGGACAGGCTCCACTTTATCAGCCTTTTCTTCCAGAGCTGCCAGCACAGAGGGGCGGGCATCCGGCTTTTCTTCCGCTTCGGGTTCTGTCCGGCTGGACTGATGCTCCATGTTCAACAGCGCATCCAATTCTGCAAGGCGGGCAGATTTGGTTTGCAGTTCTTCCTCCTGCGCAAACGGCTTGGCGATTTCAACCTCTGCGGCCTGCTTCTGCTGTTCCAGAGAATCCAGTGCGGCATCAGCATCGGCAATGCGGTCGGCAAAATTGCCGATGGCATTGTCCAGACGGACGATGTTGCCGCGAGGGTCATCGCCCAGCGGTACCGGATAACTCAGCTCGCCGCGGAGAACGATTTGATGCTCATTCTTGAAACTGTCAAAGCGAATGTTCAGCTCAAAGCCGCGATAGGTGCCCAGCAGCATCATATCCGCATTCGGCATCTCCTTGCAGGCGAGCATCAGCCGCTCACCAGCTGCTTTTTTCTCATCGAACACCATGCCCTTGATCGTCATGCCGCAGAAGTTCTCCTTATCCTGCGGGTGTGCGTCTGCGATTTGGGCATCGTTTTTCAGAGCCGCAATACGGTTCTTCGCTTTCTGAATTTCCTCCGGGTAATGCTTGAGCAGCTTATCTTCCAGACGATATTTCTGGTTCTGGTAATCCGAGCGCAGCACCTTGAGCTTTGCTACCTGCACATCCAGATCCATCTTTTCCCGGATGCGCGGGTCGCCTGCGCATAGGGCCTTGACCTCGGCATACGAAAGAGCCTGCTCATCCACATCATCACAGGAGCGCATCGGAGATTTGCTCGTCATGATCTGCGAAATAAACTTCTGCTTGTTTTCCAGCGTTTGCCAGAGGTAGGCATCGAATGTCCCCTCCGTGACGTAATTATAGACGTAAACTTGTTTGTTTTTGTTGCCCTGACGGATGATTCGGCCGTTGCGTTGGGTCATATCGGACGGTCGCCAGCCTACATCCAGATGATGCACGGCCACCAGCAGGGTCTGGACATTGGTGCCTGCGCCCATCTTTGCAGTGCTGCCCAGCAGGACACGCACCTTGCCGCTGCGGACTTTGGAGAACAAATCCGCTTTCTTACCTTCAGTATCAGCGTTGTGGATGAACTCGACCTCCGATTCCGGCACCCCGGCGGCAAGCAGCTTTGTGCGAATATCATCGTAGACATTGAACGAGCCGTCTCCCTTGGGCGTGGACATATCGCAGAAAATCAGCTGCGTCAGATTATCCTCTTTGGTTTCGTTCCAGATACGCAGAACATTGTCGACGCAGGCATTCAGCTTGCTGTCCGGGTCATCCGGGGTGAGCGGATTCATCAGCCGCTGGTCAAGGCCGATTTTACGTCCGTCCGAGGTGATCTTCAGCATATTGTCCACCGAGGGGTCAACCGCACCGCTATGCACCTCAGCAGCACGTTCGCTCAGGGATTTCACCATGTCCTGCTGGATTTCCGAGGGTTTGACCACGACAGTTTCAAACTTGGCTTCCGGAACAGGCAGATGCAACTGGTCGGAAGTCTTGATGTCCGCTGCCTCCTTGAACATATTCATCAGCTCCGGCAGGTTAAAGAACTTGGCAAAACGTGTGCGCGCACGGTAGCCGGTTCCTTCCGGCGCAAGCTCAATGGCCGTGGTGGTCTCGCCAAACGTAGAAGCCCATGCATCAAAGTGGGTCAGTTGTTTCTGCTGGAGAGTGCTGTACTGCAAATAGCGCATCAGGGTGTACATTTCCGTCATGGAGTTGCTGATGGGCGTTCCCGTTGCGAAAATCACGCCGCGCCCGCCAGTCACTTCATCCAGATAACGACACTTGCCGAACATATCGCTGGACTTCTGTGCTTCGGAGGTAGAAAGGCCAGCAACATTGCGCATCTTGGTGTAAAGATATAGGTTCTTGTAGTTCTGGCTCTCGTCCACAAATAACCTATCTACGCCTAATTGTTCAAATGTGACCACATCATCCTTGCGGTCGGTGGACTGTAGCTTTTTCAGTTTCACCTCCAGTGTTTTCCGTGTCTTTTCCATCTGTTTCACGGTAAAATGCTCACCGGACTGTTCTTTGGCCTCTGCAATGGCATTTTCGATTTCCTCGATCTGATCTTCGATGATCCGTGCCTGCCGTTCCGCAGAAAGAGGGATTTTCTCAAACTGCGAGTGGCCGATAATGACGGCATCGTAGTCGCCGGTTGCGATGCGGGCGCAAAAACGCTTTCGATTGGCGGGTTCAAAGTCTTTCTTGCTGGTAACGAGCAGCTTTGCATTGGGGTATAGCCGCAGGAACTCGCTGGCCCACTGCTCGGTCAGATGGTTGGGCACCACGAACAGGCTTTTCTGACACAGGCCCAAACGCTTAGATTCCATTGCCGAAGCTGCCATCTCAAAACTTTTGCCGGCACCCACCTCGTGGGCGAGCAGGGTGTTCCCACCATAAAGCACATGAGCAACTGCATTGCGCTGATGTTCCCGCAGATTGATCTCCGGGTTCATACCGACAAAATGGATATGGCTTCCGTCATACTCGCGGGGCCGGGTACTATTGAACAACTCGTTATACTGCTTCACCAGCAGATTCCGCCGCTGCGGGTCTTGCCAAACCCAGCCTGCAAAGGTATCCTTGATGGCCTGCTGCTTCTGCTGGGCAAGCATCGTCTCCTTCTGGTTCAGGACACGCCGCTCTTTACCATCCTCCTCAATGGTATCATAAATGCGGCAGTCCCGCAAATTCAAGGTGTCCTCCAAAATCTTGTAGGCGTTGGCCCGATGGGTGCCGTAGGTTTCGGTGGACATGATATCATACATTCCGGCGGCAGATTTGTTGCCGATGCGCCATTCGGACGTAAATGGAGAGTAGCGGACTTGGATCAGGTTGTTATAGCGGATGCGGTAGGGCGGCTGAAAAGTCTCCATCATAAACTGCTGCACAATGGCGGGATTCAGCCATGTGGCACCCAGTCGGATGTCGATTTCTGATGCTTCAAGGTCCTTCGGCTGCGCTTTGGTCAAAGCCTCCACATTGATCTTGAACTCCGGGTGGCTTTCAGCGGCAAGCTGAGCCATGCGCAGTTTATTCCGCACATTGCCGGAAAGATACTCGTCCGCAGTCTGCCAGCCTGCTTCCGGATCATCTGCATCCGCAGAAGGGTCTTTGAAAATCACGCCTTGCAGCTCTGTGGTAATACGCTCATAATCGCCGGGAGAGCCGAGAAGTTCCGCCATATAGGGCAGATCAACACGGCCATGTTCTCCAATGGACACTGCCAGTGCTTCGCTGGGGGTGTCCACGCTGGTGACGGTGCGCTCCGGGCGAATCGTTCGCTTGGTGAACATATCCGCCTTGCTTTTGAGCTGTTTATTCTCATCGAGATTTTCCAAAGAGCAGAGCAGATAGTAGGAAGAATCATCCTCAAACAAACGCCCATTTTTGCGGTCGTTGAGCAGACCGTATTTTGCGGTAAAAACGTCATAAGCTGTGTTCAGCTTTGCTTGGGTTGCCTTAATGTCCTCATCCGGGTAATCGTCCAGCTGCTCCTGAATCAGCTGGTTGACGATCTGCCGCAGTTCCACCATGCCGGTGACACGGGCTTTGGCATTATCGGACAACTCCACCTGCGTCATAATCGAATTTTCTCGGTAGTACACCTCACCGTCCACCACGGCATAGGAGAAATTCTTTACATCCGGGTCAGCGGGGAGCGTCTTGCGCTCGACTTCTGCATCCGCAACATCTGGTGTTTCCACCTCGACTTCAACATACTGGCCCTCAATATGCTGTACCGCTTCGGCAAGCTGGTCGGCCAGCACTGCGCCCTCAATGGGCACAACGGTCAGTTCCTCCCGTCCGTACTGGGTGCTTTCGGCGGTCAATTCACCCAGCACCATCTCCGGGTGGTCTACGAAATACTGGTTGATGGCAAAGCCGTCCTCGGTCTTGCCAAGCTGCACCCAGTCCGGCTCATGGTCAATGGGGCGGTCACGCTTTTGCAAAAAGATAATGTCGCTGACAACATCCGTGCCAGCATTGGCGCGAAACGCATTATTCGGCAGACGGATAGCACCCAGCAGATCGGCACGCTCTGCCATGTGCTTGCGGGCGGTGCTGTCCTTGCTGTCCATGGTGTAGCGGCTGGTGACGAACGCCACCACGCCGCCCGGACGCACTTGGTCGATGGCTTTCGCAAAGAAATAATTGTGGATGGAGAATCCCAGCTTGTTGTACGCCTTATCGTTGACCTTATACTGACCGAAAGGCACATTGCCCACCGCCAGATCATAGAAATCACGGCGGTCGGTGGTCTCAAAGCCAGCCACGGTAATGTCAGCCTGCGGATACAGCATCTTGGCAATGCGCCCGGTAATGCTGTCCAGCTCCACGCCGTACAAGCGGCTATCTGCCATGGTGTCCGGCAGCATTCCGAAGAAGTTGCCCACGCCCATGGACGGCTCCAAGATGTTGCCGCTGCGGAAACCCATGCGCTCCACGGCATCGTAGATACCACGGATAACGGTGGGGCTGGTGTAGTGGGCATTCAGCACGGAGCTGCGGGCGGCAGCGTACTCATCCTCGGAGAGCAACCCTTTCAACTCCGCATACTCTTTCGCCCAACTATCTTTGCCGGGGTCAAAGGCATCTGACAGACCGCCCCAGCCCACATACTGGGAAAGCACCTGCTGCTCCTCGGCGGTGGCACCACGGTGCTCCTGTTCCAGCTTGAACAGGGTGCAGATGGCTTCAATGTTCCGGGCATATTTCTGTTTTGCGCCGCCCTCGCCCAGATGTTCATCTGTGATGTGGAAATTCCCGACAGGTTCAGACTCAGGTTCTGCGTTGACGGCTTTATCCAAAGCTGCGGCATCCGGGAAAGTCTGCACTTCGCCGTCAATGACCGTTGAGATCGGCAGTTCATCCAGTTCTTCGTCAGACGGCTCCGGCTCGTCCTTGTCTGCTAAAAATTTTGCGTGTTCGACTTTGAGCCACTCGGCGGCTTCTCTGTCTGCAACTTCTTTTTTCAGATTTTCCAGATAAGATTCTGCCTGCTTCTCGTCAGAAAACTGTGGAACGGCGTGATTGGTTTCATAGTAGTCATCATAAAGATCATCCCAGATAGCAAAAAGCGGCATTTTACCGTCAACGACTTTTCGGACAGAGAAACGTTCGTATTCAGGCACTTCGGATTCCTTGGCGATGGCTTCTGCCTGCGCCAGCATTTTATCCACACGCTGAGCAGTCGCACTCTGTCGCAGCCCCTGCTCAAACTGCTGCTTGTTAATAACCTCATTGTCCCAAGACTGCCCGTGCGCACTGGTGTCGATGCGCACATCGGTTTCGCCAACATAGCCGATGGTACCTTCAATCGTTCTGGTGGGCAGGTCTACCACAACTTCATCCCCGACATTGTAGTTGGATGCTTCCTGTCTGGTAGCACGCTGTTCCTTTTCCTCATCTGTCAGATAGCGGTCGGACTGAATCATAAGGTCGATATACTTTTCCACCTGCGCCCATTTCAGGGTGATTTTCTGGTGGTCGGGGTAATGGTCAAATTCCAGTCCCTTCCAGTCGTGATTCACAAAACCCCGGCTTCCGTCCAGAAAATCGTGGGAGTGCCCACCAATGCCGTACTCCTTTGCCAGTGCTTTGGCACGGAGTTTTCGGTCAGGCTGGGTCTGGTACAGTGCCATAATGCGCTGCTTGCCACCTGCAAACCCAGAACCATGCTTACGCAGTTCGTTCTCAATTTCTGCCTGCGACAAAACAAAAGCGGAGGGCGTTTTTTCGCTCTCCGCTCGGTCGATTTTTTCGATTTGCTGGGCTTCGGTGGGGATGTTCGCATCCAGAAAACTTAGCTGTAGATCAGCTCCGTCATCACCAGTTCCTCTGCCTGCGCTTTCAGACTGTTCATGTGCTGCACCCACATCAGTTGGTTCTGCGCTTTGTCCGGGGCTGGGTCCTGCTTCAGAAGCTGCTCCATGGTCTGCTGCATCCGGCTCTCTGCTGTCTGCTCCAGTTCCATCAGATGCGGGTACAGCGTCCCGTTCAGGAGCATCGAATTGTACAGTACCGGGCGATACTGCTTCAGGTAATTCCGGCGCATCCTGCCGTACTTGCCCAGCGGGGTCTTCGGCTGGCTGAGGGTCAGGTTCGGGAGCTGGTAATCCCCGATGGTCGAGTAGGTCACGTTCCTGTTCTTCATATTCATGCTGGCTCCTTTCTACATTGCGGCGACGGATGGTGGTTTTGACGGTACGCTCGATATTCCGTAGCACATCACGGCTGCAATCGCTGACCGCCGTACCCAGTGCATAGACTGCATCCGGGGTCGAAAAATCGTAAATTGCCTGAAAATCGTCCCGGTCAAAATAACCCTCTGGTTCAAAACCGCACCGTTCCAAAATGGTGTACATGATGCTGATTGCGGCGGCACTCTTGAACTGGAGTTCCTGTCCGGCATCATCATAATCCATCAGGAACGAACCGTCAACGATGGCGAGGATGTCTGTGCTGTTGTTGTCCCAGTAGGATTCTGCCAGCTTTCCGGCAATGTCCGCAATCTGCTGGCTGAGCCGTTCATGGTGAATGCCGTATTCCTGCGCCAGCATTTCCGATACCGGCTGGAACAGGTCATCGTTGAGCTGCCACACCTCCGGGTCACGGGAATTGCGCCGAACCCCGGTATCGCTCACATCAAAGACATAGTGTAGCCGGGGGACATTGCTGGACTGGTCGAGCAGGGCGATACCCTTAGACCCTCTGCGCACATAGCGGTTCATTCGATTGTTCCAGATGTCGTAATCGGCGCAGGCTGTGGCATCGGGCCGCTGGGCGTAGATCATCAACTGGTCCGGGAAACTGTACTTGTACAGCCGGGATGCTGTGGTCAGGTAGTCCGTCCAGCTTTCCCAGTACCGTGTCAGACCGTTTGCCGTGCGCTGGGCAAGGGCAAGATATTCTTCGGTTTTGCTTGGCATAGCGTTCCTCCCTTCAAGTTCATGGTAAACAAAAAAGCGAGCGGCCTTTTCAGGTCACTCGCTTATGGAATCTATGG
>OHBJ01002040.1_pt1 | contig 13740 bp, 9 predicted proteins | sample 1577241 | NCBI WGS metagenome assembly OHBJ01 (sample SAMEA3541594, study PRJEB24748) | human gut metagenome | biome: human gut; feature: human-associated habitat; material: faeces | place: China | collected 2012
GCTGGGCAAGCGTGTTGACTACTCCGGCCGTTCCGTTATCGTCGTCGGCCCGGAGCTCAAGCTGCACCAGTGCGGCCTGCCGAAGGTCATGGCACTCGAGCTCTTCAAGCCGTTCGTCATGAAGAAGCTCGTCGCTTCGGGCGCTGCGCACAACATCAAGAGCGCAAAGCGCATGGTGGAGCGCGCGCGTCCAGAAGTCTGGGATGTCCTCGAGGACGTCATCAAGGAGCATCCGGTGCTCCTGAACCGTGCACCGACGCTGCACCGCCTCGGCATCCAGGCCTTCGAGCCGGTCCTCACCGAGGGCCATGCCCTGAAGCTGCATCCGCTGGCCTGCACGGCTTACAACGCCGACTTCGATGGTGACCAGATGGCTATCCATCTGCCGCTGTCGGCAGAGGCACAGGCTGAGGCGCGCATCCTGATGCTCGCAGCTAATCACATCCTCGCACCGAAGGACGGCAAACCAATCATCGTCCCGACGCAGGATATGGTTCTCGGTTCCTACTACCTGACGATCCTCAAGCCGGGCGCCAAGGGCGAAGGCATGGTCGTCACGGGCATTGCCGAGGCACTGCTCGCTTATCAGCAGCACGACCTCGAGCTGCAGGCGGAGATCCGCTGCCGCATCGAGGGCTACGGCCTCGTCCGCACGTCTCTCGGCCGCATGATCTTCAACGAGATCCTGCCGCCGGAGCTGCGCTACTACCATCAGGACAAGGAGAATGGCGAGTGGAAGCTCGGCATCCTCATGAACAAGAAAGAGCTTGGCAAACTCGTTGCCAACTGCTATAACCACTTTGGCGCCACGAAGACGGCAGAAGTCATCGATGGGGTCAAGAACCTCGGCTACCATTACGCCTGCATCGCCGGCATGACGGTCGCCATCTCCGACGTCATTGTGCCGCCGAAGAAGAAGGTCATCATCGGCGATACGCAGAAGATCGTCAACAAGGTCGAGCGCCAGTACGACCGCGGTCTTATCACCGAGGACGAGCGTTACCATAAGGTCGTCGCCCTCTGGTCGAAGGCCACGGACGATGTCGCTGACGCCATGATGGACAACATGGACGCCTTCAACCCAATCTTCATGATGGCTGACTCCGGTGCCCGTGGTAACAAACAGCAGATGCGTCAGCTCGCCGGCATGCGCGGCCTCATGGCTGACCCGTCCGGTAAGATCATCGACCTGCCAATCACGGCAAACTTCCGCGAAGGCCTGTCGGTATCTGATTACTTCATTTCCTCGCACGGTGCCCGCAAGGGTCTGGCCGATACGGCACTGCGTACGGCTGACTCGGGTTACCTCACGCGCCGTCTTGTCGACGTCGCGCAGGATGTCATCGTCCGCGAAGAGGACTGCGACGTCTCGACGCTGAACCTCGTCCAGGCGCGCGCACGCCTGATGCCATCGACGTTCGATGCACTCGAGCTCCTCAACGACAGCCTCATGGGCCGTCTGCTCGGTGCCGATGTGCTCGACCCGGAGACGAAAGAGGTACTCTTCCCGAAGGATACGATCCTCGACGAGGAGAAGCTCACGACGATCGGCGAGAAGAACGTCCACGAGATCATGGTTCGCGGTTCCTCGCTGGCATCGGAAGCTGCGCTCTCGAACGCGATGATCACGGAAGTGGTCACGCTCGGCGAGCCGGATGAGAAGGAGCGTGAGAAGACGCGCCAGGCCATCTTCCAGGAGATGAACGGCAAGGAGATCACGCACGATGTCGTCGCTCTCGACGGCACGGTCGTCCTGCCTGCTGGCGAGACGCTCACGCAGGAAAGCATCCAGACCATCCTCGACAGCGATGCCAAGGAGATCCACATCCGCAACAACAATGTCCGCGGCATTGCCGTCGAAGCCATCAAGGAAGGCGACGGCATCATCGAGTCGCTGGCAGAGCGCATTGTCGGCCGCTTCCTCGCCGAGAACATCGACGATCCGGAGACGGGCGAGCGCATTGCCTCCATCAACGACATGGTCGATGAGGACCTCGCGAAGCGCATTGAGAAGGTACGCACCCGCGTTTCCATCCGCAGCGTCCTGACCTGCAAATCGCAGTTCGGCGTCTGCGTCAAGTGCTACGGCCGCGACCTGGCCAACCAGGCAGAGGTCGAGATCGGCGAGGCTGTCGGTACGATTGCCGCACAGTCCATCGGCGAGCCGGGCACGCAGCTCACGATGCGTACGTTCCACTCCGGCGGTGTTGCCGGTGATGATATCACCCAGGGTCTTCCGCGTGTCGAAGAGCTCTTCGAGGCACGCAAGCCGAAGCATCATGCCATCATCGCAGAGATCGAAGGCGACGCTGAGGTCGAGGATACGGGCAAGGGCATGCGCAAGGTCACGATCCACCCGAGCGAGGGTCAGGCTCGTGAGTACGCCATCCCGTACGGCGCGCGCATGCACGTCAAGCAGGGCATGCACCTCATGCCGGGCGACAAGCTCACAGAGGGCTCTGTCAACCCGCACGACATCCTGCGCGTCTGCGGCCTGCAGGCTACGCAGCGCTACCTCGTGTACGAAGTACAGAAGGTATACAAGTCCCAGGGTGTTGAGATCAACGATAAGCACATCGAGGTCATGGTCCGCCAGATGCTCCACAAGGTGAAGATCGAGGAGTCCGGCACGACGGACTTCCTGCCGGGCGAGTACATCGACATCAATGCCTTCGAGTCGGCCAATACCAAGGCCATCGAGGAAGGCGGCGAGCCGGCTGTTGCCAAGCCGATCCTGCTCGGCATCACGAAGGCTTCCCTTGCTACGGATTCCTTCCTCTCGGCTGCATCGTTCCAGGAGACGACGCGTGTCCTGACGGATGCCGCCATCAAGGGCAAGGTCGATCCGCTCATCGGCCTCAAGGAGAACGTCATCATCGGCAAGCTCATCCCGGCTGGTACGGGTATGAGCCGCTATCGCAACCTCAAGGTCATCGATAACGATCCGAAACCGGTGGAGGAGACCCCGGCTGATGAACCAGCTGTGGAGGAGGCTTCCACGGAGACGGCGGAGAATACGGTGAGCACCGAGACAACGGGCGCATAAGCCAAGAACCCCAACAATAAAAACAAAACCTTCCCCGCTAAGGCGGGGAGGGTTTTTGCTTATCATCGAGAAAGATTGAGAAATACTAGTCTATATAGTCTGGAGGTATCACTATGGCAGAAACATGCAACCATGACTGCGGCTCCTGCGGGACGACCTGCGGCCAGGATACGCGCAAGAAGGATTTCCACGAGGCGCCGAATGAGCTCAGCACGATCCGCCACGTCATCGCCGTCGTCAGCGGCAAGGGCGGCGTCGGCAAATCGCTCGTCACGGGCCTCATGGCTGTGGCCATGAGCCGCAAGGGCAAGCACACGGGCATCCTCGACGCAGACATCACGGGCCCATCCATCCCGAAGATGTTCGGCACGAAGGGCGAGGTCCGCGGCAATCAGGCCGGTGCTTATCCTGTGCGCACGGCCGATGGCATCGAGGTCGTCAGCATGAATCTCCTGCTCGAGAACTCGACGGATCCCGTCGTCTGGCGCGGCCCAATCATCAGTGGCGTCGTCAAGCAGTTCTGGCATGACTTCATCTGGGAGGATATCGACTATCTGTTTGTCGATATGCCGCCGGGAACGGGCGATGTGCCGCTGACGGTCATGCAGTCGATCAAGCTCGACGGCATCATCATCGTTACGAGCCCACAGGAGCTCGTCTCGATGATCGTCGAGAAGGCGGTCAAGATGGCAGAGGGCATGAAGGTGCCCATCCTCGGCCTCGTCGAGAACATGAGCTACTTCGAGTGCCCGGACTGCGGCAAGCACCACGAGATCTTCGGCCACAGCCACATCGAGGAGATCGCGAAGTCGTACGGCCTCGATGTGCTCGCGCGCATCCCAATCGAGCCGCAGCTCGCCGCCAAGTGCGATGCCGGTCAGATCGAGACGGTCGCCGACACGCACATGCAGGATGCCGTTCAGAAGCTGCTCGACCGCGAGGAGAAGGCAGCGGACTGAGGCACGTGCTCGGCACGCCATTCCTTTGGAGAGCAGTGGAAGAGTGTGCGGAAGGCGCGTGAGAACGTCGAGTAATCGCGGAAGCCTGAGGCGCGGCTGATTTCCTGGATGGAGGTCTCCGTGCGCAGCAGGTCGCGCGCGAAGAGCAGCCGCTTGCTGCGGATGTAGGCGTGCAAGCTGTAGCCTGTGTCGGCCTTGAATCGCTTCATGAGATAGTAGCGGCTCAGGAAGACCTGATTCGCGAGTGTTGCAATCGTGAGGTCGTCCGCGAGGTGCTCGTTGATGTAGCGCAGGACCTGCTGGATCTTGGGATCGTAGGAGACGGTGTCAAGCGACTCAAGCTCGTGGTCTTCGATGCTGCGGTTGAGCAGGATTAGGAATTCAATAAAGAGGATCTCTGTGTACAGCCCATTGGCGAACCCTTCGCCATGGGCTGTTTTTTCGAGCTTGTCCATGTGGAAGAGCAGGTCGTGGCTGCGATGGGGCAACTGGTGCATGACGCGTCCCTGCTCGCGAGCCGCCGCAAAGCACTTGGCGAGCTTGGCACGCTCGTCGAGGCGCTGCAGGAAGTCGGGTGCGATGTAGATGACGATGCGCTCGTACGGTGTCTTCTCGCCGTCCCCGCCGAACACGGGGCGGTGAATCTCGCCGGCTGCGACGAAGACGATGTCATCTGGCTGTAGGTGATACGAATTGCCCTCGATGATGTAGTCGACATCCCCGCCGAGGAACAGGATGATCTTGTGGAAATCGTGGTAATGGAAGGGAATCGTGCGAAGCTTCTCGTCGTGCAGATGGAAGACGCGGAAGTCGCTGCTCAGATAGCCCTTCTTCGGATAGTTCTGCATACATATCCCTCCTGCCTCCATCATAGAGGCATATGACACTTTTTGCAATATATAAAGCATATTTTGTGATTTTATTGCATATCCATGCCTGCTATAATAAAACCATCGCAAGCAAGAAAGAAAGGGTGACCGGTATGATGATCGTTCGGATCTACAAGGTAGAGAATCAGGAATATATGGTAATGGATGGCACGACGGGCTTCATGCCGGGAGCAGCTGCCATCCGCCTGCTCGCACATCGCCGCTTCGGCGTCGGTGCAGACCGCGTGCTCATCTTCACGGGCAGTGAGGAAATCCCGTCCTTCAAGGCCTTCACGGCTGATGGGGAGGAGCAGGAGATGCAGGAAGCGGACTATGCAGCGCTCGCCAAAGTCAAGGAGGACTTCGAGGTCCATCTGACGGATTCCTTCATGCGGAGGCTCCGCGCGGCGGACAGCGCGAAGATGGCAGCCGCCTGCTGAACGGCAAGAAACGCAAGAAACGATGGAACGAAGAGGTCACTGCGGAGGCAGTGGCTTTTTTTATGGAATGTCTTTGACTTTTTGTTGTTTATGGTGTATATTATTATCTGTACGTTAGCACTCGCATGCATGGAGTGCTAACACCGAATCGAGTCAATACCATTTCTAGATTTTCCAGATAAAGAGAGGCAGATTTCCATGGCAAAAGAAACACATGAATTCCAAGCGGAGACGAAACAGCTGCTGGACCTCATGATTCACTCCATCTACACGAATCACGAGATCTTCCTGCGCGAGCTCATCTCCAATGCATCCGATGCAATCGACAAGGCTCATTTCGAGAGCCTGACGGACCGCGGACTGCTCGAAGGCGATGAGGACTTCCAGATTTTCCTGACGCCGGATGCCGAGCAGCACACGCTGACGATTGCCGATAACGGCATCGGCATGAACCGCGAAGAGCTCATCGAGAACATCGGCACGATCGCGAAGTCCGGCACGAAGGCCTTCCTCGAACAGCTCAAGAAGGCGAAGGAGGAGAACAAAGACCTGACTGACAAAGAGATGATCGGCCAGTTCGGTGTCGGCTTCTACTCGGCCTTCATGGTGGCCGACCACGTGACGATCGTGACGCGCAAGGCAGGCGAGAAGCAGGCCTGGAAGTGGGAGTCCGCAGCCGACGGCTCCTACACGATTGAGGAGTGCGAGCTCGATAAGCGCGGCACGGCCATCACGCTGCACCTCAAGAAGGAGTTCTGCGGCAAGGAGGCAGAGCAGGACTTCACGGACAATTATGAGCTCGAGCGCCTCGTCAAGAAGTACAGCGACTACGTCCGCTACCCAATCAAGATGGACTTCACTTTCGAGGAGACGCCGAAAGACAAGGACGGCAAAGAGATCGAGGGTGCCGATAAGATCAAAAAGGTCGAGACGCGCACGTTGAACTCCATGCAGCCGCTCTGGACGAAGAACAAGTCGGATATCAAGAAAGAAGAGTACAACGAGTTCTTCAAGCATCAGTTCCACGAGTGGGAGGACCCGATGGAGGTCTTCCACACGAAGGCCGAAGGCACGGTCGAGTATACGGCACTCTTGGCCATCCCGGCGCATGCGCCGTTCAACCTCTACCAGACGGACTACGAGCCGGGCCTGCAGCTCTACAGCCGCCATGTCTTCATCATGGACAAGTGCAAGGACCTGCTGCCGGACTACCTGCGCTTCATGAAGGGTCTCGTCGATTCGCCGGACCTCTCGCTGAACATCTCGCGTGAGCTCCTGCAGCAGAGCCGCGAGCTCAAGGCCATCGGCCGCGCGCTCGAGAAGAACATCCTCAAGACGCTGGCGCGCAAGCTCAAGAACGACCGCGAGTGGTACGAGAAGTTCTGGAACGAGTACGGCAAGTCGCTGAAGATCGGCATCTACAACAGCATCTACAGCGGCTCGGACACGGTCGACAAGCTCAAGGATCTCATCCTGTTCATGAGCTCGAAGGACGGCAAGCTTGTCACGCTCAAGGAATACGTCGACCGCATGCCGGAGAGCCAGAAGAAGATCTACTACGCGACGGCCAAGGACAAGGAGACCATCGAGCAGCTGCCGCAGATGGAGACGCTGCGCGACAAGGGCATCGAGGTGTTCTACCTGCTCGATCCGGTCGATGAATTCGCCATCGAGACGATCCACCAGTATGAGGAGAAGCCGTTCCACTCCATCAGCCGCGGCGACCTCGGCCTCGACGATGCCGAGAGCCAGGAGGTCAAGAAGGAGACGGAGGAAATCCAGAAGGACAACAGCGACCTCATGAAGGACATCAAGGCAGCGCTCGGCGACAAGGTCGAGGACGTCAAGGTGTCCGCGCGCCTCAAATCGAGTGCAGTCTGCCTCGTGGCCGATGAGGCGGGCCCGTCGCTCGCGATGGAGCAGGCCTTCTCGCAGATGAAGAACCCGATGTTCAAGGCAAAGCGCATCCTTGAGATTAACCCGCATCACGAGCTCTTCAGCCGCCTCAAGGAAATCCATGAGACAGGCAAGGACAGCCAGGAGTTCAAGGATTACTGCGACATGCTCTACACGCAGGCTCTGCTCATCGAGGGCATCCTGCCGGAGAATCCGGTCGACTTCGCCAATAAAGTGGCCAAACTCATGGCAAAATGATGCAGATATAACATATTGTTGTTAAAGGAGAGATACAGTATACGTTTACTGTATCTCTCCTTTTTTCTGCGCTCAAAACCCTGAATTGTATGTACAATTTAGAAAACAGATAAAAAAGAAAAAATCCTAAAAAACCTCTTGCTTTTTATTATTTTCTAGCGTATAATACAAACTGTAAACAAAAGAAAACGTTTGCTACTGCTGAAAGAAAAGACAATAAGGTAGCCAAGAGAACTCATCTCAATTATTTTCGTTCTACCTCGCAAGGGGAAGCTTTTCTTCTAGACAATGAAAACGTTTACGCTTTGAAAGGGGAAATCCACCATGAAAGAGAATCTCGTCATCACGATCAGCCGTCAGTATGGTGCGGGCGGACGTGAGCTGGCCGGCATCCTCGCCGAGAAGCTCGGCGTCAAGCTCTACGATCGCCAGCTCGTCCATCTGGCTGCGGCCAAGCTCGGCATCCACGACCTCAGCGAAGATGAACTGCTCGAGATGGAGAACACGGTCAAGCCGCTTTCGATGAGCTTCATCCCGTTCCATTCGTTCGGCACGCACATGGGCGAATCGAGCCAGGGCATGTTCATGAGCGAGTCGGCTGTCATCCGCAAGATCGCAGAGGATGGCCCGTGCATCTTCCTCGGCCGCTGCGCGGACTACGCACTGCGCAACAACGACAACCACTTCGACATCTTCGTCTGCGCTGACGATGAGTACCGCGAGAAACGTGGCCAGACGGTCTACGAAGGCAAGAGCCTCAAAGAGCTCAACCGCGAGAACGAGAAGCGCGCCCGCTACTACAACTACTACACGGGCCGCACGTGGGGCGACGGTGCGAACTACGACCTCGTCGTCAACACGAGCAAGGGCGCTTCGCTCGATACGATTGCGGATGGCATCATCGCGTACATCAATAAAGTCAAGGCATAAGCTGGACTGATAGAAAATGGGGTTTTATTTGGGGAGGCATTCATAATGAATAGCAAATTACTGCAGCGCATCTGCTATGCGTGCGGCACGTTTGGTCATGACGTGTTCTACGCCATGATCGGCACGTACTTCATGATTTTCGTCACGAGTAACCTGTTCCACTCGGACAACCCGAGCCACGATGCTTACATGATCGGTATCGTCACGACGATCATCCTCGTGCTCCGTATCCTCGAGCTCTTCGTCGATCCGTTCATCGGCAACCTGATCGATAAGACGAAGACGCGTTGGGGCCGCTTCAAACCATGGGTCATCGTCGGCGCGTTCGTCGCAGCCATCACGCTGGCATTCCTGTTCACGGACTTCGGCGGCCTGACGGTCACGAATCCGACGCTCTACCTGATCCTGTTTGCCATCGTCTACTTCATCATGGATATCTTCTACAGTGCAAAAGACGTTGCTATCTGGTCCATGATCCCGGCTCTTTCGTTTGATTCTCATGAACGTGATATCACGGCTACGATTGCCCGTATCGGTTCCGTCTTCGGTGCCAACCTCGTTACGGTCATCGTCATGCCGGTCGTCCTCTACTTCTCGCTGAACCAGAACGGCGGTGCTGGTGACCCGACTGGTTGGTTCGCATTCGCCTGCGTCGGCGGTGGTATCGCAACGCTCGGTGCCATCATCCTCGGCCTTGGCACGCACGAGCAGGAATCTGCACTGCGTGAGAACAAGACGGAGACTTCCGCGAAAGACGTATTCAAGGTCCTGACGCAGAACGACCAGCTCATGTGGACGGCTATCGCTTACCTTGTCTACGGCATCGGCATCAACATCGTCAACAACTTCAACCTCTACTACTTCATCTACGTCATCGGCGATGCTACGAAGTTCTCCATCCTCGGTGTTATCAACACGGTCATCGGCCTCATTGCTGTTGCCCTGTTCCCGGCTCTGACGGCTAAGTTCAGCCGCCGCAAGCTCTTCTTCGCTTCGATCGCGATCATGCTCGTCGCGCTCCTCATCTATGCTGGTTCCGGCACGAATGTCACGATGGCCCTCATCGGTGCAGGCCTCTTCGCTCTGCCGCAGCCGCTCATCTTCCTCGTCGTTCTCATGACGATCACGGACTCCGTCGAGTATGGCCAGCTCAAGATCGGCCATCGCGATGAAGCTGTCTGCCTCTGCGTACGTCCTCTCGTCGATAAATTCGCTGGTGCTGTCTCGAGCGGCATCATCGGCCTCGTCGCCGTCTGGGTTGGCATGACGGGCGGTGCTTCCGCTGCTGACATCAAGCCGGATGCACTCTTCCACTTCCAGATCGTCATGTTCGCAGCTCCGATTGTCCTCATGGTCATCGCTTCCTTCATCTATCGTGCAAAGGTAACGCTGACGGAAGCTGAGCATGCGCGCATCGTCCGCGAGCTCGAGGAGAAATGGGAAGACCTCAGCAAATAATATGCTACAAGTGAACAGAGTCATGGATGTCATGGATATCGCAATCGCTTGACATGTGACCTTAGGAGGGGGCCGTTGTACCAGTTTGATACAGCGGCCCCTTTCTATTGATTGAGTATGTCGACAAAATAAGATAAAATAGAGATAAATATGAGTATGAATGATTAAAGGAGGAAATAGCTGATGTTTACAGTCGATCGTCTTGCAGACCCTACTTTCTTTGAAGAGAACCGCCTGCCGGCCCACAGCGACCATGTGTCTTTCGCCGATGCGATGGAGATGGCAGAGGGCGTGTCCTCGCTGCGCCGCAGTCTCGATGGCATCTGGTCGTTCCACTACGCGCGCAATCTCGCCGCTCGCCCGCAGGGCTTTGAGCAGCCGGACTACGATGTGAGCGGCTGGGAGACCATCCGCGTGCCGGCCCATTGGCAGATGGAAGGTCACGGCGTGCCGCAGTACACGAACCAGACGTACCCGTGGGACGGCCATGAGGTCGTGCATCCGGGGCAGGTGCCGCAGCGCGACAATCCGGTCGGCTCGTATGTCAAGGATTTCATCCTGCCGCAGGGCTGGGACAACGCCGTACTCTCGCTGCAGGGCGTTGAGTCGGCTGTCGCCGTCTACATGAACGGCCAGTATGTCGGCTACAGCGAGGATTCGTTCACGCCGTCCGACTTCGACCTCACGCCGTACCTCAAGGAGGGCACGAACCGCCTGGCCCTGCAGGTCTTCCGCTTCAGCTCGGGCAGCTGGATCGAGGACCAGGACTTCTGGCGCTTCTCGGGCATCTTCCGCGAGGTCATGCTCTACACGAAGCCGGTCGTCCATCTCGATGACCTGCGCGTCACGGCAGAGCCCATCCACGAGTATCAGGACGGCAAGCTCCACCTCGACATGAAGTGGAACAACGGCGCAGCGCGCAAGGTAGCAATCGAGCTCTACGATGCGGAGACAGGCGATTGCCTTCTCGCGGAGGAGCAGCAGGTCGAGGGCCTGAGCTCTTCCTTTGAGGCAGAGCTCAAGGGCGTCAAGCTCTGGAGCGCGGAAGAGCCGAACCTCTACCGTGCCGTCATTTCCGTCGAGGATGCGGAGGGCCATCTGCTCGAGGTCATCCCGCAGAACATCGGCTTCCGTGAATTCTGCATGGACGGCACGATCATGAAGCTCAACGGCAAGCGCATCGTCTTCAAGGGCACGAACCGCCACGAGTTCGACTGTTACAGCGGCCGCGCGGCAGATCCTTCGGAGATCGAGAAGGACATCATCGTGATGAAGCAGCACAACATCAATGCACTGCGCTGCTCGCACTATCCGAACTCGAGCTACATCTACGAGCTCTGCGACCGCTACGGCCTCTACGTCATCGACGAGACGAACCTCGAGACGCATGGCAGCTGGATGCGCAACGGCAAGAAGGACATCATCGAAGAGACGCTGCCGAATGACCATGAGGAGTGGCAGAATATCATCCTCGACCGCGCGAAATCCATGTTCGAGCGCGACAAGAATCATGCAGCCATCCTGATCTGGTCCTGCGGTAACGAGTCCTGCGGCGGCAAGGACCTCTACGTGATGAGCGAGTACTTCCGTCAGGCAGACCCGACGCGCCTCGTCCACTACGAGAACATCTTCTGGGATCGCCGCTACAACGGCACGAGCGACATGGAGAGCCAGATGTACCCGACGGTCGCCTCCATCAAGAAGTTCCTCGCGGAGCACCGCGATAAGCCATTCATCTGCTGCGAGTACACGCATGCGATGGGCAACAGCATCGGCGGCATGCACAAGTACACGGACCTGACGGACGAGGAACCGCTCTATCAGGGCGGCTTCATCTGGGATTTCGTCGACCAGGCCATCTGGCACAAGGACCGCTACGGCAAAGATGCGCTGGCGTACGGCGGCGACTTCGGCGACCGCCCGAACGATGGCAACTTCAGCGGTGACGGCATCCTGTTTGCAGACCGCAAGCTGACGACGAAGATGCAGGAAGTCAAGTTCAATTACCAGAACTTCGACCTCGATGTCACGGCAGAGAAGATCACGATCCACAACAAGAGCCTGTTCACGGATGTCGCTGCCTATGCGCTGCATCTGGAGCTCATGCTCGACGGCAAGGTCATCTGGGAATCGTCCTCGGATGCGCCGCACATCCTGCCGGGTGAGACGGGCACGGTGGCTCTTGACGATCTGCCGCTGACGAATGCGGGCGAGGAGACGGTCACGGCATCGCTGCGCCTCAAGGAGGATACGCTCTGGGCCAAGAAGGGCTTTGAGATTGCCTTCGGCCAGGGAACGTGGCAGGTCGACGAGGTCGAGGTGCCGGAGCCGAAGGAGGCTGTGGCCGCGACGGACTTCGCCAAGGCAGAGCGCCATTTCCACTACAAGCACAACATGCCGCTCGAGACGCAGCCCGCAAAGCCGCTGCACATCGTCCACGGTGACATCAACCTCGGCGTGCGCGGCACGGGCTTCGAGATCCTGTTCTCGAGCGCGACGGGCAACCTGTCGTCTTACAAGTGCAATGGCGTGGAGCTCATCGAGGAAGCGCCGAAACCGTCGTTCTGGCGCGCACCGGTCGACAACGACTACGGCAGCCGCCGCGACTTCATGACGGCACAGTGGAAGCTCGCGAGCCTCTACCGCCGCTGCGTCAAGAAGGAACTGCTCGACGAGGCGGGCAACTGGCACGAGTTCGACTGGTTCGGCCAGCTCGGCCAGAAGGAGTACGAGGCAAGCTCCGTCTCCGTCCGCTTCACCTATGAGCTGGCTACGCAGCCGCTCTCTTCCTGCCGCATGACCTATACGGTCGCCGAGGATGCTTCCATCAAAGTCGAGCTCGACTACGATGCTGTCGAGGGTCTGCCGGAAATCCCGGACTTCGCGATGCTCTTCACGCTGCCGGCTGACTACGATCAGGTGCGCTTCTACGGTTACGGCCCGCTCGACAACTACGCAGACCGCCAGCGCGGCGCTCGACTCGGCATCTTCGAGACGACAGCCAAGGATGAGGTCGAGCCGTACCTGCAGCCGCAGGAGACGGGCAACCACGGCGGCATCCGCTGGATCGAGGTCACGGATCACCGCGGCCGCGGCGTGCGCCTCGCCATGGACGAGGAGCCGTTCGAGGCTTCGGCCCTGCCGTACAGCGCGCATGAGCTCGAGAACGCGCGCCATGCTTACGATCTGCCGGAAGTCCATCACACCTTCCTGCGCGCATCGCTCGGCCAGTGCGGCGTCGGCGGCGACGACACCTGGGGTGCTCCGGTCCTGCCGGAATACACGGTGAAGAATGAGACGAAGCACTTCTCGTTCTATTTCAAGGGCATCTGATTGACGCAGGGAAAGGACACGATAAGCATATGATTCAGTTTGATGAAAAGACAGGCATTTTCCATCTGAGCAATGCGAAGATGAGCTATGTGCTGCAGGTCATCCGCGGCCGCTACCTCATGCACCGTTACTGGGGCAGGAAACTGCGGACTTTCCGCGACAGCCGCCCGTTCCAGGAGCTCGACCGCGGCTTCTCGCCGCAGCCGGGTGCCTATGAAAATGAGCGCACGTTCTCGCTCGACGTGCTGCCGCAGGAGTACCCGGGCTACGGCCATGTCGACTATCGCATCCCAGCCTATGAGGTGCGCCTTGCAGACGGCACGACGACGACGGAGCTCTTCTACAAGGACTATACCATCACGAAGGGTAAGCCGGCGCTCGCGGGCCTGCCGGCCGCGTACGCAGCAGATGATGAGGCGGAGACGCTCAAGATCACGCTGGCCGACTCTAAGGGCAAGCTCGAGGCAGAGCTCTCGTACACGATCTTTGCGGATGCAGATGTCATCGCGCGCAGCGCCTGCCTCAAGAACTTTGTCGTATGCTTCTAAGAT
>OHBJ01002052.1_pt1 | contig 13699 bp, 10 predicted proteins | sample 1577241 | NCBI WGS metagenome assembly OHBJ01 (sample SAMEA3541594, study PRJEB24748) | human gut metagenome | biome: human gut; feature: human-associated habitat; material: faeces | place: China | collected 2012
ATGGCGGCGCACTTTTCAATTGGAATATTGGCGCACTTTTCAATTAGTATCTACACCTTGATGTAAGTATTCAATTCATATTCTGCTATGTACAGATGAGGGGAATATACTTCTGCCCGTTCAAAGTTTATCAGATTGGTAGTCATGCGCAGGAGGGAGTTGACATTTCTCAGTGCCATGTGCATATTGTTGGTCTCGGCTTCGTTCAGTGTCTTGTTTTCAAGCATTTCTTCCAGAGGTGCCTTTATCAGTGTCAATGGCGTGCGGATATCATGCGCGGTATTGACAAAGAAACGGGTTTTCTCATCGGATATCTTTTTCTGTTTTCTCAGTGCCATGACACGGAAACCGACAACGGACATCAGTACTGTCAGCAGGACATAGCAGGCTATGGCCCAAAAACTGAACCAGACGGGGCGCGCAATGCTGATGTCGATGCTTCGCTCTTCAAAATAAAGATAAGGCTCTTCCTTGGATACCGCCCGTATGTAAAGTTTGTAATCGCCCGAGGCAAGGTTGGTGAAGCGGAGATGCCCTTCTTCACCCAGGCGGTTCCAGTCATCGTAAAAGCCTTCCAGCTTCCAGTAGAAAGTGACATTGTCCGGCGCGTCATAATTGATGGATGAAATACTGAGGGAAAAAGTGTTCTGGTTATATTTCAGCTTTAACCGGTCTGTCTGGTTGATGTTTTCCTTCAAGGGGGAATTCGGACTGCCGGGAAAGACTGTCTGATAGAGTATCTGAAAATCGCTGAGTATCATAGGAGAGTAGATGTACTTGGGCAAACGGGTTCCTTCGGGAAACTCGATGGCTCCGTCTGTGCTGCCAAAGACAAAACCCTTGTTCTTGCGTAGCGTTCCGGAAGAGGCACTGAAGCAGGAGGACATCAGCCCTTGCTCTTTAGTCCAGTTGTGGAATGTCTTCTCCGTAGGGTGGAAACAGCTGATTCCGTTTTCGGTACTCATCAGGATATGCCCGTCCGACTCGGGGAGTATGGTGTAGATGTTGTTTGAAATCAAGGCACAATTGTCCTTGTGATAATGCTTGAACGTACTGTCCTTTGCGTTGTAGACAACCACTCCGGAGCCGTTTGTTCCTATATATAGAGAGAGGTCTTCCGCTTGGTAAAGTGTGTTGATGTAGGTCGTCTCTTCCTGCAAGGCGACATATTGGAATCTACCCGACTCTTTGTCCAGCAGATACAGTCCGGCACTTGTCCCAATCCACATGTGTCCGTCGTCCTTTTCTGTAATGGCGGTGACGGAATTTATTCCGGGATACAGACGGACGGAATTCAGGGACAAATCGAAGCACTTCAGATTATAGAACCCTCCGGACCAGATATATCCTTTGGAGTCTTTTACAATGTCGCGGATATACTTGTCAGGACGAATGTTGTCCGGATTGAGCAGGTAAGGGGAGAAATATTCTACCGAGAGTGTCCTTTTATTTATTTTGTATACTCCCGAAGTATATCCTCCTGCCCAAATAATGCCGGGTGATACCTCGCATAGCGTAATGAAGATGTGATTCTTGTTTTTCAGTTGATGGTCGAAGGAGCTCAGGAATGAATGCCACTGCCCGGTTTTCGATTGATAAAGGCTGATTCCGTTACTTGTTCCGAACCATAGGTCTCCGTCACTGTCTTCAATGACAGAGTGTACCTGGTCGTTGACCAGCGATTGTCTGTTTCCGATAGAATGCTTTATCCAGTTGTAGCTTTTGTACCGGTTGTCTATAATGGTAATTCCTTCCGGGTAGTTGGCTATCCATATCCGCTTTTCTTCATCAATATAAATGTCATTGATGTTATTGCTGTTCATCTCATTGTGGCTTTTGTAGCTGGAGACGATGTACGGTTCCGAGATACACGAGTTCATGTTGATTTTGTGTATACCCATACCTTCTGTCGCTATCAATAGCTCTGTCTGGTTCAGAGGTTTGATTCGGGCAATGTTTACATCGCTCAAATCCGTATTGGAGTGTATAATCCGTTGTTGCCGTATGTCGTAGGCAAAGACTCCTTTTTCAAAAGTACCGATGAAAAGTCTTTGTGATTCTTGGTGGAAATAGAGTGAACTGATTTGGGCCTGGATTTTGTCAAGAGGTTCAAGAGGGACAATCTGCAATGTCTCATTTTCGAGTTTGACATATCGCAATCCCTTGTCGGTACCCATGAAGAAGTGGTTATTGTCCACTTGTTCGATACTTGTAATGCTGCTTTTCAGTTCATTGGACATTTGATGGACCTCTCCGGTTTGTGTGTCGTAGAGAGCGATGCTGTATCTGCTGCAGAGCCAAATCCTGTGATTGCAGTCCATATAGCCGTAGCTGATATTGACCGGTGTCTTGGGCAGTTTATATACTCTGTTGAACACATCGTGTTCTTGGTTGTATTGAAAAATGCGACCGGCTTTACCTATGACCCATAATTTCCCTTTCTCTTCAAAATATAGCCAACCGAGATGGATGGGGAAACTTGACTCTTTGTTTTCTTCTATTAATTTATAATGCTTGATGTCTTTTCCATTGTACCGGTCTATGCCTTCGTTGGTGAGGAACCACATGTAACCTACCGAATCCTTTTGAATGTCGAAGATTCTGCGGTTGCTCAATCCGTTTTCCACCCCTATGTATTTATATGTTTGCGCCGTAGCTATGAGAGGCAAAAGGAATAGAAAGCATACAATGTTTATGATGAACCTCATAATAAATACAATATAACAACATATATGTGATAATAGTTTACAAATTAAACGAGAAAAAGTGAAAAATCAAAATTTGGATGTAAATATTATAGCTTAATCAAAGAATGCCTTTGCCGCTTCCGCACATCGTTCGCCGTCAATTCCAGCAGAAACAATGCCTCCGGCATATCCGGCGCCTTCTCCGCAAGGGAACAATCCTTTTACGCGTACATGTTGCAGTGTCTCCTTGTCTCTTGTTATGCGTACCGGCGCCGAAGTACGGGTTTCCACTCCAATCATTGTCGCCTCGTTCGTCAAGAAACCACGGCTGTATTTCCCGAATAGCTGGAAACCTTTGCTCAGGCGTTCTGCAATGAAAGAGGGCATCCAGAAGTGGAGAGGTGAGGAAACCAGTCCCGGTGCATACGAAGTTTCCGGCAGGTCGTAACTCAGTTTTTTCTTAGTGAAGTCTGCCATTCTCTGTGCCGGTGCTGTCTGCTTCATATTGCCTTGTTGCCAGCAGAGGCGCTCCAGATACTCTTGAAAATACATCATGCTTAATTGGGAATTGACGGTTGGCAATTGACAATTAGCCGCGCTGTCGTGCTGCATAGAAATTGTAAATTGTAGATTGTCAATAGTAAATTGCTCTATGTCTTCCGGGCGTAGCTCTACCACCATTCCCGAATTGCTCCAACGGGAACCGCGGTTGCTGGGACTCATCCCGTTGACTACAATCTGCTCGGGACCGCTGGCGGCGGGCACAACGAAGCCGCCGGGACACATGCAAAAGCTATATACTCCTCGTCCGTCCACTTGGTTTACAAAACTATATTCGGCGGCAGGCAGATATTTTCCCCGTCCGTTCCGGTTGTGATATTGTATTTGGTCTATCAAGGTGGCAGGGTGTTCTAGTCGTACGCCTACGGCAATGCCTTTAGCTTCAATCTCTACATTGTTGGCGGCAAGCCAGCGGTATACGTCCCGGGCAGAGTGACCGGTGGCAAGTATCACCGGGCCAAGGAAAGTCTTGCCGGTATTTGTTTCAATGCCTTTGACTTCATCCTTCTCTATGAGCAGGGCGTCCATGCGTGTTTCAAAGTGGACTTCGCCACCGCACTGGATGATAGTGTTCCGCATGTTTTCAATAACACGCGGCAGTTTGTCCGTACCTATGTGCGGATGTGCATCTACCAGTATGGAAGTGGAGGCTCCATGTTGGCAGAAGACGTTCAGAATCTTGTCTACATTGCCACGCTTCTTACTGCGTGTGTACAGCTTGCCATCCGAGTAAGCTCCGGCACCTCCCTCTCCGAAGCTGTAATTGGACTCCGGGTTGACGAGTTGCTGGCGGCTGATTTGCGCCAAGTCTTTCTTGCGTTCCCGTACGTCCTTTCCACGCTCCACAATGACGGGGCGCAGACCGAGCTCTATCAGTCGCAGGGCGGCGAAGAGTCCTCCGGGACCGGCGCCTACCACTACTACTTGGGGCTTTCCTTCTACATTATTATATAAGGTATGTTGATATTCGTCCTCTTTCGGCATTTCGTTCAGATATGCCCGTACGTTGAGGTTGATATAGATTGTCCGTTGGCGGGCATCGATACTGCGCTTCAAGATGCGCGTTGCTGTTATCTCCCGTGCATTCAGTCCTTTCTCATGTACTAAGTACTCTTTCAGGCGTTGCTCGTTTGCCGCTACTTCGGGCAATACGCGCAGTTGGTATTCTTGTATCATAATGATTATCCGAATAGGGCACGGAATGCTTCTTCCACCTTCCGTACCGGTATCAATTCCATTTTAATCTTCTTCGTGTTCAGTCCTTGCATATTATACTTGGGAAGTATGAATCGCTTGAATCCAAGTTTCTCTGCTTCTCCGATGCGCTGCTCTATGCGGTTCACTGGGCGGATTTCACCTGACAGACCTATTTCTCCCGCCATGCACACCTCCGGCTCTATGGCCGTGTCCATGTTGCTGGAGAGGATAGAGCTGATGACGGCAAGGTCTATTGCCGGGTCGTTCACTTTCAATCCACCGGCAATATTGAGAAATACATCTTTCTGTGCCAGTTTGAAGCCTACACGTTTTTCCAATACGGCCAGCAGCATATTCATGCGGCGGATGTCGAACCCTGTGGCAGAGCGTTGTGGGTTACCATATACGGCACTGCTGACCAATGCCTGCGTTTCGATGAGGAACGGTCTGATGCCTTCTATCGCGGAGGCGATGGCTATGCCGCTCATACCTTCATGGTCCTGGCTCAGCAGTAGTTCGGATGGGTTGCTCACCTGCCGTAATCCATCTTGCCGCATTTCGTAAATACCCAGTTCGGCAGTGCTTCCGAAGCGGTTCTTGATGCTACGCAGGATGCGGTACATGTAGTGCTGGTCGCCCTCGAACTGGAGTACGGTATCCACGATATGTTCCAGTACCTTGGGGCCGGCTATGCTTCCTTCCTTATTAATATGCCCGATGAGGATAACCGCCGTATGCGTTTCCTTGGCAAAGCGCAGGATGGAGGCGGAACATTCCCGTACCTGGGCAATACTCCCCGGCGACGATTCAAGGGTTTCGGTAGAAATCGTCTGTATGGAGTCGATGATGACGATGTCCGGGCGGATGTTCTTGATATGGACGTAAATCTGTTCCAGGGAAGTTTCGCACACGATGAGGCAATCACTGGAAGCACTTGTCAAACGGTCGGCACGCAGTTTCAACTGACGGGTACTTTCTTCGCCGGAGACGTAGAGGATACGTTTCTCCGGTATACGGAGTACGGTTTGTAGCACCAGGGTGGATTTCCCGATGCCCGGTTCGCCGCCAATCAAAACAAGAGATCCTTGTACAAGACCACCACCTAGTACCCGGTTCAGTTCGGCATCATGGAGGTCAATGCGCGGTTCGTCATCGGCTACAATTTCATGGAGGGTTATGGGTTTGGCTTTGGCGGTCTCTATGCCCGATACGGGACGCTTGTTCACCACTTCTTTCCGTACCACCTCTTCCACATACGTGTTCCACATTCCGCACGACGGACACTTGCCTACCCATTTGGGAGAGTCTTGTCCGCAGTTGCTGCATACATAAACCGTCTTCTCTTTAGCCATAGTTGTGCATTCTCTTCTAAAATGATTGCCCAAAGGTACAATTTTTCGATGCAGGGCTTGCAGACTCCCATAGAGTTTTTTTATTTTTGTGAGTAGAAAACAATAACATGTTATAAAAGCCATGATAGAAGATATTCTTGCATACAACAAGCGTTTTGTAGCCGAGAAGGGGTATGAGAAATACATCACGAATAAATACCCGGATAAGAAGATTGCCATCCTCTCTTGTATGGATACCCGTTTGACCGCTTTACTGCCGGCAGCCTTGGGCATCAAGAACGGCGATGTGAAGATGATAAAGAATGCGGGTGGAATCATTTCACATCCGTTCGGTAGTGTCATTCGTAGCCTGATGGTGGCCATTTACGAGTTGGGCGTGACGGAAGTGATGGTTATTGCCCACTCCGATTGCGGTGCGTGCCACATGAGCAGCGCCCAGATGATAGAGCATATGAAGGCCCGGGGCATCAAGCAGGAGACGATTGATATGATTCGTTTCTGCGGAGTGGATTTCGAGTCTTGGCTGTATGGATTCGAAGATACGGAGAAATCGGTAAAAGGTACGGTGGAAGCTATTATCAATCATCCGCTGATACCGAATGATATCAATGTCAGCGGTTTCATAATAGATTCTGTGACGGGAGAATTGACCCCGGTGCAGTGATAGTTGTGCTTCACACGGTAATTTCCCCTGCCAGCGGTCGTCCCATCAGTTCGCGTATTTCGGCAGGTGGATAATCGTGCCCCAGAAGGAACATCAGCTTGGTTACGGCAGATTCCGTTGTGCTGTCATATCCGCAGACAACTCCTGCCTGCATCAGTTGGTAACCGGTTTCATAGCGCTCCATTTCAACAGTGCCGGCACTGCATTGGGTGACGTTGACAATGATGATGCCTTGTTCGCAGGCATCATGCAGGCGGCGTAGAAACCATTCCTTTCGGGGAGCGTTGCCGGAACCGTAGGTTTCGAGGACTACGGCCTTCAGTCCTTTAGTGGCAAGTATGGCTGCCACGACATTTTCCTGAATACCTGGAAAAAGCTTCAGTATGGCGATGTTGGTATCAAGCAGATAATGAGGCTCCAGTTCGTGGGGAGTGCCGTGCGTATGAATTTGCACATTATTATATTTAATATGTATACCGGCGGAAGCGAGTACCGGATAATTGAAGGAACGGAAAGCATTGAAGTTCTCCGCGTTCATTTTGGTGGTACGGTTGCCGCGCATCAGGTGGTTTTCGAAGAAGATGCAGACTTCGGGTACGATGGGCTGTCCGTTGGAGTGGCGGTCGGTGGCTATTTCGATGCTGGTCAGCAGGTTTTCCTTGCCGTCTGTGCGGAGCACGCCAATGGGCAGTTGCGAGCCGGTTAGGATGACGGGCTTGTTCAGCCCTTCAAGCATGAAGCTGAGTGCAGAAGCTGTGTAGGCCATGGTGTCTGTGCCATGCAGGATGACGAAGCCTGTATATTGGTTGTAGTTGTTGCTGATGATGCGTACCAGTTTGCGCCAGGCATCGGGGTCCATGTCCGAGGAATCCATGGGTGGGTCGAATTGATAAGTGTCGATACGGAACGCAAATCTCTGAAGTTCGGGAACATGTTTTTGCAACTGCTCGAAGTTGAAGCTTTCCAGGGCGCCGGTTTCTGCATTCTCTATCATTCCGATAGTTCCACCGGTGTATATTAGCAAAACGGAAGTGTTTTCTGGGTTCATGCGCACTTTTCTTTCATGTTTTCCATGCAAATATAATGATATATATTGAGAATGATAGCAAAATGTTAGAAAAGAATAAACGGATATACAGAAAAAAGGTATGGAAAGTGTGAAAGTGTAAGCCGTAAGTTGTGCATATTTCTTGCCTTTTTAGAGGCTTTCTGTATTTTTATCGCAAAAAAGTCGCAAAAAGTGATAGATTGAATGTTTTTATTGTTACTTTTGCAACACTTATCATAAATGATAGAAACAAGAGACTATGAACAAGTACTATCAACATACAGTCACATCCATGTGGACCATGACCCTTAGGGGTTAGGGATAGTATTTTGTGTTTCTATGTGTTACACCATTTTCAAGCAGTTTTTCCATTTAATTAAAGTCAATGCAAGCCGTAGCAGCTTGTTTCCGACACATTGTATCAACCATCTCAACAATATAAAGAGAAATGAAAGTAATGAAATTCGGCGGAACGTCCGTAGGGTCCGTGAACAGTATTTTGAGCGTCAAGAGAATTGTAGAAGCAGTCGATGAACCGGTTATCGTGGTGGTGTCCGCATTGGGCGGCATCACGGACAAGTTGATAAACACCTCTAGAATGGCGGCAGCCGGTGATGCTTCTTACGAGAATGAGTTCCGGGAGATTGTCTATCGTCATGTGGAAATGATTAAGGAAGTGATTCCGGCAGGCGAGGCGCAGGTTGCCTTGCAACGCCAGATTGGTGAGTTGCTCAACGAGCTGAAGGACATCTTTCAGGGCATTTATCTGATAAAGGACCTTTCGCAGAAGACGTCCGATACGATTGTGAGCTATGGCGAACGTCTTTCATCTATCATCGTTGCCCAGTTGACGGGAGCGGAGTGGTTTGACTCACGCAAGTTTATCAAGACGGAAAAGAAGCATTCCAAGCATGTGCTGGATACGGAGCTGACAAATTCGTTGGTGCGCGAGACATTCAGCAGCCTGCCCAAACGCGTATTGGTTCCGGGTTTTATCTCCACAGACAAAATGACGGGAGAGGTAACGAACCTGGGTAGAGGTGGCTCTGACTATACGGCGGCAATCATTGCTGCTGCACTGGATGCCGACAGTCTGGAAATCTGGACGGATGTAGACGGATTCATGACAGCTGACCCGCGTGTGATTTCCAGGGCATACACTATCAATGAATTGAGTTATGTGGAAGCTACGGAGCTTTGTAACTTCGGTGCGAAAGTGGTCTATCCGCCTACAATCTATCCGGTTTGCCACAAGAATATCCCCATTCTGGTGAAGAATACCTTCAATCCGGAGGGTGTGGGAACTGTCATCAAGCGAGAGGTTTCCGACCCGCAAAGCAAGGCCATCAAGGGTATTTCATCCATCAATGATACGAGCCTAATTACAGTGCAAGGCCTTGGTATGGTAGGTGTCATCGGTGTGAACTACCGTATCTTCAAGGCGCTGGCAAAGAATGGCATCAGTGTGTTCCTTGTGTCCCAGGCTTCTTCGGAGAATTCAACGTCTATCGGTGTGCGCAATGCGGATGCTGATCTGGCTTGCGAGGTGCTGAACGAGGAGTTTGCCAAAGAAATAGAGATGGGAGAAATTTCTCCTATTCAGGCAGAAAAGAACCTGGCTACCGTGGCCATCGTAGGCGAGAACATGAAGCATACGCCGGGTATTGCCGGAAAGCTGTTCGGTACGTTGGGGCGTAACGGTATCAATGTGATTGCTTGTGCGCAGGGTGCTTCGGAAACCAACATCTCGTTTGTAGTGGACAGCAAATCATTGCGCAAATCGCTGAATGTCATCCATGATTCTTTCTTCTTGTCGGAATATCAGGTACTGAATCTTTTTATCTGCGGCATAGGAACCGTAGGCGGCAGCTTGATAGAGCAAATTCACAGCCAGCGCCAGAAGCTGATGCAGGAGAACGGCCTGCAGCTGAATGTAGTGGGCATTGCCGATGCAAACAAAGCCATGTTCAGCCGCGAAGGTTTCGATTTGGGACGTTTTCGTGAAGAACTGCAGGAGAAGGGAAAGGACAGCTCTCTGGAAACGCTGCGTAATGAGATTATCGGTATGAACATCTTTAACTCTGTCTTTGTGGACTGTACGGCAAGTGCAGGCGTGGCTTCCCTTTACAAGGACTTGCTGCTGCACAATGTTTCGGTAGTGGCTGCTAACAAGATTGCTGCTTCTTCCGAATACGAGAACTACCGTGAACTGAAACAGATTGCCCGCCAACGCGGTGTGAAGTACTTGTTTGAAACCAATGTAGGCGCCGGACTCCCCATCATCAATACCATTAACGACCTTATCCATAGCGGTGATAAGATATTGAAGATTGAAGCCGTGCTGAGCGGTACGTTGAACTATATCTTCAATAAAATCAGTGCCGACATTCCTTTCAGCAAGACCATTAAGATGGCGCAGGAGGAACGTTACTCCGAGCCCGATCCGCGTATCGACCTCAGCGGAAAGGATGTTATCCGCAAACTGGTGATTCTGGCACGCGAGGCCGGTTACTGTTTGGAACAGAGCGATGTTGAGAAGAACCTCTTTGTGCCCGATGACTTCTTTGAAGGCTCCCTGGATGACTTCTGGAAGAAAGTGCCGAGCCTCGATGCCGATTTCGAAGCCCGCCGCAAGGTGTTGGAAGCCGAGAACAAGCATTGGCGTTTCGTAGCCAAACTGGAAAATGGCAAAGCATCTGTCGGTTTGCAGGAAGTCGGCGCCAACCATCCGTTCTACGGGCTGGAAGGCAGCAATAACATCATCCTGCTGACCACGGCACGTTATAAGGAATATCCGATGATGATACAAGGCTACGGAGCCGGTGCGGGTGTAACGGCTGCGGGGGTATTTGCGGATATTATGAGCATTGCAAACGTTTAATCCAAATCGTAATATAGAAAGATGAAACACATCATTATATTGGGTGATGGTATGGCCGACTGGCCCGTGAAGGCTCTGGGAGGCAAAACCTTGCTGCAGGCGGCTGCAACTCCCTATATGGACAAGCTGGCACGCATGGGACGTGTGGGAAGGCTGGTGACGGTGGCCGAGGGATTTCATCCCGGCAGTGAGGTGGCGAATATGTCCGTTCTGGGCTATAACCTGCCGAAGGTGTACGAAGGCCGCGGTCCATTGGAGGCGGCGAGTATCGGTGTGGACTTGCAGCCGGGTGAGATGGCGATGCGCTGCAACATTATCTGCATCGAGGGAGACAATATCAAGAATCATTCTGCCGGGCACATTACTACAGAGGAAGCGGATGTGTTGGTAAAATACCTTCAGGAGCATTTGGGTGATGACCGCGTGCATTTCCATACGGGCGTGCAATACCGCCATCTGCTGGTAATAAAAGGAGGGGACAAGCGCATTGACTGTACGCCGCCCCACGATGTCCCTTTGAGGCCTTTCCGTCCGTTGATGGTGAAGCCGATGGAGGGTACGGAGAATATTTCGCTCCCCGAAGGCGGTGCAGAGCTTACTCCGAAGCAGACTGCCGATTTGATTAATGATTTGATTCTCCGTTCGCAAGTGTTGCTGGAAAACCATCCGGTCAACATGAAGCGGAAGGCCGAGGGTAAGGACCCTGCCAATAGCATCTGGCCGTGGAGTCCCGGTTATCGTCCGCAGATGGAGCGCCTTTCAGACAAGTTCCCGCAGGTGAAGCGTGGTGCTGTGATTTCTGCCGTGGATTTGATTAACGGCATCGGCTACTATGCCGGATTGCGGCGCATCACCGTAGAAGGTGCGACGGGGCTTTATGATACCAACTATGAGAATAAGGTGGCTGCCGCCCTCGATGCATTGCGGACGGATGATTTTGTCTATCTGCATATCGAGGCTAGTGATGAGGCCGGTCACGAAGGAAATGTCCCCTTGAAGATTATGACGATTGAGAATCTGGATAGCCGTGCTGTAGGTCCTATCTACGAGGCTGTGAAGGATTGGGAGGAACCCGTTGCCATCTCCGTATTGCCTGACCATCCCACTCCCTGCGAACTCCGTACGCATACGGCCGAACCTATCCCGTTCCTCATTTGGCATCCGGGTATCGAGGCTGACGAAGTACGGACATTTGATGAAGTGGCAGCCTGTGAAGGCAGTTACGGACTGATGAAAGAAGACGAGTTTATTAATGAATTTATGAGTTCCACCACAGAGTAACACAGAGTTTCACGTCCAGAGTGGCCGCCAGCTCGTTAAAAGCTTTTCCGCTTCGGATATCAATGCCCAACGCCACCTTCGTGACCTCCGTATTACCCGGATAAATCAGCTCAGAAAATTTTTCAATCAGAGAAATCGGCAGATTATCCACGCAGAAATAACCTGCGTCCTCCAACGCCCGAAGAGCGGTGCTTCGTCCCGCGCCTGACATTCCTGTTACAATTACAAATCTCATCTGTATCTTCTCCTGTCTGTTTCGACGCTCTTAAAAACCAAGTAGCTTTACTTCCATTTTCAGCTCCACACCGAACTGTTTCTTTACTTCTTCCTGCACATGGCATACCAGATCCATCACATTCCGGGCCGTCGCGCCACCCCGGTTGACAACGAAGCCACAGTGCTTCTCAGACACCTGCGCGCCGCCTACGCTGTAACCACGCAGTCCCGCGTCCATGATGAGCTTTCCTGCAAAATAACCCTCAGGCCGCTTGAAGGTGCTGCCTGCGCTGGCGTATTCCAGCGGCTGCTTGGATGTTCTCGCCTCCTTCAGCTCCTGCATCCGGGCTTCAATCGCCCCTTTATCGCCTTTCTCCAGCTCCAGCAGAGCGCTCAGAACCAGATAGCCCTTTTTTACAATGACGCTGGTACGGTAACCCAGCTCCAGCTTGTCTTTTTTAAGCCGCAGGATTTCTCCGTCCGGCTTCATGACCACAGCCTCTTTGACCACGTCCTTCATCTCTCCGCCGTAGGCTCCGGCGTTCATGACCAGTGCTCCCCCTAAGGTTCCCGGGATACCGGAAGCGAATTCCAGTCCGGTCAGTCCCTCTTTGGCCGCCAGACGAGCCATGCGTACCAGCAGAGCTCCGGCTTCTACTTCCAGCTCGGTGCCATTTACGCGGATGCCGTCCATATTGCGGAACAGTTGGATGATGACGCCCTTATATCCTTCGTCGCTCACCAGCACATTGCTGCCATTCCCCAGGATATAATAGGGGACGCCAGCTTCCACGCAGGCCTTTACCGTGTCCGCCAGCTGCGGTACCGTCTGAGGCATGCAGAAAATGGCCGCCGGGCCACCGATGCGAAAGGTGGTATGACGGCTCATGGGCTCGTCCCGCAGGACATTGGCAGCTTCATTTATATTGCAAAGGATTTCATATAATTTCTGAATCATTGTGTGTACTCCATTGGGATTTGGTTGTTTCTATACTCTGTTTTAGTATATGCGAAAAAATAAATAAAAACAATCTTAAAATACTTTCTATAAATATTTTCTAAGGTACTGGCCCGTATAGGAGAGCTCCTGCCCTGCCACCTCCTCCGGCGTGCCCTTTGCAATGACCGTGCCGCCACGGTCGCCGCCTTCCGGTCCCATGTCAATGATGTAATCGGCCGTCTTTATCACGTCCAGATTATGCTCGATGACCACGACTGTATTGCCGCCCTCGGCCAGCCGTTTCAGAATCTCCGTCAGCTTATGGACATCGGCAAAATGCAGGCCCGTAGTCGGTTCATCCAGAATGTAGATGGTCTTGCCGGTGCTCCGTCTGGATAGCTCGGTGGCCAGCTTAATCCGCTGGGCTTCCCCTCCGGACAGGGTCGTGGAAGGCTGTCCCAGCTTGATATAGGAAAGTCCCACGTCGTTCAGAGTCTCAATTTTCCTGCGGATAGATGGCACATTTTCGAAGAAGGTCATGGCCTCTTCCACAGTCATATCCAACACATCAAAGATGCTCTTGCCCTTATACTTCACATCCAGAGTCTCCCGGTTGTACCGTTTTCCCTGGCAGACCTCGCAGGGCACGTACACGTCCGGCAGGAAATGCATCTCGATTTTGATGATTCCGTCGCCGGAGCAGGCCTCACAGCGGCCGCCTTTCACATTGAAGCTGAAACGACCCTTCTTATAGCCCTTGCTCTTGGCGTCGGCTGTGGACGCGAACAAGTCGCGGATCTGGTCGAATACGCCGGTGTTTTTGTTTTAACCTGCATCTGTTACATCATGATATTCAGAAAACCCTTTACATT
>OHBJ01002056.1_pt1 | contig 13694 bp, 12 predicted proteins | sample 1577241 | NCBI WGS metagenome assembly OHBJ01 (sample SAMEA3541594, study PRJEB24748) | human gut metagenome | biome: human gut; feature: human-associated habitat; material: faeces | place: China | collected 2012
AATGTAAAAAAATTGCGGGATGGGAATTCACTGTTCATATACCGTCATCGTCTGCATCGGCAGCCGTATCGATACCAGTATCCTGACCACCCTGAACGTGGTTTCCCTGGGCGTGCCCCACGTGATTTCCAAGGCCACCAGTCAGGATCAGGGCGCTGTTCTGGAGAAAATCGGCGCGGAGGTGGTCTATCCGGAGCGGGATATGGCCATCCGTCTGGGCAAGAAGCTCCTGTCCGGAAACTTCCTGGATTTCATTTTTCTGGACAATGATATCGAGATCCAACAGGTACCGGTCAGCGGCTTTATCGAAGGAAAAACCATTCAGGAAATCAATATCCGTAAAAAATACGGCCTGAATATCATTGCCGTTGAGCACGATCAGAATACCATCATCGAGCTCTCCCCCGACTATAAGCTGCAATCGGAGGATATCATCGTCGTCATCGGAAAAGTCCAGAATATCCGGAAATTAGAGCGGGCATTATCATAAACCAGAAGCTCCGGCCAGCCAGGCCGGAGCTTCGTCCGTTCTATTATACCTCTACATAATCCAGCATCAACGCCAACGCAATCCGAAGTCCATTCTCCAGACTGGAAAGCTCAATCCACTCTTCCCGCGTATGCGCCAGCGCGCCTCTCACGGTTCCTACCGTATTCACCACGATTCCCAGTGAAAGCGGCACATTACTATCGGTAGAATAAGCCGCAAAATCAATCGGATCCTGATACCAGGTTTCAATGACATCCACCGTATGCTCTGTAAACGCCTTCAGCGTGTCCGCGTCCACCGATCCATTGCCCGGCCGCACACCTAAAAGCTCTACCTCGATCTCGCCGCCTGGCCCCAGGCCTTCCGTCGCTACCATGAGGAACCCTCCACCTGGATTATCCCCATCAAAGACTGCGATCTGATGGCAAACCGGACACGGACACCAATACCAGATAAACCGTGGAAGCGGCCACGACGCTGGACAGCAATGCCAGCAGACCGCCGATCATGCTCAGGCGAAGCGCGGTCATCGGCACTCCCCTGCTATTGGTTTTGGCGATGTTGTGTGGGATCATGTCTTCGTTCGCCAAGGACCACAGCATGCGTGTGGAGGCGTACAACCCGGAGTTCGCAGCCGAAAGAATCGCGGTGAGCACAACGAAGTTCATCACGTCGCCGGCGAAAGGCAGACCAATGGAGTTGAACACCAGCACGAAGGGGCTTTCGTCCACACCGGCGTCCTGCCAAGGAATCAGCGAAGCCATGACCACGATGGAACCGATGAAGAAGATGACGAGACGGAACAGGGTGGTGTGGCTCGCCTTCGGGATGGCTTTGTCAGGATCTTTGGTCTCGCCGGCCGTTACGCCGATCAGCTCGGTGCCGGAGAAGGCGAAGTTCACCGTCAGCATGGTGGTGAACACCGGCATCCACCCGTTGGGGAACAATCCGTCCTTCACGAAGTTCTCGAATAGCGGCGCATGGTCATACCCTTGAATCGGCAGCACGCCGAACACCGCGCAACCGCCTATGAGGATGAACAGCACGATGGCCGCCACTTTGATGAAAGAGAACCAGAATTCGGTTTCCGCGAAGAAGCGCACGGAAAGCACGTTCGAGGTGAAGATCACCACGATGAACAGGGCACTCCAAATCCATACCGGCGTGCCGGGGAACCATTTGCGCAGATAAGTCCGGCAGCGGTGAATTCGGACCCCAATGCGACCGTTCAGGTCAGCCAATACAGGATCGCGACGGTGAAGCCTGTTCCAGGACCGATGAATTTGGTCGTATACACATGGAATGAGCCGGTTTCCGGCATGGCGACGGAAAGCTCGCCGAGGCTGAGCATGACCAGATACACAATCACCGCGCCGATAGCGTAGGCGATGACCGTACCCAATGGGTCCGCCTGGTTGATGGTGTAGCCGGAGCTGAGGAACAGTCCCGTACCTATCACGCCTCCCAGTGAAATCATGCGGAGGTGGCGTACCTCCATCTTGCGTTTCAAATCGGTATGCGTGGTCTTCGCAGGGTTCTCCCGCGTAGCGTCCTTCATTTGATTCTCCCCTCTATCGTCGGCGGAACATGTCGCCGACGCCTGATTCATAATATTGGTTGCATCATTGAGGAGAGTCGAACCTCCAGTATTTGAGAGAAAAACGAAGAAGGCTGGAATCATCAAAGGATTCCAGCCTTCTTTACGCGTTTGTCAGCGCTTTAGCCTATCGGCGGCAGCGATTCACTCGGCGTCCTTGTCGGCGGCGAGCTCGTCGGCCACAGCGGCGGCTGCGGAAGCGGCTTCAACGCTCTCGGACTCTTCGTCTTCAGCGGCTTCGCCGAGGAAGGCGCTCAGGTCCAGGGTCTCGCCCTCGGACTTGAAGGTCACGGCGCGCATGCCGGAGAGCAGGCCCTTGGAGCGGCCGACTTCCTGCACGGCGGAACCGATCTGGCCGTTGCGGATGATGGCCTGGATGAAGGCGTTCGGGTCCATGCCGTACTGCTGGGCGATGGAGGCGAGGAAGTTGAAGACCTCACCCTGGGAGACCTTGACGTCCATGGTCTCGGCGAGCACGTCGAGCACCATCTGGTCGCGCAGTTCCTTCTCCACGGTTTCTTCGGCTTCGGCCTTCTGCTCCTTGGTGGCCTTGGACGGATCCGCGGTCACGTTCTTGAGCTGCTGCTCGACCATTTCGGCCTTGACGCCCTTCGGCACCGGAATCTCGAGGCCATCCTCGAGCTTGGCGATGAACGCGTCACGAGCGGCGGTGGCCTGACGGCCTTCGGCGTCCTGAGCGGCGACCTTCTTCAGGTCTTCCTTCAGCTCGTCGAGGGTGTCGAACTCGGAGGCTTCGGAAGCGAAGTCGTCATCGAGTTCCGGCAGTTCCTCGGCCTTGACGGAGTTGACCTTGACCTTAATCAGGGCCTTCTCGCCTTCGTGCTTGCCGGCCTCGAGGGTGCCTTCGAAGCTGGTTTCCTCACCGGCGGACAGGCCTTCGAGGGCCTCATCCAGGCCGTCGAGCATGGTGGCGGAGCCGAGCTCGTAGCTCACGCCCTCCTGGGAGTCGACGGTTTCGCCGTCGATTTCGGCGTTGAGGTCGATGTTGGCGTAGTCACCCTTGGCGGCTGGTGAAGAGCGCAGTCTGGCCGAGTACCTCGAACCCTACGTGCAGCAACTTTGCAGAATGCTGAACCGGATGGTGGTTGTTGATGTCCTCATCGGTGACCTCGGCCTTGGCGACCTCGATCTCCATGCCGTCAAGAGCCGGCAGTTCGATGTCCGGGCGACGCTCAACGGTGGCGACGAACTTCAGCTTGGTCTCATCCTTGGCGGATTCCGGCACGTCCTGAACGTCGATCTCCGGCTGGGCCATCGGGTGGATCTTCTTGGTTTCAAGAGCCTTGGAATACAGCTCCGGCACGCCGTTGTTCACAGCTTCTCCGGCGACGGCACCGAAGCCGATACGCTGGTCGATGATCTTGCCGGGCACGTGGCCCTTACGGAAGCCAGGCACGTTGACCTGCTTTGCGATTTCCTTGCGAGCCTCGTCGAGATACGGGTTGAACTCCTCCGGGTCGACGGTGACGGTGAGCTTCACCTTGGTCGGCTCAAGATTCCTGACGCTGATTTTCACGCTTGCGCTCCTGAAAAATACGGTTCTTCATATTTCTGCCGTTAGGCAACCTCTACATAATAGCGCGACTTACGGACTCTGCAACTAGGGAGACCTGCCAGTCGCGTGCGCCCTGTTCGCTGAGGAATCGCGCGACGTCACGCTTACGAGGTTCGTCCGTCCAGCACAGGTTACGCAAATACTGCGGTTTGATGACGATTTCCACAGGCGTGCGCGTGTCCTCCGCTATCTGGGAGACCGCCTTGCGCACCCTGTTGAGCACTTGCAGACGTTCCGGATACCGTTCCTTCCACACGCGAATCGATTTGGGAGCCGAGGCTGACTGCGATTCATGACGCCGCGCGGCGCCGCCGTCCACGTCCGGCCATTCGCTTGGCGGCAGGGCGAGCGCGTCCTGGATGATGTTCTTCCACATGCTCGGTTTGATTTTGCGTTGAATCGGCGCGTACCGTTCGAACATCTTGTCCTGTTCGGAATCGGTATGGATGCGCACACGTTCGTTGATGGAGCGAATCGAACGGAATTGCGCAGCGTTGTGTGGTTTGCGTTTCGCCACTTCGATGATGGAGCTGTCGGACAATAGCAGGGTCGGCGCGATGTCGTATTCGCGCGCGAGTTCGTCGCGTCGGGTCCATAGCGCGCGGACGATGGCCAGCGCCTGCCGGTCACGCATGACTTCAGTGATGTGCGAGACATGCATCCAGGGAATCAGATGCTCCTTGCGTGGTCCCAGACCTTCTTTGAGCGCGTAATCGAACTCTTCCTGAGCCCATTCCATCTTGCCTTGGCGTTTGAGTTCGGCGCGCATCTTCGTTTCAAGCTCGATGAGCAGTTCGACGTCCAACGCCGCGTAATTTCGCCAGTCGCGGGGCAACGGACGATACGACCAGTCAGCCGCAGAATGTTCTTTGGCAAGGGTCAGTCCAAGAAAATGCTCGGTGACAGCGGCGAGTCCGAATCGTTTCAATCCCAGCAGACGCGCGGCGATTTCCGTGTCGAACAGCCGTTGCGGTTCCATGCCGAGTTCGTCGAATCCCGGAAGATCCTGCAGGGAATCATGCAGAATCCATACCGCATCTCCGACGGCACGGTTGAAATCGTTCCAATCCGCCCCGGCCGCGGCGAGCGCCTGCGGATCGAGCAGGCCGATGCCGGCTCCGTCGCGTTTGAACTGCACCAACCAGTCCTCATGCCCATACCGGAAGCCGGATGCGCGTTCCGCGTCCGCGGCAAGGGAGCCATGTGAGGAAGCCAGCTCACTGCAATAGTCACGGAATGCCGGCAACGTGTCGATCACGTTGGGCACGCCTTCGCGCGGTTCCGCCAGCAGCTTCGGATCGTCAGTCAACGGGGTTTTCCTCCTCGGATTGCGTCATGGACCGGAGGAACGACGCCCACTGTCCGACTTGGGAGCCGGCGTCAAGGCCTCCATCGGCATAGTCTAGTGGAGTCCAAGACACCCGGATCTCGCAGCCCACCCTGGGCACATCGGGGTCATGGCCGAATGCTGTGTTTTGGGTGACTGTGACGGTGCCGGATACATGTTCGGAATCGTTTGGATTGAGACGTTCCATCATCATGTCCCAGTACATGCCCGGAGTCAGGCAGTCGTCCTCCTTGTCGGGCAGTGGCAGGGATGCGAAAGCCACGCAACGCCAGTGGGAATGCCAGTCCTCTCGGAATTTGAGCGAATACAGGATCATGATCCAGCCGGATGCGTATGTTTCATCGCATTCCAACGCGACGCCGATGCCGAAGTTCGCCATGGAATTGGGCACCGGAATCTCACGGTATGTCATGCCTTTCAAACGCCGCATACAGTCCACGGAAAGCACCGCGTTCCAGACTTGGTCGGGAACGCCCTGCGGTCGCATAAGCATGGTCTGTGGGGCTTCGCCGCCCATATCCGCTCCCTTGCCATCGGCGCGCGCCACGTTGCGCGCATCTCGTGGAAAATCAAAGATGTCTGCCATAGTTCAAGGCTACGACAGAGAAGGGCATTTCGTAGTATTTCGAACCACTTTGCCACGCGTCGAATGTGAAGATTTTTCAGCGTATGAATAAATTGGTCCATGCCATCGATTCAGTCGGCGGCATGGACCAATATGAGGCGTTCCGCATATCCAGCGAATATGGGGAAGCCATTGAGAGGACGGGCGTTTAGTACACGGTGAAGCCGTGCGACTGGAACTGCTCGACCACACGTTGTTTCATTGCCGCGGACGGGCCTTTCTGGTCCTCCAACGGGTATGGGATGTTCAGCATGTGCCACTTCGGACGGCCAAGCTGGTGGAAGGGCAATACGTCGATATGTTCCAACGCGTCGCCGAAGGTCTCGCAGATCTTCGCCACGTTCTCGACGTTTTCTTCGGAGGATGTGAGGCCCGGCACAAGCACGAAACGCACCCAGATCTTCTTGCCTGCCTTGGCCAGACGCTGTCCGAAGTCGATGGTCGGCTGCAGGATGCCGCCGGTCACCTTATGGTAGGTCTCCTCATCGCCGGATTTGACGTCAAGCAGGCACAGGTCGATGTCATCCACCATGTCATCGGTGTAGCTCGCCCCGAGGAATCCGGACGTGTCGAGGCAGGTATGCACTCCCATCTGCTTGGCGGCATGGAACACGCGGGACACGAAAGCCGGCTGCATCATGGATTCGCCGCCGGAGAAAGTGATGCCGCCGCCGGTGGCCTTGAATAAATCGGCATACCGCTCGATTTTCTTGACCATGGCTTCGTAGTAGACGGGCTTGCCGTCGCGCATCTTCCAAGTATCCGGATTCTGGCAGTACTGGCAGCGCAGAGGGCATCCGCTCATGAACACGGTCATTCTGGTGCCAGGACCATCCACGGAAGTGTTGATGTCCCACGAGTGCACGAAACCGATATCGCCGCTTTTCAACGCCTTGATGCGGTCGAGACGGTCCAAGCCGATTGGCGATTCGAATCCGGACAGGCCTCCCATCAGCGTCTGGTTGACGTAGTCCTTGGAATCCCTCAGCATGTGTCTGGTCGTGGAACGGAAAATATGTTCAGACATCAATGTCCCCTTTCATCTGCCATCCCAATCATATGGGAAAACGATATGGGAAAAGCGAAAGGGACGAAGCCACGAGCTCCGTCCCTTCGCATTACCGTCGTTTCATGCGGCGGCTTTCATTTGGCTGATTGTGCCGTTCAGTCGACGACAGCGCCCTGGTGGAACGTACGGGAGATCACGTCGAGCTGCTGTTCCTTGGTGAGCTTGACGAAGTTCACCGCGTAGCCGGAGACGCGCACGGTCAGGTGCGGGTACTTCTCCGGATGCTCGACGGCATCCTCGAGCTGCTCCTTGCGCAGCACGTTGATGTTGGCGTGGTACAGGCCGTGGCCGTTGCCGGCGTCCAGGATGCCAACGAGGTTGCCGATACGCTCTTCCTCGTCGCGGCCCAGACCATCAGGGGTGATGGTGTTGGTCAGCGAGATGCCGTCAAGAGCGTCGTTGTAGTCGATCTTGCCGACGGAGAACATGGACGGCAGCATGCCGTGGGAGTCCATGCCGTTCTCCGGGTTGGCGCCCGGAGCGTACGGGGTGCCCTTCTTGTGGCCGGACGGGAAGGCGCCGGTGGCCTTGCCGTATTCCACATTGGAGGTGATGGTCAGGATGGACTGGGTCGGGACGGCGTCGCGGTACACCGGCAGACGCTTGACCTGGCCCATGACGGTGGAGACGACCCACTTGGCGATGTCGTCGGCACGGTCATCATCGTTGCCGTACAGCGGGAAGTCGCCTTCGGTGCGGTAGCCGACGATCAGATCGTCATCGGCGCCTTCGACGTACTCGTTCTCGTGGCCCGGCGTGGTCTTGGCGTCCTTGTTGTAGATCGGGTAGACCTTGGCGTACTTGCATGCGGACAGGGAGTCGGCCGCGATCGACAGGCCGGACATGCCGCAGCCGAGGGTGCGGTACACTTCCTTGTCGTGCAGAGCCATCTCGATGGACTCGTAAGCGTACTTATCGTGCATGTAATGGATGATGTTCAGAGCCATCACATAGGTCTCGGACAGCCATTCGAGGGCCTTCTCGTAGTTGGCCTTGACCTTCTCGTAATCCAGCGTGCCATCGGCTTCCGGCTTGATCGGGTCGATGACGCCCTTGTCGATGACCTGCATGCCGGTCATCTCGTCGCGTCCGCCGTTGATGGCGTACAGCAGGGCCTTGGCGGAGTTCACACGGGCGGCGAAGAACTGCATCTGCTTGCCCACGCGCATCGGGGAGACGCAGCATGCGATGGCGGCGTCGTCGCCCCAGTGGGAGCGGATTTCCTTATCGGACTCGTACTGGATGGCCGAGGTGTCGATGGAGATTCGGGCGCAGAAGCGCTTGTAGGCTTCCGGCAGCTTCGGATCCCAGAAGATGGTGATGTTCGGCTCCGGGCCAGGTCCGAGGTGCTCGAGGGTCAGGGTGTTGAGCAGACGGAACGAGGTCTTGGTGACCATGGTACGGCCGTCGTCGCCGAAGCCGGCGTCGGACCAAGTCGCCCAGTACGGATCGCCGGAGAAGATCGCGTCGTAATCCTTGGTGCGCAGGAAGCGCACGATGCGCAGCTTCATGACCAGGTTATCGATGATCTCCTGTGCGTCGGTCTCGGTGATCTTGCCGGCCTTCAGGTCGCGCTCGAAGTAGACGTCGAAGAAGGTGGAGACACGGCCGAAGGACATGGCGGCGCCGTCCTGGCTCTTGACGGAGGCGAGGTAGCCCATGTAGGTCCACTGCACGGCTTCCTGTGCGGTCTGTGCCGGGCGGGACAGGTCGAGGCCGTACTCGTTGCCGAGGTTGATCAGCTGCTTCAGGGCCTTGATCTGCTCGTCATGCTCCTCACGGAAGCGGATCCAGTGCTCGATCTCCGGCTCGGTGAAGTCGTTGCGGTACGGGATGGAGTCCTTGTCGCGCTGCTTGAACTTGATCAGCGTGTTCACGCCGTACAGGGCCACACGACGGTAATCGCCGATGATGCGGCCGCGGCCGTAGGCATCCGGCAGGCCGGTGAGGATCTTGTTGTGGCGAGCTACCTTGATCTGCTTGGTGTAGACGCCGAAGACGCCGTCGTTGTGGGTCTTGCGGTACTTGGTGAAGATCTTCTTGATCTCCGGATCGGGCTCCTTGCCGGCTTCCTTGATGGCCTGCTCGACCATACGCCAGCCGCCGTTCGGCATCATGGCGCGCTTGCACGGCACATCGGTCTGCAGACCGACAATCACATTGTCGACTTCCGGGGAATCGATGTAGCCGGCCGGGAAGGCGTCGATGCCCGCCGGGGTGTGGGTGTCCACGTCGTAGACGCGCTGCTTGCGCTCCACGGACAGATAGTTGTCGTCCAGATACTTCCACAGGTGCTTGGTCTTGTCGGTGGCGTCAGCCAGGAAGGACTCGTCGCCCTCATATGGCGTGTAGTTCTTCTGGATGAAGTCGCGGACATCAATGTCCTTCTGCCAGTTGCCCTCGGTGAAGCCTTCCCAAGCCTTAGCCTCAAGTTCCTCCTGGGAGACCGCCGTTGCATCAACTGCTGCCATTTCCACTCCTTACTGGGTGTCGGTTGGCGACGCATCGTTACGCCGTCGCTACTTCACGATTGTAACGGCAATCATCTGCGAAAAGCCTGAAAACCACGCCCGAAATTAGTGACATAAATCACAATCGGGCGTGGTTTTCATATGGAATTCACTTTTCGGAAGATGCCGAGCCGTCCGCTGACCAGCGTTTCCATTCGCGGTCCTGTTCCTCCCATTTGAGATTGCGTTCCTGCACGATCTTCCACGCGTCGAGCGCGTCCTCACGGGTTCTGTACGCCGCCGGTGGCAACTCGAGAATGAAGATATGGCAGCAATCAAGACCCAGGTTCCAGGTGTAAAAAGCGTAGCGGGTATTATCTGGGGTAGCACCTACAAATTCAGCAGGCAAGATAAAAAGGGAGATTACCAACTGATGGGACACACGCCTGATTTCCAAGAGATATCTCCCCAGACGATGCGTTACGGCCGATACATCAACGACATTGACATGACCCAACAACGTAAAGTTTGCGTGATTACCGAACAGGTATGGGAAGAGCTTTTCCCAAATAGGGAAAACCCGGTAGGGCAAACCATCCGGATGAACAACATGTATCTGACGGTCGTTGGCGTTAATATTCCACCCCGGAACGGCGTACAAATCCAGAGTTCCACATCAGTCCTGATACCCTTCTCGACCCTGCAAAAAATGTATAATAAGGGAAACAAATTCGACGGGATGGCAGTAGCCGCATACGACAACTGGGACATCAAAGAGGTGGAAGAGAATGTAAAAAAGGTGTTCCAAGCCCGGCATACTCTCTCTCCGGATGATAATAAAGCAGTACAAGGATTTAATCTGGGTGATCTGTTCAATAAGTTTTCCGGCCTTTTCAGCGGCATCAGCTGGTCAAAAACGCGATGGGCCCAAACAGGATGCCCTGGATCGGTCCGAGGATGGGGCCGGTGCCCGCGATGTTCAGCAGGTTGATAAGGCTGTTCTTCCAGCCGCGCATGGGCACGTAGTCCACGCCGTCCTGTTTGGTGTACGCCGGAGTCTTTCTGTCATCCGGTCCGAAAACCTTTTCGCAGAAGCGGCCGTACAGGGCCGCGCCGCCCAGCAGGATGACAAGACCAATGATAAATGTTGTCACAAAAACACACTCCTTTACGAGATTTCCTTTCGACATCCGGATTGTCGAAACTTGATGTTCATATGGTAACACTATCTTCATAAAATTGGCGCTAATAAACGTTCTAAAAAGTACAGATTTCGTTAACGCCGCATACAGACCCGTTAAAAATCGCCATTTTTCGGCAAACATAGTGCTTTGCGCCGAAAACGTTTCCGAGAATGAAAGAAGTGGAAAAGCAGAATATTCCTATTTTGTCCCCGCGCTATGGCATCTCCTGCTCTCACCACCCCCGACGCCTATCGCGTACCTCGTTCTATCGACGGCTGATCTCGCTTTTTTCGTTCCGCACCCCGTCCGCATTTTCCGGCGCAGCTCGATAGACGCACCCCGTAGGGGCCGGCGTCCCGATTTATATTCGAAAAGGAACACTGCTGCGGTGCCCGAAATTTCTGCGCTGCCTGACGGCGGGCGCTTGAAATTTTGACCGCGGCCACTCGCTCACCTCGCTGTATCCGCCACCGGCGGCGCTCGGATCGCTCCCTCCGGCGGGAATATTCCGCGCTCCCGAGCGCGGGTCACTTTTGGCCGCAGCGGCCCGACAACCTTTTCCTCTATGCCGCCGGCGGCCATATTTCTTTCAACAGCGAAAGAAATATGGAAAAGAACGCCGCCAAAAACCAATGGTTTTTGGATTTCCCTTGTCCGATTACGACTGCGGTATAAAAAGGTTCCGCATCGAATCGCTTGTACGTCTCTCCCCGCTGCCTCCCGTAATTTCCGCCTCGTTGTCATGTTTGGTCTTGTCCCAGGGCGTGGTATCCACATAGAGATAATCCACCAGTGCCTCCGGATCATTGTCGTCAGCTTCCGGTTTCCCGTCAAAGGTAGGTCTCACGTTCTCCGGGGTGAAGAAATGCTGGTGGATATTCTCCTGCCCGTTCTCCACGAACTGGCCGTTCATTAACTCTCCTTTGGAATTGTAGTAATAGATAAACATCAGGTAAACCGGGGCCGGGGTAAAGTTGTTTCCATTTTTATATTCGCCGTTTTTCTGAACGTAAAACTTGCCCTGGCTTCCTTCAGCAAGGGTCCATCCACTGCCGGTCTTCAGTTCATAAGTGATCTCCTGGACACGTTTCATATACCTGGCCGGGGATTCCGGATTTTGGTGGGGACCTCCGGCCTTCTGTATCTCGTTCCAGTCAGCGTGCAGGTGGCATTCAACGAGGCGGACGGTCATTTTTGCCGGGTCCTCATGCAGTTTGTTCTTCGTCTCGTCTTCTGGTATTACAGGATCCTTGCTGCAAGAGTTCAGCGACAGGACAAGGGACACTCCTATCAGAAGTGCCCACACGGTTTTACATGCAATTGTTCTCATTTTTCTTTTTATTTATTAGTGTTGATTATAGTTGTTATAAATTAAAAAATCCAGTTTACACCGCAACGCACATCACGTCCCATATCATGCGCATAGTAACGCGAGCGGTTGGTGTATTCCTTGTACTCACGATTCAGGAGGTTGTCTGCCGACAGCATGAACCGGACCTGGTGTCCCCGTTTCACGGGAAGTTCAAGAGCAGCGTCGAACCCGAGGAGATGGTACGCCGGGGGAGTATACGGGATAAGATCCGTGTCCGGATCAAACCGCCTCTGTTTTGCGGTGAAACGGTGCCTGATGTTCAGACGCAGCCTGAGATGCGATTTCGTCTCGTGTATCCACGCAAGTTCATGGCTGAAACGGAAGGAGGGAATATAAGGAAGATAATTACCCTTTGTCCGTTCGTTTGCCCGTATAAAGGAGACGACGGCATGGTAGTCCCATGAACCGCCCGGAGTGAAACGCAGGTCAAAGTCCATACCGCGGAAGAAAGCCGGGGTCTGCCTGTACTGGAAGACCGGGTATGCTCCCGAAATCACGGTGACTGTCTCTTTCTCCGGCCCGTCATAGATATAGCCGTCCACCCATTGCAGGTAACCGTCCAGACAGACGCTGAACATCCCGTCGCCGTAACGGAGGGAAGATATCCATTTGTAGCTTCTTTCCGAGTGCATCGCAGAGTCTCCCCTGACAAACATCCCAGACCCGAGCTCGTTCCCGTTGCTGTACAGTTCATACACGTGAGGGGCACGCCAAGCCAGACCGAAGTTGGAGGTGAGCCTCCAGCGTCTGGAAAGTTGATAGTGTCCTCCCAGGCTGTAGGACACGTTGTTAAACTTTCTTGTCCCGCCATAGGGGCTTCCCGTCCAGTCATAACCACTGGCACGGGTTTCCTGCATATCCAGGCGGAGGCCTGCTTCAACGCCTCCCCTGGCCAGGTGATATTTCCCGATTCCGTATATCCCTGCCTGTGTCTCCGTGTAGTTCGGGATAACGGGCACGAATCCGGTACCCGCGCGGCTGTGGTTCTCGATGAACATGACCTGACCTCCCGCCTCGACTTGCCAGGAGCGGTAATCCCGCTTCCAACGCAGAAGATGCTGGAATGAATTCAGGTGCAGGGAAACCGCCGGAATGTTAGAATCCAGCCGCCGGACACGGTTTTCCTGCCTATCGTCCTTCTGCCAGGTACTTTGCCAGTGTATACTTCCCCCCTTCTTCATGCCGAGCCGCATCCTGCCGAATGCGATCTGATGGGTGACCTCCTGGCAGGGAGCCCTGATACCACGGGAGAAGGGATCCGTGTGCAGGGGGCGACCAAGCCGGATACGTTCCGCCAGCAGGTCCTCGCTACCCATCTGGGCGCTGAGCATCACCCCTGTCCGGCTGTAGAAGCGGCTGTAGAAACCTTCCACTCTCAGACGTCCGCGGTCATAGCCCAGAGAGGCGGAAGCGTGATACTCTCTGGTTCCCGTGTTGTTCAGAAGATAGTGCGCAGTGGAACGGTCCCCGGAATTTGACCAGGTTCCCTGCAGACGCCAAGCGAAATCACCGGGAAAAGCACCTTCGAGCTGTCCGGTAGCCACGTAGCGACGCCCGTTACTTCCGTAAAGTGCGGAGATTCCCCCTTGAAGGGAGCGTTTTCTGAAAGGAAGCGGAGACTGCTCCATGACGATAATCCCTCCAAGGGCATCCGAACCGTATCTTACCGCATCGGAGCCCTTGATTACCGAAACAGAGGAGCTGCCGTTCATGTCCACTTCGGGAGCGTGGTCGGCTCCCCATTGCTGCCCAGTCTGGCGGGCACCGTTATGGATGATCAGTATCCGGTTCCCGTACATTCCTTGGATAACGGGTTTGGATACAGTGGTTCCCGTGCTGATGGAACTTACCCCGCTGACACGTTCGAGCAGGGTGGCAAGCGAGGTTCCCAGCGCGTTCCTGATCTCGGGAGATGAAAGGCGCCGGCTCACCACGTTGGGTGACGCCCCGGCACGTTCACCGGTCACGACCACTTCCCCGAGT
>OHBJ01002062.1_pt1 | contig 13676 bp, 10 predicted proteins | sample 1577241 | NCBI WGS metagenome assembly OHBJ01 (sample SAMEA3541594, study PRJEB24748) | human gut metagenome | biome: human gut; feature: human-associated habitat; material: faeces | place: China | collected 2012
CCGCTCCTCGATGCCGTGGGCGCCCTTCTCCTTGCGGAAGCAGGGGGAGGCCGCAGGCACGCCTGAGGCGGCGGAGCCGCCGGATTTCCGGCGCCGGCAGAGGGGATTCCGAGGCAGGCACGGCAGAGAGCCGGAACGGGGAGGGAAAAAGATGAGACCGTTGAGTATATACGTTCATGTGCCGTTCTGCAGGAGCAGGTGCGGGTACTGCGGATTTTACAGCGGGTGTGACCTGTCACTGCGGGAGCCGTATACGGCTGCGTTGCTACGGGCGGCGGAAACGGCGCCATCGGCAGACTGTGAGGTGCAGACCATATACTTTGGCGGGGGGACGCCGACCCTGCTGGGCACGGGGCTGACAACGGTGCTGAAGGCAATCCGCCGCCGGTGGCAGGTGGCAGCGGACGCTGAGATAACGACCGAGGCGAACCCCAATACGGTGACGCCGGAGCTGTTGCTTACCCTGCGGGCAGCAGGCTTTAACCGGATCTCCTTTGGGCTGCAGGACTGTGAGGACGAAATGCTGCAGCTGCTGGGACGAAGCCATACGGCTGCCGAGGGCGAGGCGGCGGTGGCGATGGCAAAGGCGGCGGGCTTTAAGAATATCTCGGTGGACTTTATGCTGGCGACACCGGGGCAGACGCCCGAAAAGGCGGCGCGGCTGGCGCGGTACGGGCTGTCGCTGGAGGTTCCGCATCTGTCCTCCTATCTGCTGAAGATCGAGGAGGGGACGCCCTTTGCCCGCAGCGGCATGGCGGTGAACTGCCCCGACGCCGACATGGCGGCAGACTGCTATCTTGCCTATTACGAGGTGCTGGAGAATGCCGGCTACCGCCACTATGAGATCAGCAATGCAGCGCTGCCCGGCTATGAGAGCCGCCACAATACGGTATATTGGCGGTTAGGGGAATACCTTGGGATCGGGCCCGGTGCAGCAAGCTATTTTGAGGGGCGGAGATTTCACTTCCGAGAGGATATAACGGAATTTCTGGCGGCAGAGGAGATATGGACGCTGCCGGAGGACGACGGTGCAGGAGGCGACTGGGAGGAGGCGCTGATGCTTTCGCTGCGGCTGGCGACGGGGGTGACCTGCGACCTTGCGAAGCGTTACGGGCAGGACTATACACGCCTGCTGCGCCGCGCCGCGCCGCTGCAAAGGGCAGGACTGCTGCAGGCGGACGGGGAACGCATTGCTCTGACCGACCGGGGCTTTTTACTGTCCAATTCCATTATCCTGACGCTGCTGGGGGATGGGTAGGCGCTTTCCTTATTCAGAGGGATAAAGCAGACGCGTAGGCGACAGCGCATCATCGTTTTGCCGACCTGCCTTGCGCCGGCAACAAGGATAACCCTGAAAAAAACATTGAGCTTTAAGAACTTGTGCTCCCCTATTTAAGAAAATCGGTGGTCAATCGTGTTTTATCGTCATTTCTCCACTTCGTTGAGAGGGGTATTTTCCTTTCGCAGCCGCTGTTCGCAGCCTTTTGGTGCAGGCATGGCGGGAAACCGGCGAGGTTGCCGGACAGTGAAAAAGCCGGCGGCTCCTTTGTGGGGAGCCGTCGGTGCTTTCGCTGCACGACTCGGCTTATTCCGGGCGGTAGCCATTATTCAATTACAATTGTAGAAATGGAGCAGGGCGGCAGCTTTGAATCGATCAGATTGCCATTCATGCGCAGACTGACGGGTTTCTCTGCCTTCGCTTGGTTCATAATGATGACAACGGTGGAGCCATCGGGGTTTGAGAAGGCGACCTGCTCTATTTCGTTGGAGTATATGGTGGTGGCAATATGCCTTGCCTTGGGCTGAATGTAGCTGCTGAAATGGCTGATATAGTGGAACGACAGCTTGTCATAAAGCACTTTATTTTCCGTGTCGCAGATGATCGGGGCTTCGCAGTAATTTCCTACATAGTTTGGGCCGCCGTGTTCATTCAGGCAGATGTTCCAGTCAATAAAGCCATCCATGCCTGCCGCAAAATTGCCGATCATATCATGGCCATACATCTGGGCGTTTCGCAGCTGATTCGTATCAAATCGGCTGTATTCAATGCAGCCTTCTGAAAAGACCAGATGCTTATCCGGGAATAACTCGCTTACGATGCGCACGGCATCGAAGTGATCCCCGCTGTACCAATGGAAAGCGATGCCGGAAACCATATCTGCGGTGCTGTCATCAATCACTTTGCAGGCGCGGTCAACCATGCGCTCCTTGTTGTGATCCCAGATATAGATTTGGATATCCGACAAAGCGGCTTCCTTCAGCGCCGGATACAGGTAATCTTTTAAGAAGGTGCGTTCCTCCTCCGGGGTAAAGAGACAGCTATCCCATGTTTGGGTTGCATTGGGCTCGTTTTGGATACTGATCGCCGTTACATTGATCCCGCGATTGATAAATTCCCGGACGTACCGGCAGATATACCTTGCCCATGCGGAGTAATACTCCTTTTTCAAGCGCCCGCCTCCGATCCTGCTCCCGTTCGTTTTCATAAAAGCGGGGGGAGACCACGGGGACAGCATGACCGGCAGACGCTCCCCGGCAGCCTTATATGCCTCTTTGATCCAGTAAATGATTCTGTTTTCAACACGGTTCAGAGAAAAAGTGTTGAATTGCGTATCTTCGGGGTCCTCTACTGCGGCATAGGGCTCAGTAGCAAAATCGCAGCTATCCAGATGGGTGCGAATAAAGCGATAGCCGATGCCATCAGCGCCAAAATATGAGCGGATTACTTCAGCGGATAATTCCGCCGGCAGCTTCTCCAGAGTTGCAGCTACGGCATCGGTTATTGCGCCGCCGAAATACTGGATTTCCTGATATTGAATTTCCGGATAAAGATTCAGCAAATACAATTCCTGATGATCCTTATCGATTCTCGCGGGCAGCGGAACCGTTTTTGTTTCTCGGGTTCCCTCCGTGAAGGTGGTGACGATTTGTTTTGCGACCATTGAATCACCTGCTTTACATTAAGATAATGCTGTTTACGGACTTGGGTTCCAGATCGAAGCGGTACCGCTCGTTTTCAAGCTCAAGCTCAACGGTGAATTCCCGCGCAAACGGATTGTAGAGCTCCAGAACCATTGATCCATCGGGATTTTTGAATATCAGGCTGTCGCCTGCAAAGGTGCCGCTTGCCCCCAGCCGCACAGCGCCCCGCTGCACACAGGAGGAAAAATGCTTCATAACATAGAAATCCGGGTTGTAGGTCACTGCCCCGGTCGCAGGATCTACCGTGACCATCGCATTTTGAGGGTCGCCCCAGGTATTGATGCCCAGAGGCTCCAATACAAAGTTCCAATAAAGGTAACTCTCTGCGCCGTTCCCGATGTAATGCTTCAGCATGGTCCAGACATAACGGGCGTACTCCCAAGTGTTATCGCCGAAGCCGCATTCATTTTCCGACTGCATCAGGCGAATTCTCGGATACCAGCTTTCAAAGGTGCGCTGCATGGCAATCTTTCCGCCCCACTGGTAGCTGACGCCTGAAATATATTGAAGCGCCTCGGGATCGGACAAAACCGTATTGGCAAAAAAGTCGTAATCCTCGGTTGCCCACTTATCAAAAATCAAACGATTGAAGTCACAGCCGGGGGCGTTGATGGTTCCGAGCCACAGCTCGGTATCGACGCCTGCCCTGCGCATGGCGGGGCCCAAATAGTCACGGATAAATACCTTTAACTCCTCCCCGGTCCACATACAGGAGGGGAATTTCTGGTTTGCGACCGGTTCATTCTGGACATGGAGCTGATCCACTGCAATCCCGTCATTCTGATATGCAATAATGAATTTTACCAGATAATTCGCATATGCCTTGAGGTTTTCCTCCGTCCATATCAGCTTGCCCCAGTTATATACCGGCGGATTTTTCATCCAGGTCGGAGGGCTCCAGGGGGAGGCAAAAAGTCTGATATCCGGTGCGATCTTCAAGGCTTCCTTGATATAAGGGATCAATGCCTCCCTGTCACGGGCAATGGAAAAATGAGTTAGCGCATAGTCGCCGGGGATCTCATCTAAACTGTACCAGTTGAACGCATAATCGCTGGCGCCGATGGGAAGCCTGCAAACATTGAATTTTGCACATTCGTCCTCGGAGGAAAACAGCTCATGGAACAGCTTTTCACGTTCCTCCTTTGATATATGGCTGATCGCCCGCCAGCCGAGTTCATTAAAGCAGGCGCCGAAGCCGTACATCTTCTGGTATTCCTGCCCATTTGGCGACAGGGTCGCATCTGCCTTCTCGAGGGGCCGCATGACTTTTCCTGCCCACTGCTTATTTTCATTGGACCAGCGCCACTGCACTTGCCGCATAACGAAACCTCCCTATTTATCAGATCCTACGGTAAGACCGTTAATAATGTACTTTGAAAGGAAACAGAACACAACGATGATGGGAATTACACTGATTGCGATGGCGAGATACATCGCGCCGTAATTGCTCATATAAAGACCCTTAATCATCGAGATCATGACCGGCATGGTGTACATATCCTTATCGGTCATAATAATCAGCGGCTCAATATAGCTGTTCCAGCACGCCACATAATTAAAAATGGACATGGTCATAACCCCGGGCACAATGCAGGGGAACACGATCTTATTGAAGATCCGGATTTCGGAGCAGCCTTCCATTCTCGCTGCCTCAATCATGGAATCGGGAATGCTTTGGGTAATGATGCCCCGCAGGAAGAATACCGTTGTGGCGTTGCAAAAGCCTCTTAATATGAACGGCCAGTAGGAATTGAGCAGTTTAAGCTTCAGGTTCAACTGGAAAAAGCCGATAATGGTAACCTGCGTCGGGATCATCATAGAGGCAAGGACAATGGCATACAATACCTTTTTTCCGCGGAACTGATATTTGGCAAAGCCGTAGGCGGTAAATGCGCCAAAGTAGCCGGTAATGACGGTGTATGGAATTGCGATCAGCAGGCTGTTGGCAAAGCCTCTCCATATATTGACGTGAGACTGCATGGTTTGGTAGTTCTCCGCCAAGGAGCTGCCGGGCAGCAGATTCAGCTTTGTCACGATATCAAAGCTGGAGTGCGTCCCGTTAACGGTAACAAGGTAGAACGGTACAACAGACAGGAGCAGCAGGACGATTAAGAATGCATATATCGCTACCTTGGAAATTTTGAATTTAGGGGGATTCATTATGCTTCCTCTCCTTTCTTTTTCATGGCCTTAAAGGAGAAAATGCTCAAAATGCCGATTATTACAAATAAGCCGGTGGATATGGCTGCGGCATAACCGTAATTGTGGTTTTTGAAGCCTTGATTATAAAGATACATAGACGCGGTCAGAACTGCTTTTCGGGGATCTCCGTTTCCGTTGGAAAGGGTTGCGGGAACATCAAAGAGCTGCATTCCGCCGATCAGTGAAGTAATTGTCAGATAAACCAGTGTGGGCTTGATAAGCGGAAGCGTGATATGGATATATGTTTGCGTTTTTGATGCGCCATCGACCAGTGCAGCATCGTACACATTGGTATCGATGGTGGTGATGCCGGCCATGGTAATGACCGTTGTGTAACCAAACCACATCCACCACTGAATGTAGGAGACCAGCCCGGAGGTGAATGCTTCGCTATTAAAGAATTGGAACGGGGCGCCCGAAACGCCAAGCCCCGTAAGAATGTAGTTAGCAACAGACTTATCGCCGTTGAACAGAAGATTAAAAAGAAGACCGACGGAGGTTGCCGTTATCAGGTTTGGGAGATAGAATGCCGCCCGAAAAAAGCGCATGCCTTTAATCTTATTGAATGTAAATATTGCAGAAAGAACCAATGCTGTCAGAATCTGCGGAATGAAGTTGAAGATCCAGATCCGGAAGGAGTTCCACAGAGACAGGTAAAATACCTTATCCGATAGCAGTCGGAAAAAGTTTTTCCACCCGACGGGCGTGATCTGCGACAGACCGTCCCATTTTTGAAAGCCCAAGAAGATGGTGTAGATTACCGGATACAGACCAAAGACCAGAAAAGCCACGAGAAAAGGCGCAATGAACAGGTACCCATCTCTACCACGCTTCAAGGCATATTTGCTCTTTTTTTCTTTTTTCATAGTGCGCCTCCCAATGAAGAAGCCGGTGGGCGTGGAACGCCCACCGACCAGTAGAAAATTACTCGATGATCAACTCGGGATATGCATTTGCAACATCAGCCTTGAATTGCTCAATTGCCTTATCCTTTGTCATTGCGCCGGTAGCATAGTTCTTGGTTGCTGCCAGGAATGCATTGTTGATGGTGCCATCATAACCGGTCATCAGATCCGCGGGGAGCTTTTCCATCTGATTATTGTAGAATGCGAAGTGGTTCTGTCCGCCCAGAACGTCTTCGCCCTCACCGGAGGCCAGTGCATTATCCGCCGACTTGAGGGAGACATACTCACCGTACTGTGCGGCATATTCCTTCTGCGCCTCACTATTCAGGCAGCAGTAGGACAGGAAAGCCCATGCCAGCTCCTTGTTGGGGCTGTCCTTATAGATGCCCAGCCAAGTGCCGCCCTTAACATAAGGAACGGGGCCCTGGCACATTGCCCACTGTCCGTTGGTATTCACGGCAGCCGGCTTAACAACAAACTGATAGCCCCAGGAAGGAAGCACATAGCAGAAGGTGTCGTCGCTTTCAACCGCAGCGCACCACTCGGGCGCCCAAGGATCGACCCCGAGATCGTATCCCTTATCAACGATGGTCTTTGCGGTATCCATGAAGGAAAGCATGGAGTCATCAATGACCAGCTTTTCATCTACAACCCAGGGCTTTTCGCGGTTGGAGAACTCCATATTGAAGATGTCCTGCCAGGAAGCAAACATTTTGATGCCCTCTGCCTTCAGCTTTGCGGCGACATCAAGCATGGCGGCGTCATCGGTCAGCATAGCGGAAACCTGCTCGGGATCATCGGTGCCCAATACCTTAGTCGCCATATCGCGGCGATACATGACGGAACCGGGGCTTGCCTGCCAGCTTAACGCACGGAGAACACCGGAGCTATCGCTGCCGACAGAGACAATATAGCCCCAAACATCGGAAATGTCGGCATTGTAGGGAGCTGCCTTCAGGTCGTCCCAGTAGCCGGATTCAACCAAATACTTAACGTAGTCAGACTCGCCGGTAAAGATATCAGGGGCGCCCTGACCGCCTGCCAGCGTGGGGGTGATCTTTGCAATGAAATCGGAATTGGGAACGACTGTGATGTTGACCTTTACATCGGGATAGATTTTGTTGAAGCCTTCAACAAATCTTCCCAGCTCCTCACCGGAGGACCAGACTTCGAGCGTGCCGGAAAGGGTCTGGTTGTCATTGCCCAGGGCGGGCGGATCGACTTCCGGTTTCTGACCGCATGCAGCAAGAGAGAAAACGAGAGTCAGCACAAGAACGATTGCTAATAATTTCTTCATTAAATTTTCCTCCTTATTTTTTTTATCTATGACTCCATTGATGGATATCATACCGACTGAATACTGCTATCCGACTGACCGAGCATCAAGGTCGGGGATACCATGCGGTTTACCCGTTCCTTTCGCCCGCTCAGGCGATCCAACAGCGTATCTGCAAGCAGCCTTCCCAATTCATAAATCGGCTGCTTAATCGTTGTGATCGTCGGGTTTGCCAGCAGCTGATGCCCCAAACCATCAAAACCAACGAGAGAGATATCTCCCGGAATGGAGTAACCGTGATTCTTCAGCTTGGAAGAAACGCCGATGGCGATGGTATCGGTTGCGCAGAAAACGGCAGATACCTTTTGGCGCTTCATCAGCTCATCTGCCGCCGATTCGCCGCCGTCAACACTGTTTGAAGCGTAAAGAACCAGATCGGGGTCAAAGGCGATCCCGTTTTCTTCCAACGCCTGCTTATACCCCTCCAAACGATCGGCGGTGTAGTCCTTGTCTTCGCGGACATTTACCATGGCGATTCTGCGATGACCCTGCCGGAGCAGATGAGACACCGCGGTTTTTGCGCCGGCGATATTATCTACGTCAATGCAGTCTACATCAGGGATATCCGTATGGCCAAACAGCACGACAGGGCGTTCCCGCTCCTTTGCATATTGCGCAAACTCCTGCGTTTCGTTTTTTAACAGACCGGTGACGATGTATCCGTCGCATTGATGCTCCTGATTCCGGTTCCGCAAAATAAGGAAAGAGTAGTAGTGCTCGCTGAGCACGCTGCTGATGCCGGCAATAAAATGCATCACAAAGGGGTTGGATAAATCGATGGCTTCGGGAATGAATACATCAATTACACCGCAGCGGTTTGTCGCAAGGCTTTTAGCTGCAATATTGGGGGTATAACGAAGCTCTTTCATCGCGGATTCGACCTTGATGCGGGTTTTTTCCTTGACAGCGTCCGGATTGTTGATCACACGAGATACGGTCATCGGCGCTACGCCGGCAAGGTCTGCCACTTCTTTTAAAGTTACCATGGAACTCCTCCCAGTTAAAATGGTAGCGCTAACATTTTATCCTAAAAAATTATTAGGCAAAAATGGTAGCGTTAACATCTTTGCAAAATTACAATAGCATATTTTTATCCAAAATGCAACAACCTTTTTGACGCCGATGAGCATTTTTATACAGCATGCACACAAAATGGTTCGATTATTGTTGCAAATATCCGATGAACCATAACAGGAGTTGACAGCTTCCCCAATAGATATAAGCAAAAAGAGGCTGAAAAAAGATAAAGATATAAGGGAACGGCTGCCGCTATCGGGTTTCCACATGATGCTTTGCCGGCTGCTCCATGCGGAGGCTATGCTCGTTGCCTTTCGGTCAGACCGATAGCCGGAGCACCGGAATCGGAATGCGCTTAACAGTTGTTCGAACTATCTTTGTACCTTCTTTCAATAAATCCTACCCCAGCGCCACATCAAGCACCATCATGACGCTGAATCCCGCCGCAAAGAAAACTGTTCCAAGGTTGGAGTGCCGCCCCTGCGACATTTCGGGGATCAGCTCCTCCACGACCACATAGAGCATGGCGCCTGCGGCAAAGCTCAAAAGATAGGGCAGCGCCGGAATCACCAGCTGTGCCGCAAGAAGCGTCAGCACCGCCCCAATGGGCTCCACTACGCCGGAAAGGACGCCGCCGAGAAATGCCTTGCCCTTGCTCTCGCCCTCCGCCCGCAGCGGCATGGAGATGATCGCTCCCTCGGGAAAATTCTGAATGGCGATGCCCAGCGACAGGACAAGTGCGCTTGCCGCCGTGATCTGTGCGTTCCCCGCAAGGAAGCCGGCATACATCACGCCGACCGCCATGCCCTCCGGAATGTTATGTAGTGTCACCGCCAGCACCATCATGGTGGTGCGCCCAAGCCTGCTTTTCGGCCCCTCCGCTTGGTCGCTTCCAATGTGAAGGTGGGGGATCAGACGGTCAAGCAAAAGCAAAAACAGCACGCCGACCCAAAAGCCGATAAAAGCGGGAAGGAAGGACAGCTTGCCCATGTCCTCCGACTGCTCGATGGCGGGGATCAGCAGGCTCCAAATGGACGCCGCCACCATCACCCCGGCGGCAAAGCCGGCAAGGGCGCGCTGCACCAGATTGCCGAGAGATTTTTTCATAAAGAACACGCAGGCCGAGCCCAGTGTTGTACCCAAGAAAGGGATTATGATTCCGAGAAAGGTTTTCATTTGTCTCACCGCCTTTGCATTGCAGTATGATTTGTTTCTTCGATACAGCAGAAATTCCCTCACTTCCGATTAGCGTGAGATTTCTCTGACGGACACATATGCGCCATTCAGTTAGGCAAGGCTAACCGCCGCGCCTTGGAAAAGCCGCATTCCTGCGGCGTCCTTCCCAAAGCAATTCTTGCGTCATTTAGCGTTTTCGGCTGATCTCCGCAAGAAAGCATCACTTTTTGCTGTTGCTCCAAAGTATAGCATTACTTGCGGTTAGTGTCAACTAACCAATGGATATTCTTTTCTCCCCGCCTTTTTATTGTGTAATATATTTTGTTGTTACCCGCAAATTGTATTTTTTATATGCGGGGCGGAAAGCGACGGATTGGGGGCTTGGATTCTTTATGGTACGGCCATCGGTTCTTTTGGTACAATGGGGCTGGCATGGAGCGGCTGATCCGAGGCACCCTCGACAGCACTTTTCCACTATTCTTGATAGGCAGGAAAAAAGCGAGTGCCCTCACAGCTTTTCAAATGCTGTAAGAACACTCGCCATGGTGCCGGTGGTGGGACTCGAACCCACACGGTATCGCTACCAACGGATTTTGAGTCCGTCACGTCTGCCATTCCATCACACCGGCACGGCAACGAATATATTATAACGAAAACCGCCGCCAAATGCAAGCACTAACGCATAAAACTATCGAGAATCGGCAAAAAATCCTGCTCCAACAGAGTTTTCAGCGCATGGCTGCCCCACAGCAGCAGTCTGCCTGTCGCCGGCAAAGCCGTCAAATTTGCCTTCCATTCTTCTCCCCAGCGGGCATAGGGCACGCTTCCCTGCTGCCCGAGTATCGTAAAATCCAAGGCGCCCTCCCGCGGCGTGACGGCGGCAAAAGCCTGCCCGCATCGGGTCTCCTCCGCCATGATCGCTGCTGTTTGCCGCAGGGCGGCGGCACCCCCTGTCAGCATCAGCGCAATCAGCAATGCCGCCCATCGACGCTGCCGACGTGCGCGCCGTTTTGTTTTTTCGGCCTTTTCCTTTTTCATATCCGTTTCTCCTTTGCAAAAGCCGTCCGAGCAGCAGCCGGCGCAGGGTTATCCTCCCCTGCCGCTTACCACCTCGGCGATGATGGGAGCAATGAGCTGTGCTGTATATTCTGCCTCCTCCAGTGTGTTTCCATTCGTTCCGAATTCTAACAGAAGCGCCCCGTCGGAACAGGCATAATTATAGGAGCGGCTGCAAAAAAAGACCGGACGGCACAGGGTTGGATATTTTTCCTCGATGGCATCGGTCAATGCCACCGCAAAGCGAAAATTCTCCCGCCACTGCGGAAGACCCAGCGTTCCGTCATCGTAGGGCGCTATGATCATCAGCTGCGCTGCCTTTTTTCCGTTCACCACCGACACCGTTTTGGCGATAGCGGTATCGCTGTACAGAATGGCGTCACGGTGAATATCCAGCAGTACCCGCAGATGGAGGTTGTTTTCCTGATAGCTTTTTATTGTTTTGGTGCTGCGGAGATACGCGCCGGTATAGGCGGGATTATCATGCTGGGTTTTATCGTGCAGCACCGGCAGCCCTGTTGCCTCCAGACCCGCCGCCAGCACATTCCCCACGGCGACCATATTGCTTTCGTTGTCGGTATCCCGCCAGGTATTTCTTGTATCGAAGAAGGCGCTGTCGTACTGTTCATAGCTTTCGGTGGCATGGGTATGGAACAGTAAAATCTGCGGCGCGGTGATTTTAGAGTCGATTGTGACCCTGTTCGGCGTTTCCAGCACCTTTTGCACCTCTGCTGCCGGCAGCTTGGTATAATTACGGATCCACGCATGGTTCCATTTTATATAAGCGGGGCTTTCCTCTCCGGTCATGGTCAGCTCGGTTACTGTGCCACGGTATTCCTCCGGCACCTCCGGCGCTTTTTCGGCGGACGGTTTCTCCGCCGGCGGCTCCGGCTCCCGATCCGGCAGCTCCGGCACCGGCTGCGGTTCCTCCGGTAAAAGCGCATCGGCATAGTGCTCCCGCAGCGTTTCGATGGCTCCGGCAGGCATATCCAGCACGGTGGTGAACAGCGCCGCCTTTTGCAGCAGAAGCTCCGCCGCAGGCAGCAGCCGCGGGGAAAGCAGCACAACGGCAGCAGCCGCTCCGAGCATCAGACCGCCGCGCAGCAGCGGAGTGGTGGGCATTCGCTTCTTCACGGGGTCTCGTCCTCCTTTTTTATTCTTACCCCTATATCTATTCGCCTTGCCTGCAAAAAATAAGTGACATCGTGCTGCTGCATTGGTATAATAGATACAGAACCCCCAAAGGAGGATTTCCCCATGATGACCGATATTGAGATCGCCCAGTCCACACCGCTTTGCCCCATTGCCGAGATCGCCGCAAAAGCCGGCATTCCCGCCGATGCCGCCGAGCCCTATGGCAGCAATAAGGCAAAAATCACCGAGGACTTTTTGCGGCAGCAGGAGGGACAGCCTCAGGGAAAGCTGATTCTTGTCACTGCCGTTAATCCCACGCCTGCCGGAGAAGGCAAGACCACCACCTCCATCGGGTTGGCGCAGGCGCTGTGCCGATTGGGGAAGCGCGCCATTGTCACCCTGCGGGAGCCGTCTCTCGGCCCTGTTTTCGGTTTGAAGGGCGGCGCAGCGGGCGGCGGCTATTCACAGGTGCTGCCGATGGAGGAGATCAACCTGCACTTTACCGGCGATATTCATGCCGTTACCGCTGCCAACAACCTGCTTTCCGCCCTGATTGACAATCATATTCATCAGGGGAATGTGCTTGATATTGACCCCGAACGGGTGGTGTTCCGCCGCTGTATGGATATGAACGACCGTGCTCTGCGGAGGATTGAAATCGGACTGGGCGGTAAAGCAAACGGCACGCCCCGCTTCGACGGCTTCCAGATCAGCGTCGCCAGCGAAGTCATGGCCATTTTGTGCCTTGCTCGTGATCTCCACGATCTGCGGGAGCGGCTGGGTCGCATTCTCATTGGCTATAATACGGCGGGCAAGCCGATTTTCGCCCGTGATCTGCAGGCGGAAGGCGCCATGGCGGCGCTGCTGCGGGAGGCACTTCGTCCCAATCTGGTGCAGACGCTGGAGCATACCCCCTGCCTGATGCACGGTGGCCCCTTCGCCAACATCGCCCACGGCTGCAATTCGGTGCGGGCGACCCGTCTGGCGTTAACCCTTGCCGACTACACTGTGACCGAAGCCGGCTTCGGCAGCGACCTTGGCGCGGAAAAATTCTTTGATATTAAATGCCCCGCGGCGGGGCTTACGCCCTCGGCGGCGGTACTGGTGGTCACGGTGCGGGCGCTGCGCTATAACGGCGGCAGTGATAAGGACACCTGCCGCACCCCCGATGCGGCAGCGGTCGCGGCAGGGCTGTGCAACCTGACTGCCCACGTGGAAAATCTGCGGCAATACGGCGCGCCGGTAGTGGTGGCAGTCAATCGCTTCCCGGACGACCAACCGGAGGAGCTTGCCTTGATCCGCGCAGAGTGCGTCCGTCTGGGTGTACGCATGGCGGAAAGCGAGGTCTTTGCCAAGGGCGGCGCGGGCGGCGAGGCGCTGGCGCAGCAGGTGCTTGCCGCCTGCGACAAGCCGAACCACTTTGCCCCCCTTACCACCCCCGCCATGACCCTGCGGGAGAAGATCGAGACCATCGCGCGGCGGGTGTACGGCGCTGCCGCTGTGGAGTATTCCCCCGAAGCGGAGCTTCAGTTGGGCGAGATGGCGGCGCTGGGACTGGAGCATGCGCCCGTTTGCATTGCCAAGACACAGTATTCCCTCAGTGATAATGCCAAGGCACTGGGGCGCCCCGCCGGACACACCCTGCACATTCGGGGGCTTTCCGCCTCCTGCGGTGCGGGCTTTGCGGTGGCACTTGCCGGAAGCGTCCTTACCATGCCGGGTCTGCCTGCCCACCCCGCCGCCATGGAGATCTCTCTGACCGATGATGGAAGGATTACCGGATTGTTCTGACTTTTGTTTTTCTGCAAGGCGATGCGACGGCTCGATATTTTCCTACTCGCCCGCCGACTCCGAAGTAAGAACCTACG
>OHBJ01002064.1_pt1 | contig 13669 bp, 9 predicted proteins | sample 1577241 | NCBI WGS metagenome assembly OHBJ01 (sample SAMEA3541594, study PRJEB24748) | human gut metagenome | biome: human gut; feature: human-associated habitat; material: faeces | place: China | collected 2012
ATTGATAAAGCAATATCTTAGTAATCAACGGGTCCAAATCAGTTAAAGAAGAATATCCTCCAGCTTTCCAATATCTATTGAAGAAAGTGTTGAGTGCCTGGTTGGACGGTGCAAAGATACTATAGGAGATAGAAGCTAATTCCGGATAAAGACGGAAGTTAGGTGTCGGCCATTCCAACGCGATATTCGGAAGCCCGTTTGGTGAATGTGCATGCAGAAAAAGACTATCTACTCCTACTGCTTTTCCATAATCGGCAGACAAGTCCTTATCATAGGCATAAGTACTGTACTGGCTATAAAAGTCGAGGAAATCGGAATAATCTGATTTTTTCTTTAAAACATCATAAATAGTTTCCAATGGTTCCAACACCCTGTCTACATTATATATATAGCCGTTATTGGTTATGATTTGGTATTCTTTAACACTTGCATTCGACACATTGAACCCGTTATCTCCCGTCCACGTAGAGTTAGGATAGAAAAATTCATAATTCTTCTTGGCATCTATACCTTTAGAGGCAAAGATGTGGTGAGAGAATACAGGCAAGAACCGCTCTAAATGATAGACGGTTACAGTATTGTTTGTTGATGGATCCACTTCCTTTGTAATAGGACTGGTGCTGTGTGTACGAAACTTGTAATACATTCCCGGTTGTAAAACTCCCAATTCATCATCGTCATCATCGTCTTTGCTTGTTGCACTGTCTTCCGGGCGGAAGTTTTCAAGATCACTCTTGCTATAAGAGTAGTAGATTAAATGATAACCAATCAGTTTCTTCAAATCATCTGTCGGTATATCCTTCACTGAAACATAACCGTGTTCTTCCAGATAAGCAGCAAACGCATCATTGTCCGGAGCCATGACAGTTGCGACACTCTTACCATCAAGAATAGGCTTAAAGCCTGATAACTCTGCCGCTTCTAGAAACATGGAGAACTTACCTCCATATTCATTAGAAAGAACTTCCCAAGCTGTACCTTTCAGCCATTCGGGTTTTTCATAATGCTCATCCATCTTGTCCTCACAAGAGAGAAAAAAAGGTGAGAGGAGCAATAATAGCAGCCAATGCCGCTTACGATTCATCACATTTCTCATAATATTAAAATCTGTTAAGTAACAATATAAATCTATTTTATCTATTTTTTAATTAAACAAAAGTTAGATTCTGTTTTTCTTCGGGCACTTTATCATAATACCTGTGAAAAACTGTTGCAAACTTAACGACTTATATAAGAAATAGCAATGAAGAATCGTACATAAACATGGAAAATACCGCCTTTTGAACGAAAATACATGCTCTGAACGCGTTTTTTAAATAAGAAAGAGTGTAGATAATACAATTTATTCCGGTTTTTCTTGAAACAAGAATAACCATATATAAAAGCAATATGGCAAACTTTTCAAATATAATTGTGTCGACAAAGAAGTTGACAAATTAAAAATATATGCGATAAACACAAATTCATGTTTGCGAAGTACAATCAAGAACTATAAAGATTATTTTGCCATTCTTATTGTCACTTGTCACTTTTACAACTTAAACAATTGATTATCAAAGTAATAAGAGTGACAATAGACAGTGACAATAGAGTGACAATAGAGTGACAATAGAAATAATAAAGCTTTCTATTGTCACTTTTACTTTTTCCTCTTTTATATCTTAACCACCAGATACACAGTCCCTTTATTCGTATGTTTGCAAGGAATCCCCTCTTTCTGAAGCAGCCGTCCAAAGTGATGCGCCTTGCCGGAAGACAGCGTAATGGTCGTTCTTTTTTGCAGATAATCCAATATTTCTACCGGAGATAAGTATTCTCCTTCCTTATCATCCCCTGCAACCTTGAAATAACGATAGAATAACTGAATAGCCGGCGGAGTCTGTTCAAACTCCCGATTCCCCTGTGCCAGGATAGCCTCATCCTTATCGTCAAACCAATACCGCTCGCCATGACAAATCTCGTACATAGCCTGTGCATACAACTGCTCATAGTCAATCGGGCGTGCCGTATCAATCGTACCCGTCACCTCAACGCACATAAAACGACGGCTACCGGACGGATCAGTCAGCAAATCCTTCTGATTGCTGGTCGCGATAAACGAAGCATAACGCCGCAACTCCTGCACCGAATTACTGTACGATTTACGAAGATTGACTACCGGCTTTTGCAGAATATGCTTCAAAAAGCCCTGCTGCGTCAAAGTAATCTGATCGAACTCGTCAATATTGATCAGCGCAAAGCGATTCAGATACATTTCCGCATCCCGCTTCCGGCTGAAATCAATACTATCCGTATAATATCCGCGAAGTCCCGGCGGTATCAGATCCCGGCAAAAGGTAGACTTGCGTGTCCCCTGCGCACCTACCAGCAAAGGGGAAGTACTGTTCGCATGCTGCCGGTCATACCCACGCCAATGAGCTACCATGTTGAGGAACCAGCGATGGAAAAGCATCGTCCAATGCGGATTAGCACATGGCACACGGTCTGCCAGTTCCGTAATGCGGTCTTTTTTATCCCAATTAGGAAGATGAAAAATAAATTCTTCCAATGGATTATAAACAGATACTCGGTTTGAATGCAGATAACGGTCCACATCCCGGTCCCACACCGCAATACCCTCACTTTGCGCATCCAGCAGAATACTATTCTGCGCCCGTTTATCCAACGGACGGAAACGAAAATAAAACGAGCATCGTTCCCGGTATTCCACTTCACCTATCTGTGTATTGTAGCGGAATTCATAACGACGGTTCATAAACTCCTCTGTCTGCATATTGAGATATTGCTCTTTTGTCAGCCCGTTTTTCTTGCCGAAGCCTTTGCATTCCTGATACACATTGCCTATCATCTCGCGAACCAGCACAGCCTGCTTCGAATGATAATACCGATGAATGGTCCTCCTCACCACTTCCTCTTCCGGAATACCGGAAAGGAAACAATTTTCCGCCAACCGGACTACCAGGGGCTGCAAATCATCATTCCGCCTCCACCCCTCTTCCATCGACTGAAAAGTCTTTCGCAAGGCAGCCTCATACATCAATGCCAGCGCATCTTCCGTATCATATCCCGGAACGGCACGATTCAACGGAGACTTTTCCGGGGTCAGCTTCTCCTGATAATTCATTTCTTTCGGCATCCCGAAAGGCTGAGAAAGATAAAACGGCACGGAATTTTCCCGATAGAAAGGTTCGGGATCGTGACTCAGCCGTGAATATTGCTCCAAAACCGGCTCTTTCAACTGAATATCAAAGGGGATTTGCGGCTGATAGCATTTCACCGCCAAACGATACGCATGTGCCTGAAAAATTTCAGCTTCTTCCTGCGTCTGCGGCAACGTACCGTCCGGACGGGTAAAAAGAGTCCATATCTTCACGGAATTTCCACTCGCCCCCATGTATGCAAACATGGTCTGCGGCAATTCAGCCGCTTTTTTCTTGACCAGATCCACTTCTACTTTTCCCGCCAACGGACCTACGGTCAGTTCCACGATGCCATTATATACTTTCATCCGCTTCACGCCATTTACACGTCCGAAAACGGCAGCGGGTATTACTTTGGGAAGTTTTCCGGCAAAACTGCAAGATTCTCCGGGTAAAACAAAATGCAGGGCTTGGCGCAATCCGGTCACCGGACGGGTCTTAATCTCTGTTTTTATCTTCTCTATCAACAAGTTAAAATCTAATACACTTAATGCTTCGACTCCATCTTTCTCCCTGATCTGTGTTATCTTCATTACTTTTCTTTAATATTTATGTATATCCCTCAAAGGTAGGCATAAAACAGACAGCAAACAACCTTTCTATTCATTATTATTACAGAATATTTATCCGCCTTTCCATTCTTCCGGAAGCTCCTTGAATTAATAGTAAATAAAACGTTCATTAAGTTGTTTAGAAGCTTAGATTAATGTATCTTTGTAGTGATAAGAAATCGTTTTACGTACATGGTCCCATCGGTCCACGTATGTGAACTATTGGGTTCACGTACATAGTCCGAACGGTTCACGTACGTGGAACGAAAACGTGAAACAGACAAAATATATTAGTCGAGCCTTGTCTACATGTTAAGGTTACTAGTGTTTGTACTAACACACGCGGTATCAATTGAGTAACAATCCTATTAACCAACAAAAAACAAGTGACGCTATGGCAGCAGATTATGACTTTCGGCGAAAACCGAATGAAAAGGGAGACGGAGAAGTACAGCCTCTGTATCCCCGAATTGTATCCAAAGGAACCATTGACAGCAAACGGTTATTTCGTGAAATAGCCGAAGCCTCTTCTTTCACCGAGGGAGATTTGGCAGGTATCATGGTAGCTTTTCAAGAGAAGGTATCCTATTATTTAAGTGAGGGGTATCATGTGAAACTGGGAGAAATCGGATATTTCTCCTCTAGTTTGAGGGCACGTCCGGTGATGGACAAGAAAGAGATCCGTTCGGTCTCCATCTCTTTCGACAACGTAAATTTCAGAGCCACTCCCTGGTTTCGCCGACGCAGTTCGGGGACGGTGACCCGTGCCAAATTCGGATTTCAAGAATCATCGAACTTGCCGGAAGAGACACGCCGTTCCCGACTGGAAGCCTTTTTAGCAAAGAATCACTTCATCACTCGAAGAGAATACTCTCAGATTACGGGTATAATCCGCAAATCGAAATGTTCGCGCGTTTCAAAATGAAAAGTTCATTTCACAAAACGAAGCGTATAATTTAAAGCACTCTTTATTCCATTTGAACTGGTCAATTCTAAGCTAAAAATAACAGAAAAATAACTTGCAAATATCAACAAAAATCACTATCTTTACATAGTTAAATTGAGGTCGTTTACCCTCAAATCAGTTCAGTTTTGTATTCCCCTACCCTATCAATATTCTAAAAAAATTCGGCCGGCTTCGCCGGTATTTGAATACCTTTTAAATGGAATTCGGAAACCATCCGAATCCCGTTCTTTCGTTTTAGTCGCTTCGCTCCACGCTTTGGCGCTTTGCGCTTACCTTTGAAAAATTTAGGAGTCATAATAGTGGATGAGGAACATGAATCTAGTTACAAGCAAGATGAAATGCCTAGATATAATGCAAAAGATGTTGCTAAATGGCGTGGAATATACCACTCATGTCCAGTTATTTTTGGGAGTGCAACCCCATCACTAGAGTCTAGAGCTAGGGCACAAAAAGGAGTATATGATTGGTTAAGATTAACTAAAAGAGTTAACAATCAAAAGCTACCTAAAGTGCAAATTATTGATATGAGAGAGGCAGTAAAAACCTCTCCAATTCCAGATTTTTCTCTTAAAATGGTTAATTCAATTCAGGAAAAATTAGATAAAAAGGAACAAATAGTGCTTCTATTAAATCGTAGAGGGTATTCGACGTTTATGATGTGTAGAGAGTGTGGTTATGTAATAAAGTGTCCTAACTGTGATATTTCTTTGACAGTTCATTTAGATAGCAGATCTTTAAAGTGTCATTATTGTGGATATGAAACGAGAATACCATATGAATGTCCTAGTTGTAGTAGCAAAAAAATAAGATATTATGGTACTGGAACACAAAAAATTGAAAAAGAGCTAAAAGGTCTATTTCCACAAGCCCGAATTTTGAGAATGGATGTAGATACAACTAGAAAAAAAGGAGCACATGAGAAACTATTAAGAACATTTGGAGATGGAAAGGCTGATATTTTACTTGGAACGCAAATGATAGCTAAAGGACTAGATTTTCCAAATGTAACTTTTGTTGGAGTTTTAAATGCAGATACATCACTTGGAATATCGGATTTTAGAGCAAGTGAGAGAACTTTTCAACTTTTAACACAAGTTAGTGGACGTGCTGGACGTGCTGATAAAGATGGAGAGGTTATTATTCAAACTTTTAATCCTGATCATTATGCTATAAAACTAGCTCAGAATCACGATTATGAAAATTTTTTCTATAAAGAAATAGAACTTAGACATAATTTAAATTATCCACCGTATTACTATACATTAAAGATAACAGTAAGTTCTAATTCAGAGTCATTGACGGCTAGAACTATTTTTAAAATAAATAATGAAGTAAGGATGAATGTCTCTAAAGGAACTATTATATTGGGTCCAACTCCACAGACGGTTACTAAAATAAATAATCGTTATTATTATCAAATTGTTATTAAATATAAAAAAGAAACAAAATTAATTAACTATTTACAAGATTTACTTCTTTCAAGTCAAAGAATTGAAAGAGAAGGTATACAAATTGTGATAGATAGAGAACCATTGAAATTTAATTAAGTTAAGGACGTGATATTATGACAAATATTGTATTTATGGGAACACCAGCTTTTGCTGCACCAATTTTAGAAGGAATTATTGAAAATGGTTATAATATTTTAGCTGTGGTCACACAACCTGATAGACCTGTTGGAAGAAAGAGAGTACTACATGCCTCACCTGTAAAAGAAGTTGCTTTGAAATACGGTATAAAAGTATTTCAACCAGTAAAATTAAGTGGCAGTGATGAAATGCAGGAAATAATAGACTTACAACCAGATTTAATAGTAACAGCAGCATACGGTCAATTTTTGCCAACAAAATTAATTGAAAGTGCAAAAATTGCTGCAATTAATGTTCATGGATCATTATTGCCTAAATATAGAGGCGGTGCTCCTGTACAATATTCAATTATGAATGGTGATGATAAGACAGGTGTAACTATTATTTATATGGTTAAGAAAATGGATGCTGGGGATATGCTAGCTCAAGCTGAATTAAAAATAGAATCTACAGATGATACTGGAACTATTTTTGAAAAAATGAGTATTTTAGGAAGAGATGTGCTTCTAGAAACATTACCTAAAATTATTTCTGGTAATGTTGAAGCTGTAAAACAAGATGAAAATAAAGTTGTTTTTTCACCTAATATCAAACCAGAAGAAGAAATTTTACACTTAAATTTAGAAGCTAAAGAAATTGATTGGAAGACGAGAGCATTACGCCCAGCACCTGGAGCTTATTTTAAAAATTTCAAAGGAAAGAGAACGAAGTTATGGAGTATTAAACCACTTGAAGAAAAAACAGAATTCGCTCCAGGATACGTTGTGAATGTTGATAAGCATGAGTTAAAAGTATCTGCATATAATGGGACTGTTTATTCAATTATTGAATTACAACCGGCAGGTAAACAAAAAATGGATATAACTTCATATTTAAATGGAGTTGGACAAGGATTAAAAATTGGACAAAGGATAATTGAAGATGAAGAATAAGACAGTTAGATTACTAGCAGTTGAATTACTAACTAGAGTTGAAAGTCAAGGTACATATTCAAATCTAGCATTAAATAAAGTGATAGAAGAAAATAACTTTTCTGTTAAAGATACAAAATTATTAACAACAATTGTTTATGGAGTAATACAACATAAGTTAACTTTAGAATATTGGTTAGAACCATTTATTAAGAAGGCAAATAAGTTACAATTATGGGTTAAGGAATTATTATTAGTATCATTGTATCAAATGGTTTATTTAGATAAAATTCCAGACCGAGCTGTATTTAATGAATCTATTGAAATAGCAAAAATCAAGGGACATACCGGTATTAGAAAATTTGTTACAGGTGTGCTGCATTCAATCAGAAGAAATGGTTTGAGAGAAGTTAATGAAATTGATAACGATATTACAAGTTTGAGTATAGGGACTAGTACCCCTGAGTGGCTAGTGGAAGAATTAATTAAGGAATTAGGAATTACTAAAGTCGAGTCGATATTAGATACAATAAATACTTCTCCAAAGCATAGTGTAAGAATCAATACTCATAAAGTTAACAAGCAAATTTTAGTAAATGAACTAAAGAATGACGGCTATACGATTAGAGAAAGTGAAGTTACACCAGATGCATTAATAGTAGATGGAGGCTTCTTACCAAAGAGTTCGGAATTTCGAAATGGAAAGATGATAATTCAAGATGAAAGTGCAATGTTAGCTGTTGAAAGTATGGATATTCAAAAAGATGATATAGTTCTAGATGCTTGTGCTGCTCCTGGTGGTAAAACAACACAAATAGCTGAAAAATTAATGAAAGGTGAAGGCAAAGTTTGGGCTTTAGATATTCACAAACATAAGGTGAAATTGATAGAAGAAAATGCTAATAAATTAGGATTAATATCTAAAGTATCAGCTAAACAATTAGATGCGAGAAAGGCGATAACGGAGTTTGATTCGGAAAAATTTGATAAAATTTTAGTAGATGCACCTTGTTCTGGATTAGGATTAATGAGAAGAAAACCAGAAGTAAAATATGAAAAAAAGCTGGCTGACTCATATAGTCTACATGATATTCAAGTTAATATTTTAGAAAAAGTAGCACCTTTATTAAAAAAAGGTGGATACTTGACTTATAGTACATGTACAATTTTAAATATTGAAAATCAAAAAGTTATTGATGATTTTCTTAAAAAGCATCCAGAGTTTGTTCAAGAAAAGACTTATACAAAAAATAAATTAAAAGATGAAAGAGATACACTTTCTTTAACCATATATCCAGATGATTACATGTCGGATGGTTTCTTTATAGCAACGCTACGTAAAAAATAGGAGTTGATGAGTATGGAGATTGCATATTTAAGTGATTTAGGAAAAATGAGAAAAAATAATGAAGACTATGTTGGAAAATTTGTCAATAAAGCTGGAGCAGTAATGGTAATTGTGGCTGATGGATTAGGTGGCCATAACGGGGGAGAAGTAGCTTCAGAAATGGCAGTATCCCATCTAGGCTATTACTTTAGTGAAACAAGTTTTTTTTCTATTTCTCAAGCAAGTACTTGGCTTTCTAAAAAAGTAGATGAAGAAAATAGTTTAATTTTAAAAAATTCTCTTCACTATAAAGATTTACGTGGTATGGGAACAACATTAGTAGTAGCTATCATATTTGAACAAGAATTTTTACTAGCACATATAGGTGACAGTAGGGGATATATTTTAGAAAAAGGAAATCTTACTAGGGTTACAGAAGATCATTCTCTAGTCAATGAATTAATAAAAGAGGGTGAATTAAGTCCAGAAGAGGCTGAGCATCATCCTAAAAAGAATATCATCACACGATCTTTAGGAATATCGAAAAATTCAGAATTAGATGAAGAATTTTTTCAAATTACTAAAAATAGCATTTTGATGTTATGTACAGATGGTTTAACTAATATGGTTGAAGATACGAAGTTAGAACGTTTATTAAATATATCTGAATCTTTACCTGATAAATGTCAAAGATTGGTTGATGAGGCTAATAGAGCAGGAGGAAATGATAATATTTCTGTATTACTTGTGTCGTTTGATGAAGAGGTGAAATATTAATGGGACCAGGATACGTTTTGAATGGTCGTTATAAGATTCGACGTGTTCTAGGTGAAGGTGGAATGGCTAATGTTTATTTAGCTGATGATTTAATTTTAAATCGACCAGTTACGGTGAAAGTTTTAAGACTAGATTTACAAAATGATCCTGCTTCTTTGAGAAGATTTCATAGAGAAGCGATGTCATTAACAGAATTAACTAATCCTAATATAGTTAACATTTATGACATTGATCAAACAGATGATGGTATGCAGTATCTAGTTATGGAATATGTAGATGGTATGGATTTAAAAGCATACATAAAGAAAAATCATAAACTTCCATACGAACGTGTAATAGAAATTATGGAACAAATCTTATCGGCTGTAGAGGATGCGCATGCACACAATATAATTCATAGAGATTTAAAGCCGAAAAATATTTTAATTGATAAGAATGGGACAGTTAAGATTACTGATTTTGGAATTGCTGTTGCAGTTGCGGAATTTACAATGACTCAGACTAATACATTAGTTGGTTCAGTACATTATATTTCACCTGAACAAGCAAGAGGAAGTATGGTAACTAAGCAATCCGATATTTATTCTTTAGGAATAATTTTGTTTGAAATGTTAACTGGTGAAGTTCCGTACCAAGGAGAGACAGCTATCTCTGTAGCTTTAAAGCATTATCGTAATGATATGCCATCTGTTCGTAATTATGATAATAATATTCCACAATCCCTAGAGAATGTCATATTGCATGCGACTGCTAAAAATTTAAATGACCGATATAAAACAGTGGCAGAAATGGCGGATGATTTAAGAACAGTTTTAGATGAAGATAGAAAAAACGAAAAAGTATGGAGACCGCAAAATTTTGTTGATGAAGAAACAAAGATATTACCTCAAATAAAAGACAGTTTTATTGACGAAAATTTAGATGAAACTAAAACTTTAATTCTCTCAGAAGATGCTATAAAGAAGAACGAAGAAACTACTAAGACTAGAGAGAAAAAACAAAAGTGGAGCAGAAAAAAAAGAGGTATTACAGTTGGGGCAATAATATTAGCTTTAATCGTTGTTTCGGTTGTGATTTTTGCTTTAATTACAACTCCCAAAGTAATTACTTTGCCAGATTTAAGAGGAATGACTCAAACGCAGGCTGAAAGCATTCTTGATAACAAGAAATTAGAAAAAGGTAAAGTTACGGAAAAATATTCAAATTTATATAATTATGGCCAAATAGTTAGTACTAATCCTAAGCAGGGATCAAATGTACGGCAAAAAACATCGGTAGGTTTGGTAATATCTAAGGGACCAGATAAGAAACCATTTGGCGATTATCGCGGACAAAATTATGATGATGTTAGACGCGGAGCTTATCTACGCGGGCAAGCGCGCAGACAAGCATCATTTACGCCAGTGGGAGACCAATGCTCTTCTGGTGGAAAAGGCCCTGGAGGGCAAAAATGTGGCCCGGGTCAAGGGCGGCGATCCCTTTATCTTTGGCCGCGGTGGCGAGGAAGCTCAGGAGCTTTTAAAGGCTGGCGTGGAGTTTGAGATCATTCCGGGCGTGTCTTCTTCCTACGCGGCTCCGGCTTACGCGGGCATTCCGGTGACGCACCGGGACTTTGCGTCCTCCTTCCATGTGATTACGGGACATGAGAGCGCGGACAAGACCGGTCTGGCGCTGGATTACGCGACCCTGGCGAAAGAGGAAGGTACGCTGGTATTTTTGATGGGCCTGAAAAATCTGCCCCATATCGCGGAAGAACTGATTACCCATGGAAAGGATCCGAAGACACCGGCGGCTGTAGTGCAGGCGGGAACGACGGCCAGACAGCAGGTGGTAACAGGCGTGTTGGAATCCATCGCGGAGACGGCGAAGACAGCGGGTATTCAGACCCCGGCCATTACGGTGGTGGGCGATGTGGTGACCTTGCAGAGACAGCTTTCCTGGCTGGGCGGCAAGCCCCTTTTTGGAAAACGGGTACTGCTGACCGGTACGAAGCCCATGTGTGAAAAGCAGCGGGAGGTTCTTGCGGCAGACGGCGCGGAGGCGATTCCATTCAGTCTGATTTACACGAAGAAGCTGAGCACTCCGGCGACGGAGCAGGCATTTACAGAGATAAAGAATTACAGCTGGGTGGTGCTGACCAGCAGCAACGGCGTGCAGTTCTTCCTGGATGAACTGAAAGAGCGTCGGATGGATATTCGAAGTCTCGCAGGTCTTAAATTTGCGGTCATTGGTGCAGGCACGAAGGCAGCCCTGGAGGCGGCAGGTATTTATGCGGACTTTGTGCCCGGCCGGTATTCCAGCAGGGATCTGGCCGCGGAGTGGATTCCGGGGCTGACAGCGGCGGATAAAGTGTTGCTTTTACGCGCGGAGGAGGCTTCTTCAGAGCTTACAGAGACGTTGGAGGCGGCAGGCGTTCCTTATACGGACACAGCCCTCTATCACACTGCCCGGGACGGACGCAAGGCCGAAGAACTGAACCGTATCCTGCCGGAAATGGATTATATTACCTTCGCCAGCGCATCGGCGGTCAAGGCCTTTGCGGCTATGGCAGAGAACCCGGGGGACATGACGGCAAAGGCTGTCTGCATCGGTCCGGTGACAGAAAAAGCGGCAGTGCAGGCGGGCATTCCGGTGTATGCAAGCGCGGTGGTTTACACGGCAGAGGGCATACGGGATGTGCTCAGAAAAGATAATTTGAAAGGGAAAGCGAATTGATTCAGATACAGAGCGACGCGGCTTCGATAGTGGAAGGAAAACTGCACAGGGGAAATGAGCCGAAGCAATTCGTCTATCTGCATGGTGGCGATATCCGCGGCGCAGCGGAAAAAAGTGGACGAAACGAAGCGGAATTTCTGGATTTTTCCGCCAATATCAATCCCTTAGGCATGCCGCCCGGCGTCCGTGAGGCTATCATCGAAAGCCTGGACAGATCCCTGAACTATCCGGATCCCTTTTGCCGGAGACTGCGGGCGGCGTTGTCCGAAAAGCTCGGCCAGCCGGAAGACTACATTCTCTGCGGCAATGGTGGTGCAGACCTTATATACCGACTGGTATACGCCACCCGGCCAAAGCGGGCGCTGGTAACCGCCCCGGCCTTTGCGGAGTATGAGGAAGCCCTGAACCAGGCCGGTACGGGGATAGATTTCTTTCCGCTGGGGAAAACTCTGGAAATCACAGAAGCTTATGTGGATAGCTTATCCGCGGAGCATGATATGGTATTCCTCTGCAATCCGAACAATCCCACGGGTATCCTGACGCCGCGCAGTGTCGTAAAAAAGCTGCTGGATAAGGCGAAAGCCCTGGACGTGCGGGTGTGTCTGGACGAGTGCTTTCTGGACTTTATTAAAAATGAGGAGGGCTATTCAGCGGCGGGCTGGCTTGCGGAATATCCGAATCTGATCATTTTAAAATCCTTTACAAAAATGTACGCTATCCCCGGTCTGCGGCTGGGCTATGTGCTGTCGGCGGATGCGGATCTGCTGAATCGGATGCGTCTGGCGGGCCAGCCCTGGTCCGTATCGGAACCGGCCCAGGCCGCCGGAATCGCGGCTCTGAGGGCGGAAGGCTTTCGGGAACAGACGATCGATCTGGTGGATCGGGAGCGGGCGTTTTTAAAGAAAAAACTGGAAGAACTTGGACTGTGTGTGTGCGAAGGTCATGCCAATTACCTGTGTTTTCAGGCGGCAGGCGATGAGAAGCTGGCGGACCGAATGCAGGCGGAAGGAATTCTGATCCGGCGCTGCGCCAACTATCACGGGCTGGGTGCGGATTTTTACCGGACGGCGGTGCGGGGACATGCGGAGAACGCAAAGCTGCTTGAAGCTCTGGAGAAAGTTTTGCAAAAAGGAACCTGATTCATAAAATTTACGATCAAGAAACGGAATAAGTTTGGTGATAACATGAGCGAAAAGAAAAAAGCAAAAGTAATCATGGTACAGGGAACCATGTCCAACGCGGGCAAAAGCTTCCTGGTGGCCGGACTCTGCCGGGTATTTAAGCAGGACGGCTATAAGGTGGCCCCCTTCAAATCCCAGAACATGGCCCTGAATTCCTACATTACAAAGGACGGCCTGGAGATTGGCCGGGCTCAGGCTATGCAGGCGGAGGCCGCCGATATTGAGCCCACTGTGGAAATGAACCCGATTCTCTTAAAGCCCACCAGCAACGTGGGCAGCCAGGTCATCGTGAACGGCGAGGTTCTGGGCAATATGAAGGCTATGGATTATTACGCCAACAAGCGGAAGCTGATTCCGGAGATTCAGAACAGAATCTTTTCAGCGGACTGGCCGTTTTTCTGGTACATGGCCAGAAAGAACATGGGCAGCATGACCGCCATCATGCCAAGTG
>OHBJ01002073.1_pt1 | contig 13648 bp, 6 predicted proteins | sample 1577241 | NCBI WGS metagenome assembly OHBJ01 (sample SAMEA3541594, study PRJEB24748) | human gut metagenome | biome: human gut; feature: human-associated habitat; material: faeces | place: China | collected 2012
TGCTCTTTCCGGTGTGGTTCCTGCAGCAGCCAAAACGACCTGCAGGTTTGCCACACGGCTGAAGGCGGTGTCGGCATCGGAGGTGTGCACGCCCACCAGCACGCCCTGCTGCGGTTCAAGGGTACGCGAGTCGAGCACCATGCCGGAGATGCGCAGCGAGTCGAGCGTTGGCCCGGTGGAGAATGTGTAGGTAAATCCCTCCAGGGCGTTGCCCTCGTTGTTGTCGCGTATGGCGTCGGCGAAGTCGATGGTGTAGGTGGTGTTGGGCAGCAGTGAGTCAGTGAACTGGACGTTGACGCGCCGGCCTGCCGCCGACACTCGAGGGGTAGTCTCCGACGTGGGGCTGACGACAACGTTGGTGAAGGCGTCCTGCAGGGTGATGTACTCGTCAAAGTCGATGGCGATGTGCCTGGCATCGACGTCGGTGGCTCCGGGGGCGGGTGTTGCGCGGACCATGCGCGGCGGCGTCTCGTCGCGCGGGCCGCCTTCGGGAGTTCCCATCGACGCGCACGCGCCCAGCAGCAGGCTTGCCGCCGCACACATTATAATATATATTGCTGTGTTCTTGTTCATGTCACCTTGTCCGGGACGGTGGCGGGAGCGGTCTTGCCCCCGATGGCCCCGATTCAGAGTCCAAAAGTACATAAAAATCTCCAATTTGAGGCGGTTTCGGCACTTTTTTTGCAAAGTGTGCCTGTCACCTCAAAAAAAAGACTTATATTTGCAGGCTGAAACTTCCGGGGCATTGCGTCATAGTGGCGCGGCGTCCCTGTGAGGCACACAACAAAAAATACAATAAACTAACCAACAACAATGCAGAACAAAGGGTTTATCAGCACCATTGGTGTCCTGTTGATTCTGATTTGCGGTTTTTATATTTCCTTTTCTTTTGTAACTGCTCACTACGAGAAGAAAGCAGAGGAATTTGCCGCGACCAGGGCACGGACCAATGATGTAACCAACGACCAGTACAAGAAGTACCTCAAGCAGTTCAACGACTCGCTGGACCGCGAGAAGGTCTACTTCATCTGGAACTACAACGAAGTCCGCCAGATGGAAATAGGCATGGGCCTTGACCTGAAGGGCGGCATGAACGTCGTGCTCCAGATCAGCGTCCCCGACATCCTCCGTCAGTACGCCGCCGGCGAGAGCCAGCTCAAGCAGCTCGACAAGGCCATGGCCGACGCCGAGAAGAAGGGCGCCCAGCCCGACGAGCCGGACTTCATCAACAAAGTCGCCGCCGAGATCCAGCCCGGCCACATGGCCGGCATGTTCACCCGCGAAGGCGAATACCTCGGCGAACTCAAGTCCAACTCCACCAACGCGCAGGTCGCCGAGGCCCTCACCAAGCAGGTCAGCGGCCAGGTGGACGCCGCCTTCAACATCTTCCGCACCCGTATCGACCAGTTCGGCGTTGTTGCCCCCAATATCCAGAAGCTCCAGGGCAAGAACGGCCAGATCCTGCTCGAGCTGCCCGGCGTCAAGGAACCCGAGCGCGTCACCGACCTGCTCAAGTCCAGCGCCAACCTCGAGTTCTACGAAGTCTACCTGGGCAACGAGATCGCCTCCAACCTCGCCTCCCTCGAGCAGGCATGGAACGCCGATTCCACCCACCGCAAGGTCAGCTTCGCCCAGCTCGGCATCAACGTGCGCCAGGGAAGCCCCGTCATCGCCATGGTAGCCCCCAACGACAAAGAGATCGTCGACTCCATCTTCTCCTCGCCCGAGGCCCAGCAGAAGATGCAGCAGGACTTCTCCGCCGCCTGGGAAGTGAAGCCCTTCGAGATGCCCCTCTACGACCCCAAGACCGGCAAGGAGCGCCTCAAGAAGGACGGCAAGCCCATGACCACCCCCATGTGGCAGCTAATCGCCCTCAAGGGCGAGCCTAAGCTCCAGGGCGACGTAGTCACCGGCGCCACCACCGAGTTCGACAACATGCGCGGCTCCAACAAAGTCGACATGACCATGAACGACCGCGGCGCGCAGGAATGGGCCAACGTCACCAAGAACAACATCGGCCGCCCCGTGGCCATCGTCCTCGACAACGCCGTATACTCCTATCCCAACGTCAACGACCAGATCACCGGCGGCCGCTCCGAGATCACCGGCAACTTCACCCCCGAAGAGGCCAACGACCTCGTCAACGTGCTCAAGTCCGGCAAGATGTCGGCCAAGGTGGACGTGGTCAGCAGCAACGTCATCGGCCCGAGCCTCGGCGCCGAGGCCGTGCAGCAGGGCTTCCTCTCCTTCGTGGTCGCCATCGTCCTGCTGATGATCTTCATGATCCTCATCTACGGCCTCATCCCGGGCCTTGTGGCCAACGTCGGCCTCATCCTCAACCTCTACTTCACCCTCGGCATCCTCGCGTCCTTCCAGGCCGTGCTGACCCTGTCCGGCATCGCCGGCATCGTACTCGCCCTCGGCATGGCGGTCGACGCCAACGTGCTCATCTTCGAGCGCATCCGCGAGGAGCTCAAGGCAGGCAAGAAACTCCGCCAGGCCATCTCCGAAGGCTACTCCAACGCCTTCTCCGCCATCTTCGACTCCAACCTGACCTCCGTCATCACCGGCGTCATCCTGCTCCTGTTCGGCTCCGGACCCATCAAGGGCTTCGCCACCACCCTCATCATCGGCCTCGTCTGCTCCTTCTTCACCGCAGTGTTCCTGACCCGCATCGCCATGGACCTCATCACCAAGAACGGACGCAACGCCTCCATGACCTTCACCACCAAGGTGAGCCGCAACTTCCTGACCCACACCAAGATCAACTTCCTGGGCAAGAGCAAGGCAGCCGCCGCCGTCTGGCTCGCCCTCGTGGTCATCTCCATCGCCTCGCTGGCGATCCGCGGCATGAACCAGGGCATAGACTTCTCCGGCGGCCGCAACTACGTGGTACAGTTCGAGAAGCCCGTCAACACCGCCGAGATGCAGACCCGCCTGGCCAAGTTCTTCCAGGACAAGGCCGGCGACCCCACCGTCTCCGTAGGCGTCATCACCATCGACACCGACGACAAGGTCCGCATCTCCACCAACTACAAAATCAAGGAGAACAATGTCGACGACGAAGTCACCGCCCTCCTCTACGAGGCACTGCAGCCCGAGCTCACCGACGCCAACGGCCGCGTGATGGACAAGGAGACTTTCGCCATCGCCGACGAGAGCCACGGCATCATCTCCATCCAGAAAGTCGGCCCGAGCGTAGCCGACGACATGAAGAAGGACGCCTACTGGGCAGTCGGCCTCGCCATCGTCTGCATGTTCCTCTACATCCTGCTGCGATTCCGCAACATCGCCTTCTCCGTAGGCGCCGTGGCCGCCGTAGCCCTCACCGCCTTCCTCATCATAGGCTTCTACTCCATCTGCTGGGGCTTCCTGCCCTTCTCCATGGAAATCGACCAGTCGTTCATCGCCGCCGTGCTGACCATCATCGGCTACCAGATCAACGACACCGTGGTGGTATTTGACCGCGTGCGCGAGATGATGAAGATCTACCCGCGCGAGAACCGCAGGGACACCATCAACAAGGCCCTCAACACCACCCTGTCGCGTACGTTCATGACCTCGCTGTCCACCCTGCTGGTGCTGCTGTGCATCTTCTTCCTGGGCGGCGACGCCATCCGCTCGTTCACCTTCGCCATGATCTTCGGCGTCGTCGTGGGCACCTTCTGCTCGCTATTCTGCGCCGCCCCGGTGGCCTACAGCATCCTGCGCAACAGCCAGGCCAAGGCCGAGGCCAAGGCATCCGCCGCCGGCCCCAAGCTCCAGGGCAACCGCCGCTTCAAGTAATCCACATCCACCGCATACCGATCAGGGCGACGCATACGCGCCGCCCTGACCTTTTTTAGACTACCTTTGCCCAAGGACAAACCGTACCGACTATCTTCTGAGCAGCCGCTCCACTGCAAACACCGATTTCAGCAGCAAATGAGCGAAGATTTGTCAGTCGAGTCATCGTCGACACATATTACCTCCATATCTTCCAAATTATTGGCGTCATAGGACATGGCAGGCAGATGGGTGGTGGAAATATGCCAGGAGGAGCGGACGGACAGGCGTCAGGAAAGGATTGCTCACAAGCAAAAATCAAGGAAAGGGATGAAGGGGAGATTATTTTCGGCAAAATGCAATAGCGTAGACATTTAAAGAGACAACAGAGGCGGAACGAGATGACATTTTGTCAGATATATGTTAAAAGTAATTTTAACAATTGTTAAAATTGAAGAACCTTGCATTTATTTCGGTTTTTATGTTGTAATTTAGCCGTGCGAAGCCTTGGGCACGTCACCCGGGGCCGGATACGGGCCGATGAAACCGGCCCGGCAAAGAGTGAAAAATGTTAGCCCCCCAGGCCGCCGCACGTCTCTCTTTCGGCAGCCGTACCCTTTCCCGGAAGCTGCCGCCGCGCAGCGTTTCTTCCCTTGACAGCCGTAGAACCAACCCCCAACCATCTGTAATGAGAATAATGATTAACAATGACCGATAAGCTGCCGCGCCGCATGACACTGACCATGCAGCACGACTCTTGCATTGCGAATCGTTCGTCGCTCATTCAATCCGTCTCTCCACCCCGCAAGACTGAAAAACCAACTTGAATTACAGGCCCCGGGAGTCAAGGAATCACACTTCCGGTCAACCTCAACAAGTGATTCCTGATATCAACCTTACCACATGAGACAATTTATCTCCCGTTCTCTGCTGGCATTGGCAGCCTTGGCCCTGACGGCACCCGCCCTCAGCGCCCAGACTGCGGCCAAGCGTTCGGCGCGCACGTACACCGCCGAAACCACCCAGCAGGCCCGAGACGCCCGCTCGACCTTCCAGGACGTGCAAGTGCGCACCGGCGCCACCTCCTCCTCGCGACAGCTTTCCTCGCCCGTCATGAACATCATGGCGCCGGCCAACAACCGCCTGGCCGACCAGATCCGCCAGGCCACCGGCGGAGTGACCATCACCGGCAACGTCATCTACTCCAACAAGCCCGAAGGCTCCGACCAGAACGCCCACCTGGGCATGTACACCTTCAACACCGACGGCACCAACTTCCAGGAGCTCCTCCGCGGCAACCTCGGCTGCTATGCCGCCGTGCCCATGGACGGCGTATACTACAACTACGTCGCAGTCCAGGGCCTCTTCGGCTACTCGTTCTACTGCCGCACCTACGACATGGACACGTGGGAGCAGCTCGGCTCCACCACCATCACCAACGCCCAGACCCCGCGCGCGCTGGCCACCGACGGCACCAACGTCTACGGCTGCTTCTACAACGGCCAGTCCGGCGACGCCGCCGGCTACCAGTACGGCAAGCTCGACCTGGCCACCAACGAGCACACCGTGATCCGCGACCTCCCGCAGAACTGGAACGCCTGCGCATGGGGCAACGACGGCATGATCTACGCCATCGACATGCTCGGCGACCTCTACAAGGTAGTTCCGGCCACCGGCGACATGACCAAGGTCGGAGCCACCGGCCGCGTGCCCAAGTACATCGTCGGCGCCTGCGTCGACAAGAAGTCGGGACGCATGTTCTGGACCCTCTGCCCCGAGGACGAGAACGGCTACCTGTGCGAGATCAACCTCTCCACCGGCGCCGCCACGCAGCTCTGCCAGTTCGCCGACGGCGATGAAATCGCAGGCATCTTCGTGCCTTTCATCGCCGACGACAAGGCTCCGGCCGCCGTCACCGACCTGGCCGCCAGCTTCCAGAACGGTTCGCTGACCGGCAAGGTGTCGTTCAAGTGCCCGACGACCCTGTTCGACGGCACCGTCGCCACCGGCGCCCTCACCTATAAGATCCTGGCCAACGGCGAGCAGGTTGCCACCGGCAGCACCTCCTTCGGTGCCACCGTCAACGCAGACGTCACCGTCTCCAAGGCCGACAACTACACGCTGACCGTTATCGTGAGCAACGACAAGGGCGACGGCCCCAAGACCAAGACCGATCTCTTCATCGGCAAGGACACCCCCAAGCCCACCACCGTCACCATCGCCTACGCCAACGGCAAGTTCAACGTATCCTGGACGCCCGCCACCGAGACCGTCAACGGCGGCTACATGGACCTGAGCAAGGTAAGCTACACCGTGACCCGCTATCCCGGCGCCACCGTAGTGGCCAACAACACCACCGCCACCAGCCTCGAGGATCCCGTGGCAACCCCGTCCACCTACACCAGCTACTACTACACCGTAGTGGTCAACTGCGACGGCATCTCCTCCTCCCCCGCCGAGTCCAACAGGGTGGGCCTGGGCGAGATCGTGCCTCCCTACGAGAACAAGTTCGAGGTAGCCGAGGACGCCGACCTTTACACCATCGTCGACGTCAACGAAGACGGCAAGACCTGGGAATACAACAAGGCCGAGAAGGCCATGCGCGCCACCTACCACTCCAAAAACCAGATGGACGACTGGCTGATCACCCCGGGCATCAAGCTCGAGGCCGGCAAGACCTACCGCTTCTCCATGGACGCCCGCAACCACTCCGCCGCTAGCTTCCCCGAGCGCTTCGAAGTCAAGATGGGCACCGCTCCCGAAGTATCGGCCATGACCAAGACCATCATCCCCGAGACCGAGGTCAACGGCAAGGTATGGACCACCTTCGAGGAGTACATCACCCCGACCACAACCGGCACCTACTGCATCGGCATCCACGGCGTATCGGCCAAGAACATGTTCTACCTGTTCGTGACCAACATCGCCGTCAGCGCTCCCATGGACGGCGGCGCCCCGGGCGAAGCCACTGAGCTGACCGCCACCGCCGACGCCTCCGGCGCCCTCAAGGCCGTCATCGCCGGCAAGGCTCCCGCCAAGGCCCTCAACGGCGGCAACCTCGCCTCCCTGTCCAAGATCGAGATCCAGCGCGACGGCGAGCTCGTCAAGACCCTCACCGGCATCCAGCCCGGCGCAGCATTCTCCTTCGAGGACAACGCAGTGCCCTCCAACGGCGACCACACCTGGACCATCGTCTGCTCCAACGACAAGGGCGCAGGCAAGTCCGCCTCCGTCTCCGCCTTCGTGGGTCTCGACGTGCCCGAGGCTCCCACCAACGTGCAGATGACCGAGACCGCCGACGGCAAGGTGCACCTCACCTGGACCGCCCCCACCACCGACGTCAACGGCAAGCCCCTCGGCTCCACCCCCGTCACCTACAAGGTAGTCAAGGCTTCCAGCACCTCCACCGTATACGCCGACAACCTCACCGGCACCACCTTCGACTACGAGGTCTGCACCGAGGGCCAGGAATTCTTCCAGGCAGGCGTGTTCGCAGTCACCGAGCAGGGCGTCTCCAAGGGCGTCGCCGGCCCGTTCATGGCCATCGGCTTCCCCTACCAGATACCCTACACCGAGTCCATGCCCGACGGCACCATCTCCTCCATCCTCGGCCTGCAGACCAACGCCGGCGGAGGCGCCCAGTGGTCCATGCAGAAAGACGGCGGCCTCGGCATCAACTCCGCCGACAACGACAACGGCTTCATCGCCGGCAAGTTCTCCGCCCTCAATGACGCCGCCACCCTGTTCACCGGCAAGATCGACCTCACCAACGCCGGCGCGCCCATGTTCGCCTTCTACACCTACAACATCGTCAGCGAGAAGGACGGCGAAATCAAGTACGACATCAACGAACTCGACGTAGTGGTGCGCGAGGCCAACACCGAAGAGTGGACCAGCCTCAAGCACGGCACCGTCAACGAGCTCTGCAACGGCGACACCGCCGCCTGGAAGCAGGTACGCGTGGACCTCAGCGCATACAAGGGCAAGAAGATCCAGGTAGGCGTCAAGGGCACATGCAAGTGGTACGTATACGTGATGCTCGACAAGCTGCAGGTATTCGAGAACCTCAACGACAACCTCGGCGTCAACGGCTTCACCGCACCCGCGGAAGTCAAGCCCAACGAGGAGTTCGCCCTCGGCCTCGAAGTCGAGAACCGCGGAGCCAACAACGCCACCGGCTACACGGTAGAGTTCTACCGCGGCGACAGCCAGACCCCGTTCAAGACCATCGACGGCGTGGCCATCGCCCCGGGCGCCATCGCCACCTACTCCACCCCCGCCTCCCTCGGCTTCGCCGACGAGGACGCCCAGGCCACCTTCCGCGCCGTAGTGAAGTACGCCAAGGACGAGAACCAGGCCGACAACACCTCCGAGACCCTCACCGTAGTGCGCAAGTACTCCTCCAAGCCCGCACCCACCACCCTCAGCGCCTCGCGACAGGGCAACGACGTCAAGCTCACATGGGAGGCTCCCGCAGCCAACGCTCCCCGCTACGCCTCCGGCAACCTCGACGACCTCGAGAGCTACACCGCCTTCGCCGTCGAGAACCCCGGCGACTGGACAATGGTAGACGTTGACCAGAAAGCCATCGGCGGCTTCCAGAACCTCAACATCCCCAACCACGCCGCCGGTGCCGACAAGTCCTCCTTCTTCGTCTTCAAGCAGGGCGGAGACTTCAACCAGAGCTTCGCGGCACACAGCGGCACACAGTTCTTCGGGTCCCTGTTCAACTACGACGCCTCCCAGGTGGACGACTGGTGCATCTCCCCGCAGCTCAGCGGCAGCGCTCAGACCATCTCCTTCTGGGCCAAGTCCTACAGCGCCTCCTATCCCGAGGTAATGGAAGTGCTCATCTCCAGCACCGACAAGGAGACCGCCTCCTTCACCTCCAAGCTCGAAGTCGCCTCTGTGCCCGCCGAATGGACCGAGTACACCGTCGATGTGCCCGCAGGCACCAAGTACTTCGCCGTACGCAACAAGGGCGCAGACAAGTTCATGCTCATGCTCGATGACTTCACCTTCGAGAGCAAGCCCGACGTCGTAGCCGGCTACAACGTATACCGCGACAACGTCAAGATCAACACCGAGCTCGTGCCCGCAGGCACCCTCACCTACACCGACGCCAACGTCAGCGGCGACCACATCTACCACGTGACCGCAGTCTACACCTCCGGCGAGGAGTCCGCTCCCACCAACGGCGCCAAGACAGGCGTCAACGGCATCGATGCCAGCGTAAGCGTAACCGCCGGCCAGGGCTACATCGCCATCGCCGGCGCCGAGGGCCAGGCTGTCAGCATCGTAGGCATCAACGGCATCCGCTACTACGCCGCAGTGCCCGAGGGCGACATCCGCATCGAGCTTCCCGCAGGCGTATACATCGTCCGCGTCAGCGACGGCACCATCCGCCTCGTCGTCAAGTAACCACCTTCCATCCTCGAACACAGGCGCCCGGACCACATCGGCCCGGGCGCCTTCTGTCTTTCCCGATGATTCCACGCAAAGCAGGTGGGCATCTAACAGAGATTGTTGTAAAATCCGGCGAATCGTAGGGATGCACCCTGGTGCATCCGCTCTACTTTATTGATTATCGGGGCTGCACCAGGGGGCAGCCCTATAATCTGACCGAAATTTTGAATTTTGACACACCCTCATGTCGCTATTGGTGCGAATCCGTGCCAGCTCTGAGGGTAGTCCTGATTTTATGGATTGCTCAGGCGGGCGATGGCGAAGTCGAGGATGGGGTCGCGTCCGGCGGCAAGCTCGGAGTCGGGGGCCGTTATGGTGCAGCCGGGCGTGGGGTCGATGCCGGACTCGATTGAGCGCATCTGCGCGTCGAAGGTGGGTGCCACGCTCATGCGCACGGTCCAGCCTGCGGGCAGGTCGTAGGTGAAGGGCATGCCCCCTCCGCCGCCGGTGCGTGCGCCGATTACGGTGACTTGCGGCAGGGTCTTCATGACGGCCACGAAGTCGTTGGCCGCCGAGAAGCAGCTGCGGTTGGTGAGCACGGCCACGGGCTTGGTCCACGCGCCGTAGGGACTCGGCTTGTATTCCACGGCGTAGGGGGCTGAGAAGTCGTGGTGGCCAGGACCGGTCTTGTAGCGGGTGTAGGTGCCGATGATCTTATGGTCGATGAAGTGTCCCACGAGGGTGTGGACGTTGCTGAGGTCGCCCCCGCCGTTGTCCCGGACGTCGATGATGAGCGCCGGACAGTCCTTGAAGTAGGCGAGCAGGGAGGCGATGTTGCCGTCACCCAGGGCGTAGCTGAACGAGGGGTAATAGATGTAGCCGACGCCGGAGGGGAGGATCTTGTAGATCATCCCGCAGACGGTGTGCCAGTCCATGTTGAGGTAGTACTGCTGCACGGTGCGCAGGCTGAAGTCCTGGGGGTAGTCGGACCACCAGCGGCGGTAGTAGCTGACATCGAAGCTGGAGGAGAGGTTGACATGGCCGTCGTGGAGTTCGTCGAGCATGCGGGCCATGACGTCGAACAGGGCACGCGTGGTGCGGGCGGTGTCGGCCTGCGGACGGTAGCGGTCGCCGATGGCCTGCCAGTCTTCGGACACGGAGTCGAAGAAGCAGTAGTGTTCGTCGACCAGGCGCCACAGGCACTCGAAATTGTCGCGGCGCGTGTTGTCGTAGCCGGGGATGTCGTGGCAGGCGGTAAGCAGCATAAGCAATGTACAATGTACAATGTACAATGTGCACAGGCTGCGACGTTTAGGACCTTTCGGAAGCCTATTGTTCATAGTTCCCGATTTTAATGTGCAATGTACAATGACAGCATCGGTTCTGTATCGCGAAGCTGTACATTGTACATTGTCATTGTATATTAATCACTTATCAGTCCTGCACCTTGGCGCGGCGAGCGTCCCAGATGAGGTAGCCGATGATGGCGGCGTAGGCCACGCAGCCGAGAATCTGCTGGAGCTGTACACTTTCGGGGGTCTGGTACTCGAAGCCGCAGAGGCGGGTGATGGCGGAGAAGACGCCGAAGAGGGCGCCGCCGGCGATCAGGCCGGATGCGATGAGTGTGCCGCGGTCGCGGCGGGCGTCGTTGACGGCCTTCTTGTCGCTGCTGTTGGAGACGTACCAGGAGACGGCGCCGCCCACGAGCATGGGCACGTTGAGGGGCAGCGGGATGAACATGCCGAGGCAGAAGGCCAGGGCGGGCACGCCGAGCCAGTTGAGCAGCAGGGCCAGTATGGCACCGGTCATGTACAGGATCCAGGGCGTCTCGCCGCCCATCATGAGGGGTTCGATGACGCCGGCCATGGCGTTGGCCTGCGGGGCTACGAGGGCGTTCTCGCCGGTGAAGCCGTAGACCTTGTTGAGCACGAGGATGACGCCGCCCACGGTGGCGGCACTGACGAGGGTGCCGAGGAATTTCCAGGTCTCCTGTTTCTTAGGCGTGGAGCCGAGCCAGTAGCCGATCTTGAGGTCGGTGACGAATCCGCCTGCCATGGACAGGGCCGTGCAGACGACGCCGCCGATCACCATGGAGGCCACGATGCCGCTGGTGCCCTCCAGGCCGATGGCCACGAAGATGGCCGAGGCGATGATGAGCGTCATCAGGGTCATGCCGCTCACGGGGTTCGAGCCCACGATGGCGATGGCGTTGGCGGCCACGGTGGTGAACAGGAAGGCGATGACGACTACCACCAGCCAGGCTACGGCGGCCTGCCAGAAGGTGTGGATGACGCCGAACCAAAAGAACAGAAGCACGGCCACCAGGGCGATGGCGATGAAGTAGACGATCTTCTTCATGCTCAGGTCGGTCTGCCAGCGCACGTTCTTGACGGCGCCGGCGTTGCCCTTGAGTTCCTTGCCGGCCAGGCCTACGGCGGCCACGATGATGCCCCAGCTTTTGATGATGCCGATGAGTCCGGCCATGGCGATGCCGCCGATGCCGATTTTGCGGGCATATTCGCTGAAGATCCATTCGGGTGCCTGAGAGGCGATCTCAGGTGAGCCGTAGGTGCCCATCAGGGGCACTACCACCCACCAGATGAAGGCGGACCCGGCGAAGATTACGAAGGCGTATTTGAGGCCCACTATGTAGCCCAGGCCGAGCAGGGCGGCGCCGGTGTTGCAGCTGAAGACGAGCTTGGTCTTCTCGGCGATGGCCGTGCCCCAGGCAGAGGCGGTGCTGGTGATGGTCTCGGCCCACCAGCCGAAAGTGGCCACGATGTAATCGTAGATGCCGCCGATGAGCGAGGCCAGGATGAGGGTGCGGGCCTGGGAGTTGTCGCCCTTGGCGGCAGCGGCCTCCGACGACACCAGTACCTGCGTGGTGGCCGTGGCCTCCGGGAACGGGTATTTGCCGTGCATGTCCTTGACGAAGTAGCGGCGGAAGGGGATGAAGAACAGGATCCCCAGGATGCCGCCCAGCAGCGAGCTAAGGAAGATCTGGTAGAAGTGCACCATGATGTCGGGGTAGGTGCCTTGCAGGATGTAGAGCGCCGGGAGGGTGAAGATGGCGCCGGCCACGATCACGCCCGAGCAGGCGCCGATGCTCTGGATGATGACGTTCTGCCCCATGGCGTTCTTCTTGCCGAGCATATTGCTCAGGCCCACGGCGATGATGGCGATGGGGATGGCGGCCTCGAATACCTGGCCCACCTTGAGGCCCAGGTAGGCGGCAGCCGCCGAGAAGATGATGGCCATCACCAGGCCGGTGATGACGGAGTAGGGAGTGACCTCCTTCTGGTCGTGCGCCGGGTTCATCACGGGCACATACTGCTCGTCGGCGCCCAGCTCGCGGAACGCGTTCTCGGGCAGGCCGGTGCCGGTGGTGAAGTTCTCGCCCGAGTCGTCGGGCAGAACCACGCCCGCATCGGGCTGTAAGTTCTCTTGATTCTCGCTCATAGTGTATCTTAGGTTATTTCGGTTCCAGGGATAGGCACGGCCGCCGGGGCATGCCAATTGCAAAGTTAGTGAAAAATTTACTAACTTTGCCAAACATGAGCCGGAAAATTATAGAAGTGCACGACGTGGAAGCCGGGGAACTGGCTCCGTACAGCCGCCTGACGGAGGCGCAACTGCGTTCGCAGCAGGGACTTTTCATCGCCGAGAGTCCCAAGGTGATACTGTCGGCGATGGAGGCCGGGCTGCGGCCCGTGTCGCTGCTGTGCGAGAGGCGCCACATTTCCGGCGACGCCGCACCTATATTAAAAATGTGTCCCGAGCTGACAGTCTACACGGGCGAACGGGAGGTGTTGAAGACGCTGACGGGCTACACGCTCACTCGCGGGGTGCTTTGTGCTTTCGCCCGTCCGGAGCTGCCCACGGTGGAGCAGGTCTGCGCAGGGGCGAGGAGGGTGGCCGTCATCGATGCCGTGTGCGACACCACCAACATCGGCGCCATCTTCCGCTCTGCCGCCGCGCTGGGCGTGGGACGGTTATGTCGCCTACCTTTTTTACGTCCAGTACGGTCATGCGGCGGTCTTTGTCGAACGGAAACTTCGCCCCGATCGTCATTCGGGGGGCCGACGGCTCTCCGACGAAGAACGGGGCTACGGCGACACGCAGGTAATCGATCCGATTTGCTGACAAAAACAGGGTCAGCACCCTACTCCCTCCCTCGATAAAAAGCCGTTCGATTCCTTTCCGACCGAGTTCTCCGATCAGGTAGTCCGCTGTCAGACAGTCGCTTCCCGCATGGATGACGGTCGCTACGCGGCTCAGTGCCGCGGTGCGGTCCTGCGGCGCGCAACGGCCTACGAAAACGATTTTTTCTCCGTCGCCTTCCGTAAAAAAGCGGGAGGTCGGATCCAGATCGGCGTTACGGCTGAGCGTGACCTTGACCGGATCGGCCGGCAGTCCCCGTTCGCAATATTTTATCGGAAATGATGGGGAAAATGGTTGCGGGGCATGGAATGAAATT
>OHBJ01002074.1_pt1 | contig 13641 bp, 10 predicted proteins | sample 1577241 | NCBI WGS metagenome assembly OHBJ01 (sample SAMEA3541594, study PRJEB24748) | human gut metagenome | biome: human gut; feature: human-associated habitat; material: faeces | place: China | collected 2012
GACATATTTTAAAATATCTCAGAGATAATTCAAAATACCTCAGAGATAATTTTTTTCTCCTCCCGAAGCGTATCCTGCATCCCGACCGTAAAATAATATATTACAAACAACCGGATTCTGCAAAAGCAAGACTATAAATTTGCAACAAAAAACAAAAGAAAAATGAACACACTGATTCATACCGACAGGTTTTCGGCGGCACGTTTCAAGGCAGTGCTCGCCAACAACATAGCCGAGAGCCGCAAAGTGTCGGTCATAGCGCTCGGCATAGCCTACTCCATATTCCTGCTCACGCTACTGGCATCCACCATAAACAGCTGGAAGACCGGACTGTCGTTTGCAGGGACGGCAGCCAACCTGAGCAACCTGTTTCCCGCCACTATGTTTATGAGCACTTCTATAATGGCATCGCTCATAATGCACGACTGCGCACGCAAAGAGGGAAAAATCAACGCAATAATGCTTCCCGCTCTGAACACGGAGAAGTTCCTTTCGCGAATAGTCACGGCATTGTTCTACGGAATAGCCGTATCGCTGGCTTTGCACATTATTCTATTCTACTTGTTCGTGGGGCTGCACTACCTGTTCCAGGGCTACGAAGCAGCCCCTAAAGACCTCCAACCTTTCGGAGCAATGAGCCGTTTCATTGTCATAAACGGCCACGAAATGAATACGCACAAATTGGCGGGAATGATAGAATGCCTGATTTTCACAATGTGGGTGTTCTCATGCTACATGCTCGGCGGATTCATCTGGAAAAGACGCAGCTGGATAATAACGAGCTTCCTGCTGGTTGTGCTGGCGATAATTGTGACCTTCATATCGGATAATACCTCTACGATCCACAGCATAAAAAGAGCGGTAGAGCACGACTGGAGGATAGCCTTCGACGCGGCGTTCCTGCTGCTAACGGTTCTCAATATATGGATTTCATACATACTCTTCAGACGTATGCAGATTGTAAACGGCGTATCAGTAAGCCTAAAACTACCGTTTCGCATAAAATAAACCGATATAATATATCACTTATCATGCAATTCAACGAAAGCAAGGCGATATATTTGCAAATTGCTGAACGAATTTCCGACGAAATAATGCTCGGCTGCTACGACGAACACGAAAGGATTCCCTCGGTGCGCGACTATGCGGCACGCATGGAAGTAAATACAAACACAGCCCTGCGTTCATACGCATACCTCGAACAAACAGGCGTAATTTACCAGAAGCGCGGCTTAGGCTACTTTATCTCGCCCAACGCAAAGGAGAACATATCGAACCACAAGCGCGAAGAATTTTTCGACAGCTTTCTTCCCGAAATGTTCAGCCGCATGAATGCGCTCGGCATAGGAATCGAAAAAATCGAAGAACTATATCGCAAACACAACGACGCGTGTAAAAACACACAGCAATGATTCATTTAAAAGACATCAACAAAACTTACGACAACGGAACGAAGCTGCACGTGCTTAAAGGCGTTTCGCTCGACATCGCAAGGGGAGAATTCGTTTCCATAATGGGCGCCTCGGGCTCGGGAAAGTCCACGCTGCTCAACATAATGGGAATTCTCGACAACTACGACAGCGGAGAATACACTCTGGCAGGAACCCAAATAAAAAACCTGAGCGAAAACAGCGCAGCCTACTACCGCAACAAGCTCATAGGCTTTATTTTCCAGTCGTTCAACCTTATTCCGTTCAAAAACGCAATGGAAAACGTTGCCCTGCCGCTAATGTATCAGGGCATAGGGCGAAAGCAACGCAACACAATGGCTATGGAATACCTCGAACGCCTCGGTCTGAAAGACCACGCCCACCATTTGCCCAACGAACTCTCGGGCGGACAGAAACAGCGCGTTGCCATTGCCCGTGCAATAATAACACGGCCGCAGATAATACTTGCCGACGAACCCACCGGCGCATTAGACAGCCGGACGTCGGTGGAAGTAATGCAGCTTCTTAGAAAGCTGAACGAAAAAGGCATGACAATCGTCGTTGTGACCCACGAAAGCGGAGTGGCAAACGTTACCAACAAAATCATACACCTGCGCGACGGCCGAATAGAAAACATAGAGGAAAACAACCGCCACAACGCTTCGCCTTTCGGCGAGGAAGGGCTGATGAAATAGTCTTCGGGAAAGGCTGCGCCGCCTGCCGGCCGCACCCGCAAAAAGAAGAAAAAACATGTTCGACACTTTTCAAGAAATACTTGCAACGCTACGACGCGGCAAACTGCGCACTTTCCTCACAGGAATATCGGTTTCGGTGGGAATATTCCTGCTCATCGTGCTGCTCGGTGCGGGAAACGGAATAATCCACGCTTTCGAGAATGCCACAGGCACCCTTGCTCTCGACGTAATGAATATTTTCGGAGGTATTACCTCGAAACCGTACAACGGAATGAAAGAAGGGCGAATTATAAGGCTTGACACACGTGACCTCGGCATTGCCTCAAACAATTTCAAGGAAAACGTGCGTTCCGCCTCGGGCTTACTCAAGCAAAGCAGCATAAACATACAGTACGGCAAGCAAAGCATAACACGCGATATAGACGGAGTTTACCCCGCATACGCCCAAATGACAAATTCCACGCAGGAATTGCTCGCCGGCAGGTTCATAAACGAAATCGACATGCGCAACCGGCGCCGTGTGCTTGTGATAACCGAAAAAGATGCCGACTATCTGTTCGGCTACTGGCGCTCAGCCGTAGGAAAACACGTAAACGCGGACAAAAGCGTGTATCAGGTGGTGGGCGTAAGCCCCAACGCAAGCATGTCGGACAACACTAACGTATATGCTCCCTATTCCACATTGAGAACAATAGCCAATCGCGGCAACAAACTCGACAAGATAAGCCTGAAAACCTCGGGAATAACCAGCGATGACGATGTAGACCAATACGCCGAGCGTTTCCGCAGCATTTCAGGGCTCATACACCAATACGCTCCCGACGACGAGGACGCCGTATGGATGTACAACACGAGCACAGGAGCCGAAGAAGTGAAAAAAGCCACGGGAATACTGCGCATAACGCTGTGGGTGATAGGCATACTCACCCTGTTGAGCGGCGTGGTAAGCATAAGCAACATAATGCTGATAACAGTGCGCGAACGAACCCATGAATTCGGAATACGCAAGGCTTTGGGAGCGCGCCCGATGTCGATTCTGCGCAACGTGATGTTCGAAAGCATCGTTATAACCACCCTGTTCGGCTACGCCGGCATGGTGCTCGGTGTGGCCGCCACCGAATATCTGAACGTAGTGAGCGGAAACTATAGCATTACCGTCGAAAACGTGACAATGACGCTCTTTTCCGACCCTACAGTCGACATTGCAACCTGCCTCGAAGCGCTGGCCGTAATGATATTGGCCGGAGTAATAGCAGGACTTATCCCTGCGCGAAAGGCCGTAAAGGTAAAACCTATCGAAGCCTTGAGAGCGGAATAAGAAAAGCACAAGAAACAACGTCAAACACATAATGTATTTCCGTGCATGTAAAACACATAAATAATTCGTAAGCTCCCCAAAATTATCTCTGAGATATTTTAAATTATCTCAGACATATTTCAAAATATCTCAGAGATAATTTTTTTCACAAGCGGGAAGCATCAAATCAATCCGGACATAACACGCAAATCTCATCACCTGCACGGCACATTCTGCCGCCACAACAATAAAACATAAACGACAAACAAACACACAACCCAAGCAATGAAAGGTATATTCGACATCGACCGTCTGGACGAAGTGTTGCGCACATTAGCAAACAACAAGTCGCGCAGCCTGCTCACCGCTTTCGGAATTTTCTGGGGCATCTTCATGCTCGTGCTCTTGCTGGGAGGCGGCAAGGGGCTCGAAGCCCTCATGATGTCAAATTTCAGCACATTCACAAAAAGTTCGGGCGTGATAATCTCCCAAACCACCACCATGCCATACAAAGGATTCAACAAGGGACGCCAGTGGAGCCTTAATCTCGACGACGTGGAACGTTTACGTCACAGCGTAAGGGAAATAAAGGATATCTGCCCACTCGACACACGGCACGGCATAAACATTACCGCAGGAAAGCGGAGTTACACACAAGGCTCCATAAAAGGCGTGGAAAAAGGATACGAGCGGATAGAGATTCCCAACATAAAATACGGACGATATATTAACGAAAACGACGTACGTCTACGAAGAAAAGTATGCGTCATAGGCCACCGCGTTTACAAGGAGCTTTTTCCCGAAGGAGGAGACCCTTGCGGCAAATTCGTAAAAGCCGACGGAGTGTACTACGAGATTGTGGGAGTGGACAACTGGAGAGTAGACAACGGAATAGGAGCGCCGGCGTCAAGAAGCCTTCAGATTCCGAACTCGCTGATGCGCGAACTTTATAATCTCGGCAACAAAACCATAGCAATCGCATTCACCGCAAAGAAAGGCGAAACGATAGCCTCGCTCGAAGACAAGATTACAACTATAATAAAAAACGCACACTCCATAAACCCCGACGACAGCGAAGCAATAGTATTTTTCAACGTGGAAATTCTGTTCCAGGTGTTCGAAAACCTTTTCAGAGGTATAAACATACTCGTTTGGATGATAGGAACAGGAACACTGCTTAGCGGCGCCATAGGCGTAAGCAACATCATGCTGGTGGCAATACGCGAGCGAACGTCCGAAATAGGTATACGCCGCGCAATCGGAGCACGCCCCCGCGACATCCTCTCGCAAATACTCTGCGAAAGTTTCATAATAACTATTCTCGCCGGACTGTCGGGAATAGTGCTGGCCGTGCTCGTGCTCGCCGCAGCCGAGCCAATAATACAGAACGCCGCGCAGTCTGAAGCCTCTTTCCAGGTTTCGTTCGGCACAGCCACCGGAGCTGCCGTGGTACTTACCGTGCTCGGAGTTCTTGCGGGAATTGCGCCCGCCATGCGCGCGCTCGCCATAAAACCCGTCGACGCCATGCGCGACGAATAAACAAATATCAAGAACAAAAAACAATAACAAGAAATAAACATCACAATGAAAAAGATTATCAGAATCTCGGTAATAACACTCATTGCCGTAATCTTTATCGGAACATTCGTTTACCTGTTCAAAAAATCCCAGACCAAACCAACGGTTTACGAAGTGATAACTCCCGAACACGCCGACATCGAACGCACAACCGTACTCACAGGTTCGATAGAGCCGCGCGATGAAGTTGAAATCAAACCTCAGATAAACGGTATCATTGCCGAAATTTTCAAAGAGGCAGGAGACCTGGTAAGAAACGGAGATGTAATCGCAAAAGTCAAAGTAATTCCTGAAATGGAACAACTTAACTCGGCCGAAGACCGTCTTCGCGTTGCAAAACTGAACGTAGACCAGGCCCGCCGCGATTACAACCGCACGAAAAAGCTTTACGGCGACAAACTTGTGAGCACCGAAGAATACGAAAAGGCGGAACTCGAACTCAACAAGGCCGTTGAGGAAGAAAAAACCGCAAGCGACGCTCTCCAGATAGTTCGAGAGGGTGTGTCTTCCTCAAACAAATCATATAGCACCACACTTATCCGTTCCACAATAGACGGTCTCGTTCTCGACGTACCTGTGAAAGTGGGAAATTCGGTAATCATGAGCAACACCATGAACGACGGTACCACCATTGCCACGGTTGCAAACATGAACGACCTTATTTTCAAAGGCACGGTCGACGAAACGGAAGTAGGACTGCTTAACGAAGGAATGCCTATGAATATTACTATCGGCGCCCTGCCCGACAACAAATTCCACGCCGCTCTCGAGTACATCTCTCCCCAAGTTGTATCGGAAGAAAACAATCAAAGCGCCAACCAGTTCGAAATAAAAGCCGCCGTGCAGATACCTGCCGGCGTGAATATACGCGCCGGCTACAGCGCCAACGCAGAAATTACGCTGCAAAAAGCACTGCACGCATTGTCCGTGCCCGAAGCTTGTGTGGAGTTCTCAGGCGATTCGGCTTTCGTATATATCCTAACGAAAAAAGAGCCTCAGACTTTCGAGCGCCGCAGCGTAAAGACAGGTCTAAGCGACGGTATAAAGATAGAAATCAAAAGCGGTCTGAAAAACAAGGAACAAGTGAGAGGCAACATAGTAAAAGAAGAAAAAGACAAGGAGGAATAAAAATGAAAAGAGCAATCGCATTTGTTTCGATAGCCCTGTCGGCAGGCACATTTGCACAGCAACCGATGACGCTCAGGCAGTGCATTGAATACGCCACGGCCCACAATGTTACAATAAAGAAAAGCGCCAACGCCGCAGAGCAGCAAAAAGTGGAATTGTCAACCGCACGCAACAGCCGCCTGCCTGATCTGTCGGCCGGAATGTCCGAACAGATAAACTTCGGACGGGGACTGAACAACGAAAACTCTTACGTAAACCGAAACACGCAGTCAACCAATCTCTCGCTCTCCACATCCGTACCCATATTCACGGGAATGCGCATTCCCAACGAGATTGCCGCACGCAAGCTAAGCCTCGAAGCCTCGGTTGCCGACCTTGAGCACGCGCGTCAGAACATAAGCCTGCAAGTAACATCGGCTTATCTGCAAGCGGTGTACACCCGCGAAGTCATCAATGCGGAAGTCAACCAGGTCGCACTGTCAAAAATACAGGAAGACCGGCTTAACAAACTGCTCAACGCAGGAAAAGTGTCGGAGACCGACGTTTCCGAAGCACGCACGCAGGTAGCGCAAGACGAACTGGCGCAAACACAGGCCGAAGCCGACTACCGGCTGGCTTTGCTCGACCTTAGTCAGATATTAGAGCTTTCTACGCCCGAAGGATTGAGCGTAATAGTGCCAGAGAACGACGTTCCGGAAACCCTGCCGCCCTCGCCCGACGCCATATTCGCATGCGCCGTAAACGAAAAGCCTGAGATAAAAGCCGAAAAACTACGTCTGCAAGCCGAGGAACGTAATATCGACATAGCCAAAGCAGCTTATTATCCCACACTCTCATTCGGAGCGGGACTGTCGTCGAACTATTACAAAACATCGGGCATAAAAGCCTCTTCGTTCGGCAAACAGCTCAATGAAAACTTCCAGCAATACCTCGGCCTTACGCTCAACATTCCGCTGTTCAACCGTTTTGCCACGAGAAACTCGGTAAAACAGGCACAGTTGCAGCACGAAGCGCAGAACCTCGTACTCGACGAAACAAAAAAGAGCCTCTACAAAGAAATACAACAGGCGTACTACAACACCATAAACGCCGAAGCGAAATACCGTTCCTCACTCGTGGCCGAAAAAACGGCAGAACAGAACTTCGTGCTCGTAACCCGCAAATATGAAACAGGGAAAGCCAACGCCACCGAGTTTGCCGAGGCCAAGACAAAGCAAATAAACGCCACCATAACCCGCCTGCAGGCAAAATACGAATACATTTTCAGGATGAAAATAATAAAATTCTATCAAGGTGAAGAAATAAGCTGAGCAACAGACTATAATACAGCCGTAACAACGCCAAAAACTTTACGCAACACAAATAAAACACCACGAACAGCGTTTTTCCGAAAAGACACAAGGTTGTTTTTATCCATAATATTTTGCTTAGGATGAGCCGCGAGGTTTATCCTAAGTGTCTTTTAGGGCCGGAATATCATTTTCACGGCCATTTCATTGCCTTTTAATGCTATAAGCCTTTCACACCGTTTAGAAAACCTCGTGCACTTCTACCAAGCCGGAAACATATCTTTGCGCCACAACTTGCACAAGCCGTTCCCAGAACCGCACAAACGGAATCTGTAAGTCCGCGGCAAAGATGCCCTAACCGGTATCCGAAAGCAGAAAAAACCGTCTTACGGCAAGGAAAAATGTCGCTCATTAGAAAACCCGGCAGTGCTCTATCACATAGTTTTGCAGACAAAAACGGTCACCCGCCAAGCAATTGAAAATCAGCAGGTGTATATGTAGCAAAAAATATGTCTGAGATATTTTGAATTATCTCAGACATATTTTCGATTATCTCCCTTGTATTTTCAATTTACTGCGGGAAGTTTTTACTACATGAAAAAAATATTTTTTTTCGCGGGAAGCCGTTTTTTTATAAAATCCTCTTCGGCCGGTTTTCGGCGGAGCCACAAAATGCCTTGAAGCACATAAAGAGCAAGCGGGACATGACAAAAGTGTCATATCCCGCTCGAATAAATTTTAAAAGCTTTATACCCCCGGAACAAATGATTCGTAGGTGCCGTCATCATAGAACACCCTTATTTCTTTCACGGCCCGACGCATTATTTTAGGCTCCTCCGCAACCTTCGGCTCAGCCTTCGTTTTTGGAACAGATGCCACCTGCGAGAAAAGGTCACCGTCAAGAAAATCGTTGCCTGTATCCTTAGCCTCAAAAGAAACGTTGGCCGGAATTGGAGTCGTATCCGAAAACCTGTCCGGCATCACTCCGCCTGCCGAATCGGCGTTATTTGCCGCAGAAGAAAGCATAGTGCCGTCGCCGAACATTAACCATTCTATATTTATTGCCGGAAAAGCTCTGTGTATAGCTCTTACATGATTGTTCGTAGGATTTGTACGTCCTGTGAATATGCTCGACAACGAAGCTGCCGAAATTCCCAACTTTTTCGCAAACTCCTGCTGCGACATCTGCTGAGATTCCATGATCATTCTTATACGGTCTTTCATTGTTTTGAATGAATAGGTTGTTATTTTAGAACAAAGATATTACTTTCCGACGAAATTTACAAAAACAAAGGTGAATTTTAGAATAAAAATGGCCTTGCTTTTGAATTTAAAACCTAAAAGTTTGATTTACGAATTATATTTACAAACACAAAGGATTGCAATGCCCGTTCCTGGATTTACAAAACAAAACACCTATGGCATAGGACGAATTTTTGTTTTGTCTTTTTATCCTACAAATATGTGATTTCGCCTGGTTTTTATTGTGTTATAGACAGCATATGCGACAGTGGCGCGCAAAAATCCAGCTTTTCGTCCCTAAAACGAAACGTGAGCCTTTCAAAACCTTTAATTATTCAACATAAACCGCTGGTTAATGAAGTTTTGACTTGTAAAATGTATTATGAATATTCTTTAATTTACAATATAAGATTCAAGGATTCACAAACTTGTTTGATTTACAATTTAAGTTTGCAAATCTTGTTTTGTTTCAAACTTAGACGTTCCGGATTTTGAATTACCAAATTGTAATTCGCATTTACATTTCTATATTCCCGAAATCTTGTTTTAAATTTAGTTAAATGTAAATTCGAACGGTTCGATGAGAACAAAATATCGATATTTTTAAATATTCGCGTGCAACTGCCTTAAAAAGATTTTTCATCAAATTCTCAGCGCTTCAAAATTCCGGCAAAGCCCTATATTTAAAGGAAAAACGTTCTTATTTTCTTGCAGCAAAAATTCCTCAATTCGGAAAATCGGTCGCTTAAAAAGTAAGTTTTATCTCCATTTTGCTCCTCTCTTTTACCTTGTTTTTATAAAATAGCACCGCATAATTGCCGAAGATTAACCATTAAAAAATCTTACTTCAACAACTCCTGCCACACACTGTATCCTTACATAAAATACCTATCCAAAACAAAAATTATTCTCCCTGCCCCACCCGCAAAAAAGAGAAAAAAACAAACACGCAGGCTTTATAAACGCACATGCTCCTACTGAATTTTCATCCGAAAAAGATATCGCATATTTCTATTGCTCGTGAAAACTAATTCCAGCAATTCTCACGAAAGCCGGCTTAGCTATCGCAACAACATTCCCGCAGGAAGAAAAAATTATCTCAGAGATAATTTGAAATATGTCTGAGATATTTTAAAATATCTCAGACATATTTTTCCCACACTCATTTCATTGATTTTTCCGCACTGCGGCAAGTACGCCGAAAACCTCGAAAAAATAAAGAACATCTGAAATGCGGTTTGATTTATGCGCCGTTTCTTAAAACAGAAAGTAACTCCGATATTTTAAATGCTGCATGTAATATGCGGCAATCAATAAAAACAGAATAGTATCCGAATGAAAAAAATTTCTCTACTTATTATAACGCTGTCAGTAGCGTGTCTTTTCTCGGAAATGCGGGTCAGAGCGCAGGTTGCCGACCGTGTGGTGGTGTCTTACGTTACTTCGTGGTCTACCGAGATTCCCGATTCCCGTACAATGACACATATTAATTTCGCCTTTGGAGGAGTGAATTCTTCGCACAACGGTGTTTCCTTGTGGAGTACCGACCGTCTGAAAATGCTGGTGGGACTGAAACAGAAAAACCCTTCGCTTAAGGTGCTTATTTCGATAGGCGGCTGGGGTGCGGGAGGCTTCTCTCCTATGGCGGCCGATTCGTTGAACCGTCTGAAGTTCGCACAGGACTGCAAGCGTGTTTGCACGCAGTACAATCTCGACGGTATTGACATAGATTGGGAATTTCCCGGAAACAATTCGAGCGGAGAAACTTCGCCGGCCGACGAGAAACACAACTACACGCTGCTTATGCGCGATTTGCGAAAGGCTCTCGGCGATGATCTGCTTCTTACTATGGCATCGAACTATACGCCGGAAAATTATAACTTTCGTGAGTGTATTCAGTATCTCGATTTCGTTAATGTGATGTGCTACAACATGGCAAGCAATCCCAATCACCATGCGGCGCTGTATCGCGGCGGAGCGGTGAGCAAAGGATATTACACAAGTCAGGAATCGGTTGCAGCGCATATCAGTGCAGGCATTCCGAGAAACAAGCTGGTTATGGGAATGCCTTTCTATGGAAACGGCAGTCTCGGCGAAATCTCGCTAAAACGCGTGAACGAGCTTATTGCCTCGGGCGAATATATAGAAAAATGGGATGACGTGGGCAAAGTGCCTTATCTTACCGATCTTAACGGAAACATGAAGGTGGGTTTCGACAATGCCCGTTCGCTCGAATACAAATGCGATTACATTCTTAAGCAGCATTTGCGCGGCGCAATGTACTGGGATTATGCGCAGGACGATGAAAAGGGTTCGGAACGCATGACATTATATAATAAGATTCTTGTGGCAAGCGAAGTGAAAGAGAATCTTTCGTTCGACGGGCACGACATGGAGCCGGCGGGCTACGACCGTTATCAGACAGAGTTGGAGCTGGTGCAGGGACAGAAGTACACTGTGGCGGGAGATGAGGCTTTTGCTTCGGACGACTGGTATGCAGATCCCGATTTCTTTATCCGCACAGACGATTACACATTTCGTTTCGTGCCGGTAAGCGGGAAGTATCGCGTTACAGCCGATTTCTTCGACAAATGTTTCAGAGTCGTCCCTCTTGACGCCGACGGAGAGCCGGCCGTTTACGACCCGCTTACGGGAAAAGGTGCAATGTGGGTTATCGGGGCCGCAAGCAGTGTCGGAAAGCCTGGTTTTATCGACGGTTCGGATAATACTTGGAACGAAGATAATGCTATCTGCGTTCCACAGATAGCCGACGGAATGTATCAGTTTACGTTCAAAGTGGGCGAGCAGCTTAATGCAGATCTCGTGAATTTCAAACTTTTCTTGCAACCCGGCTGGGGAAAAGAATTTTCTCCTTCGAGCGATTGCAGGATAAGCACGTTGGGCGCCGTGTTCGGCATAGGAACAGGCTCTAATGGGATAGATGCGGGAAATATCTTCCTGCGCCCGAACAGAACTTTGAAAAACGGTGAGATTTATGTGTTTACTCTCGACGCTTCAAACCCTTTGAACGTACGGCTTGCGGTAAAAAGAGTAAATGAAATAGTCGATGCGATAAACGCACCCCGTATGGAAGTTCCGGAAACCGATTCCGTTTATTATACGCTCGACGGAATCATGGTTACCAGCCCTGTTTCCGGGAACATATATATTCATAACGGCAGGAAAGTATTAATTAAAAAATAAGATAAATATGAAACGTTACCTGATTGCTTTTGCGGTTATGGTGTTATCGTTGCCGGCGGTAGCCGTCGATTACGATGATTTTGTGCCTTACCGCTATATTCTTAACTGGAACGACGAATTCGACGGCTTGTCGCTCGGCGCCGACTGGACTCACGAGGTGCAGCCCTCGGGGTGGGTGAACAACGAGTTGCAGAACTATGTGAACGGTTCCTACAACGGACAGCGGGTTACCGAGGTCTCCGACGGAACGCTCAAGATTACCGCCCGTAAAATCGACGGTAAGATTTATTCGGGGCGACTTTATGCAAAAGTGTCGCAGGGTTGGAAATACGGCTATTTCGAAGCGCGTATAAAACTGCCGAAAGGCCGCGGCACGTGGCCGGCTTTCTGGATGATGCCGTGCAACAATAATTTTTCAACCAATCCCTGGCCTCATTGCGGAGAGATAGACATTATGGAAGAGGTGGGATATTCTCCCGGGAATGTTTCGGCCACTGTGCATTGCACGAAGTATAACAACGGCAACACTTCGATTGAACATGGAACGAAGTACGTTTCTACCGCCGAGAGCGATTTCCATATTTACGGTTGCGAATGGACTGAGAATGTGTTGAACTTCTATGTGGACGGAGACCTTATACTCAGTTATAAAAACGATGGTGAGGGCAAGGACTCCTGGCCGTTCGACGTGCCATTCTATCCCATTCTCAACCTGGCCTGGGGCGGAAGTTGGGGAGGCGCTCAGGGAGTGGACGAGAGTGCGTTGCCCGCAACTATGGAAGTGGATTATATGAGGGTTTACAAAATGCGCGGAACTAACCTGTCTTTCGGTGGAAAGAAATTGGATTATGAAGGAAACAGTACTTTCTCGCAGGTGCTCGACTTGGTTCAGGGGCGCACGTATCTTGCATACGGAGATATGGCTCTGACTTCCGACAACTGGTATTACGACACTGACTTTTTTGTTCGTGAATCCGACGGAAAATATACGTTTCGCGGAGTGTCGGGAAAATATCGCCTTACAGCCGACTTCAATGACTTTGCGTTCAAGTTGCAGGCCCTCGACGACGAGGCTGCCACACTTACTTACAATACTGCCGACGGCAGCGGAGCTATCTGGGTTATCGGAGCGAACAGCAGCATAGGCAAACGCTATTTCGTTCAGGGAAATGACGGCGGCTGGTCGGTCGATAGGGCCTTGTGCATGGCTCAGACTTCGCAGGGGATATATAAAATGACTCTTACCGTGGGCGAGCAGCTCAATAAAGACCGCGTTAATTTCAAGTTCTTCCACCAGGCAGGGTGGGGCGGTGAGTTTACGTCGAACGGAACGAGCAAAATAACTACCGACAGTAAGGTCTTTGGCATAGGAACGGGCACGAACGGCTATGACAACGGAAATATTTTTCTGCGCGCCGGAAATGTTCTGAACAACGGCGATTCGTATCGGTTCACAATCGATGCAACCACTCCCGCCAATGTGAAACTGTCGGTCGAGAAGGTCGATTTGATTAACGCAATCGAAAAGATTCCTTATCGCACTTCCGATGAAGACGATGTTTACTATACTATAGAAGGGCTGCGGGTTAATGCTCCGTTGAGACCAGGAATATATATTCACAGCGGTAAGAAAATAGTGGTGAAATGACACTTGTATGATATAATGACTGTTATTCTCTTCAACGAAACAGTTTCGTGAATTCCACGGTGTTTTGACGGAGGGTTTTGCAGACAAAAACGGTCACCTGCCAAGCAATTGAAAATCAGCAGGTGTATAT
>OHBJ01002076.1_pt1 | contig 13632 bp, 10 predicted proteins | sample 1577241 | NCBI WGS metagenome assembly OHBJ01 (sample SAMEA3541594, study PRJEB24748) | human gut metagenome | biome: human gut; feature: human-associated habitat; material: faeces | place: China | collected 2012
CATATTTTCGATTATCTCCCTTGTATTTTCAATTATCTGCGGGAAGTTTTTTAACTGCGAAAAAAATATTTTTTTTCGCACAGAAAGAATTTTTCAATGAGGTGCGCAAAACAAAAAAACTCCTCGTGGGTCCTATCGTCCCGATACACTGAATTTCCTTTTTTAGATTTACTGTAATTGCCAGAGGCATGCGCCGTATAATGAAAATAGGGAAAACGTTTGCATCGCAGAAAGGGCTAAGAATAGTTCTTAGTCATTGTTGAAATCTATACGATAAATTCCGCTAAATTTCTACCAAAGCTTTATACAGGGACTTGATAAACACCTATAAAGCAAAGAACGAGATGATTTTATTTCATCTCGTTCTTTGCTTTCAAATCTATTTCCGAGCCATTTGCATCTAAAAATTTATATTGCAAGAAAGAAAAACTCTGATTCGGAACAATCTTTATTCCTAATCCGTACTTAAACTGCCATTGTGCCTTTACAGAAATAAAACCCTTTGTGATATAAGCTGCCACATAAGGATGAACTTGCAATGTAAAGCGTTTTATTCCCAATTTTGTAGAAAGCGTATCCACCTTGTCTCTCAAGGTGTCGACAAAAAGCAACGACGATTTTATTTTTCCCGAACCTCCGCAGGTCGGACAAGTTTCTTCAACCATTACATCCATTGCCGGCCTTACTCTCTGCCTGGTTATCTGCATAAGCCCGAACTTTGAAAGCGGCAATATATTATGGCGCGCTCTGTCACTTTCCATGTTATGACACATGCGCTCATATAACTTCTGTCTGTCCTCAGCAAGCGACATATCGATAAAATCAACGACGATAATTCCTCCCATATCGCGCAAACGCAACTGGCGTGCCAATTCGTCTGCCGCTCCGAGATTCACTTCAAGAGCATTAGCCTCCTGACCGTCGCTCGTCTTTGCTCTGTTTCCGCTATTTACATCAACAACATGCAAGGCCTCTGTATGTTCGATAATTAGATAGGCTCCTCTTTTATAGGTAACTGTTTTGCCAAAAGCTGATTTTATTTGCTTCGTTACCGAAAAATTATCGAAAATAGGAATGTCCCCCTTATATAGCTTAACTATATTCTTACTCTCTGGAGAAATAAGTTTGATATAAGCCGAGATTTCATTAAAAACGGCTTCATCGTTCACATAAATGCTTTCAAATGTAGGATTGAACAAGTCGCGTAACAAAGCTACAGCGCGACTTATTTCTTCATAAATAAGCAACGGACGTTTCTTGTTCACCAAAACCCGATTGAACGTATCATTGCTGCGCGAAAGCAAAACTTTCATTTCGCTGTCCAATTCGGCTACACGTTTTCCCTCGGCTACAGTCCTGACAATAACTCCAAAATTTTTAGGCTTTATGCTATATATCAACTGTTTTAAACGAGCACGTTCAGCATCCGACTTTATTTTGGAAGAAACAGAGACTTTATCACCGAAAGGTATCAGAACTAAATTTCTTCCTGCAAATGAAAGTTCGCATGTAAGGCGCGGACCTTTTGTTGATATCGGTTCCTTCGATATTTGTACCAGAATTTCATCGCCTGCTTTCAGTATTTCTCCAATCTGACCCTCTTTCGGCAAATCGGCAACAGGTTTCATCTTAAATTGCTCCAAAGGTTTTTGACTTCCGCTTATGAGAGCATTTACATATTTCTGTGCAATATTGAATTGTGTGCCTAAATCGAGATAATGTAAGAAGGCTTCACGCTCGTAACCTACGTCTACAAAACAAGCGTTAAGCGCCGGCAGAATCTTCTTTACCTTTGCAGCATAAATATTTCCCACCGCATTAGAATCCTCGCGCTTTTCACGTTGAAATTCAACCAGACGCTTATCTTCTAAAAGTGCAATGGAAATATCTTTCGACTGAACATCTACGATTACTTCGCTTGTCATTATTTCGGTAAATAATTTTTATACCCTAAGTTTTTATTCGTCGTTCTTTATATTTACAATCTGATTCTATAATGAATAACTATATACTTTCAGGTCTAATTTAAATTCATTAATGCTGCTTATTATCTTATTTACAGCATTACACAATCAAAATTTAAAAAATAAGAACAAACTACGCTCGGCTATATATTTTGTACAAGCGGACATAGTTTGTTCTTCGTCAATTAAATTGCAAAGAGCAACCTTACTTGCTCTTATGTCTATTCTTACGTAATCTTTTTTTACGTTTGTGCGTCGACATCTTATGTCTTTTTTTCTTTTTTCCGCTTGGCATGGTTTTAAAGTTTTATTATGTTATTTATTATTATGCCTGTTATAGTTTAATTAAACTATCTGTATCTCTAAAAAACTATTTCTTAACCGAACTCACAAATGTCTTTGCAGGTTTAAACGCCGGAATATTGTGTTCGGGAATAATAATCGTTGTATTCTTAGAGATGTTACGTGCTGTCTTCTGAGCACGTTTTTTGAGAATAAAGCTCCCGAAACCGCGAAGATAAACATTCTCACCTTCAGCTAGAGAATCTTTAACGGTTTCCATGAATGCTTCTACTGAAGTAAGCACTGTGGTTTTATCGATTCCTGTCTTCTTCGAAATTTCGTTTACTATTTCTGCTTTAGTCATAATCTGTTAATCGTTTTAATGTTATGATAAATCTATTCTGTCAAATTTGAATGCAAAGTTATATTTTTATCTTGATATATAGAAATATGCATGAATCATTTTTGAAACAAAAAGAAGCGAAACACTCTTTTTACAAACCGTATAAATGTGCCTTTCAATGATTATCTACATTTAAAGACTTCTTTTCGCCATATATTTGCATGAAATCTTTTGGGAACGGTAATTCAAAACGCAATAATTCTTTAGTTCGGGGATGATGAAAAACAAGACGATAAGCATACAGACAAAGATGTTCAAAGCATGTAGATTTTCTTCCGTATTTAATATCACCACATATAGGATGACCTATATCCTGCATATGAACCCTTATTTGATTCTTACGACCTGTTTCAAGACGCAACTCTACTAAAGAATAATACTCATTCGATTTAATAACTTTGAAATGCGTCAAAGCATACTTGCCACCATTATCTATCGGGGAGCTGTAAGTAAAATAATCTTTATCATCCTTAAGCCAACTTTCTATAGAGCCATGCTGTTGCTCAACCTTTCCTTCCACAAGCGCAATATACCTACGATCCGTTACTATTTCTTTCCATGAATTTTCAAAGACCTGCTCTATGCTAATATTTTTTGCATAAATCATAAGTCCCGAAGTATCTCTGTCAAGACGGTGCACAACATGAGACGTGCATTTCTGATGAGAAGCTTTCAGATAACTGTCGAGAATCGTTTTTACATTATATATTTGGTGCGGTGCCGGCGCCGACAATATACCTGCGGCTTTTTCTATCACAATAATATCGCGATCTTCATATATTATCTTTACAAATTTATTATGCAGCACAACTCCTGGCTTACGTTTACTTATTTCGACAACCATTCCCTGTTGCAAACAAAAATTGTATCGAGTCTCTATCCTTTTGTCTACCCTTACCCCTCCGTTGGCAAGAATTGCTTTTGCCTTAGTGCGGCTTGTTCCATTCAGCACTTTCTCTATAAAGGGCAAAAGCTCGCACTCTTGATGAACATTGAATACTGTGTATTTCGATTTCGTTGCATTAGGCATAATTTCGGGGTATTTTATAACGACGTGCAAAGTTAGAAACTTTCCATAAAAAACAAAAAGGAAGAAATCGCTTTATCGCATTTACGATTTCTTCCTTTACCATTCACATTCAAAACAAATTCATTCGCTTTCGTTTCCGAAAATCAAATGTTCGTTGTCTGCGGTTACGTTAATAGGTTTTGTACGGTCTACCTCGCCGGCAAGAAGTTTTTTGCTCAAATTATTAAGCAATAGTTTCTGCAATGCTCTTTTCACAGGCCTTGCGCCGAATTCAGGATCGAAGCCGGCCGAAGCAAGCAAGTCTATAGCCTTTTCCGAAACATTCAAAGTTATTTCCTGCTGCTTCAAAAGATTTGCGATACCGTTGATTTGCAAACGCACAATCTGCCTGATTTGTTCTTTTTCAAGAGGACGGAACATTATAATTTCATCTATCCTGTTCAGAAACTCAGGACGGATAGTTTTCTTGAGCATATCCATAACATGATTCTTTGTATCATCAATGGCTTTCTCAAAATCGCGTCCTTGCTTGACTTTAAATTCATCGAAACGGCTCTGGATATATTGGCTGCCAAGATTAGACGTCATTATTATTATGGTGTTCTTAAAATTAACAGTACGTCCTTTATTGTCGGTAAGCCTGCCGTCGTCGAGCACCTGCAGCAAAATATTGAAGACATCGGGATGAGCCTTTTCTATTTCATCAAACAGAACAACCGAGTAAGGTTTGCGCCTCACGGCCTCCGTAAGCTGACCGCCTTCCTCGTAACCTACATATCCCGGAGGGGCTCCGACAAGACGCGACACGCTGAACTTTTCCTGATATTCGCTCATATCAATACGTGTCATCATTGTTTCGTCATTAAACAGATACTCCGCCAACGCTTTTGCGAGTTCTGTCTTTCCTACACCGGTTGTTCCGAGGAATATAAACGAACCTATCGGTCGTTTAGGGTCCTGAAGACCGGCACGTGAGCGACGCACAGCATCGGCAACGGCTTCTATAGCCTCATCCTGCCCTATAACCCGTTTGTGCAGTTCATCTTCAAGGTGTATAAGTTTATCGCGTTCGCTCTGAAGCATTCTGCTAACAGGGATTCCTGTCCAACGGCTAACGACATCGGCTATATCGTCCGGAGTCACCTCTTCTTTTATCGTGGCACTGTTGCCCTGGCATTTTTTAAGTTCCTCCTGGATATGTGCTATTTCATCGTTCAAAGCCTTTATCTTGCCGTAACGTATTTCGGCCACCTTTCCATAATCGCCGGAAAGTTCTGCCTTATCGGCTTCGAACCGCAACTGTTCTATCTGCAATTTGTTTTGCTGAATCTTGCTAAGAAAATCTTTTTCCGTCTGCCATTTGGCACGATAATCGGAAGCTCTTTCCTGCAATTCGGCTATTTCCTTGTTCAGTTGCTCAAGTTTTTGTTCGTCTTTTTCACGTTTTATTGCCTCACGCTCTATTTCCAATTGTTTTTCGTGGCGAACGATCTCATCCAATTCCTCCGGCATCGAGTCGCGTTCGATACGAAGTTTCGCTGCGGCTTCGTCCATAAGGTCGATAGCCTTGTCGGGAAGAAAGCGGTCGCTTATGTATCTGTCGGACAATTTTACGGCTGCTATCACGGCATCGTCCTGTATACGCACACGATGATGATTTTCATACTTCTCTTTTATTCCGCGAAGTATGGATATAGAGTCCTCCACATCGGGCTCATTCACCATAACCGTCTGGAAACGGCGCTCGAGAGCTTTATCTTTTTCAAAGTATTTCTGATATTCATCGAGCGTGGTTGCACCTATACTTCTAAGTTCCCCTCTCGCTAAAGCCGGTTTTAGGATATTAGCCGCGTCCATTGCGCCCTCGCTCTTTCCGGCTCCCACCAAAGTGTGTATCTCGTCGATGAAAAGTATTATCTTTCCGTCGGAATGCGTTACCTCATTGATAACCGACTTCAGACGTTCCTCAAATTCGCCTTTGTATTTCGCTCCGGCCACCAACGCTCCCATATCAAGCGAGTATACTTCCTTTTCTTTCAGATTATCGGGCACATCGCCTCGCATTACACGTTCGGCAAGTCCTTCCACTATGGCTGTTTTACCAGTACCCGGCTCTCCTATAAGTATTGGGTTGTTCTTCGTTCTGCGAGACAGTATCTGCAAGACACGACGAATCTCGTCATCTCGTCCTATTACGGGATCGAGTTTTCCCTGGCGGGCAGCTTCCACAAGATTACGGGCATATTTGGAAAGAGCCTGATAGGTATCCTCGCTCGACTGAGAATTTACCTTATGTCCGCCCCTCAATTCTTTAATGGCTTCAGCAAGGTTTTTAGAAGTAATACCTGCATCTTTCAGAATTTGCGAAGCTGTACTTTTACTCTCGACGATAGACATGAGCATTGCCTCTATACCAACGAAATCATCACCGTTTTTCGAAGCGAAGCTCTCGGCCGCCAAAAGTATGTCATTGCTTTCTCTACTGAGATAAGGTTCTCCACCCGTCACACGGGGAAGATGCGTTATCTCCGCAGATATGCTACGCCTTATATTTTCCGAATCCGAGCCCAACTTGCTGAATATAAAGTTAGTCACGTTCTCTCCGGCCTCCATGACTCCCGCAAGCAAATGCACCGGCTCTATTGCCTGCTGCCCGTTGCGCGAAGCACTGTCTATGGCTCCGTTTATAGCCTCCCGGGCTTTTATTGTAAATTTTTTCAGGTCCATATCATTTCCTTTTTATGTTATTACTCATTTAACTGTTGTTTGTTTAACAAACTGAACTGCTTAACAGACATATTCAATTCTATATTTTCAAAAGCCATGCCAAACTATTATATGCAGATCAAAGCACATAGTTAATAACCTTTTCTTTATGCAAAGCTGCAATTTCCTTCATTCGTTTGCAAAGCACAACCCGCTTCAATATAAATTCAACGGGAAAAGCGACAAGGTTATCACTATAAAATCAGAAGAGACTTTTCGTTGTTTTTCTCACATCGCCGCATTCAAGCCGTCTGTCGCAACTGCAAATGTCGTACTTCTGCTTCTGTAATGCCGGTTCCGGCATCGGACTTTTCAGAACATGACATTTTTGTCAGGTGTCCGCGCTTCCCGTCGGCAAAGGAAAAAACACTTCCCGCTTGTAGAAAAAATTATCTCAGACATATTTTGAATTATCTCTGAGATATTTTAAAATATGTCTGAGATAATTTTTCCGACGCTTTTTGCCGGTGTGAAAAAAACGACCTGACAAAATGTCAGGTCAGCGAAAAATTCTCCTTTTCCGCCGCACGGATTATCTATAGATTCCAAAATCCGGAAAATACAGACATCAAAACATTATCCTTTCAGGAATAGAAAAAAGTAAGTCCGAGATATTTTAAAATATCTCGGACTTACTTTTACACAATCGCAAGGAATCTCTTCTTACTGGCGCTGCCTGCAAAACATTGCCGCATAAATACGGCCCGCTACTTCACAAGAACCTTATGATTGTTCACTATATAAATGCCTTTCTGAACGTTGTCGACAATAGAAACGCCGGCTTCCACATTAATCCTGCGCACAAGAACGCCCTCCATATTATATATGCGTACATTCGCTCCGTTGTCCGAACGTATAATTATCTGACCTTGCCCTCCGTTCACGGAGAAATTATCGGTCATCACATTTCTTACGCCGAGCACGGCATCATAGCCATATTGTTTGTCGAGAGTTTCGACACGAGAATGAATCCATTTGTCAAGATATACCATTTCCTTGTCGAAAGCTACTGAAATTCCGTCCGAACCGTTCCAGCGATCGTACTCGCGAACATCGGCGCCGCTGTCTTTGAACAGATCCCTGTATGCGGCGAAACGTGCCGTAAGAGAATCCGGATTGAAATATGTTTTTCTAAGCTCGGCATATCGCGAAGCCAGACTTTCGTTCCAATTCTTATAATCATACTGTGCCAGACGACGGAACAGATTATTCTCGCCGTGTTCATAATTCCACAAAAAGGTTATGAAATCCTGGGTTGCGTCGGCTGTTACACTTTCCGAACCGTCCCACCTCATACCCCAGGTACCGTCCATATCCCAGGGAGCCACACTCATTTTTCTGAAATTACGGGAATCATAATTATAGAGGTATTCGTTTTTTCCGTGATTATCGGTAGCAAGCATCAGTTCTATAAACAAATAATAATCGCGCCACACAGGCAAATCGAAATAATCCTCCACCTTTTCTACGAAATCATTCTTATTTCCCGAAGCCACAAGATTGGTTGCTTCATAAAGCGGTTTCCAATCTATCGTCTCGCCGTCGCCAAGATCGGGATATTTCATTTCCCAACCGTCCCAATAATCGGTTTGATTATTATAATTAGCCACCTTAGACAAAGGATAATAACGATTGTCGGAATAATGACCCATAAAAATGGAATATGTCCACGAAGTCGACTTGTAAAGCACTCCGCAAACCGTATCCGACGGAATATACGCGGATTTAAGAATAATTTTATTGAGCTTTAACTGTTTACGGTCTATCTTTTCTGTCATGCAATAGATTCCGTCATAATATCCGTTGCGCAGAACCTCTACAAATCGTCCCCGCGTTCCGTTTATTGCCTTAGGTTCATATTCCGCAAGGTAAGGCTTTGTCGAAAAATCAAGCCATAAATCCGTGGAAACGCGGTTCCGCATACGAGCTCCGTCGATAGCCATAGCATCGAGTATCCAGTTATTGTCAGAACGCAAGCCGAAGAAAGAACGGTCAACACCCTCACCTTTATCATCGCGCAACTTCACTGCATAAGCTTTCTTTATTTTGGAAGCAGCCGTTGCGCCTCTATGACGGAAAGCCGCAATGTTCAGAATATCATCGCCATTATAATCTGCATCGTTCACCTTTAGCCAACCTTCTGTATAAACATTTGAAGAAAAAGACATCCCGTTTACTTCAACAACCGGAAGAAACGTGAAAGTCAATTTAGACTTTACAATCTCTCTTTCCGCTCTGCTTAGAATTATCTCGCAGGAACGGCCTTCGGTTATATCGCCGAAATTGTACGTTTCTTTATTTTTCACAACGTTCCCGTCAATCATAAGCTCATATTCATTGCCTATAAAGTCACAGCCTATAGTAGCAAGGTAGTCTTTTCCGCCACGATATTCCGTTTCCGCCGGAAACAGATACGTTTCATTTTGTTTGTCGTACACAGGTGATTTTCCGTTTATAAGCAAACCGCTTACAACCTTTCCCTTTTTATTGCTGAAATCGCACCCTGCGGCCTCAAGCATTTCCAGATGACGGACATCGGAAGAAGCAAAAACAAAAGCACATCCGGCATCTAAACTGAAAAAGCCCACTGCCGTATCGTAATAATCGTTCCAATATTGATTGTCGGCCGAATTTTCTGAAGAATTCTCCAGCTTAATTGTATATCCGGCAACAGACGAAGAATAAAAACCGATACTCCAGGTTTCATCTCCCGAGGCCGGTTGCCCGGGAAGCGTTGAAATCTGACCTTTATAGGAAGTATCCTCTATTATTCTGCCACTCACATAACGGGAACCGTCCTCATTGAAAATATTAACGCCCGAAGATGTTTTTACAAAATAGAATTTGGACGCAAATCCTATAGTTTGTACAAGACAACCGGAAGCATTCAGATTTACATAGTTATCCGAGCGCACATTCTTGATAGAATAAAGCACAGGGTTGGATTTGTCGGTAGTATAAACCACAGGAGAAGCGATTCCTTTGTTTTCCCAATACCCGCCGTTCTCATCTATTCCGCAGGAAGCGTCATCGTCTTTCCCGTCCTTGTATTCAACGGAATTTCCGTTAGCATCGTAAAAATTAAATATCTCATTCGTGCTCGGCTCATTCAAATCATAATAAGTACCGACTATATGGTCTTCGCCTTCACGCACATTCATACGCTGTCCTGCGTCGTATGCGCACGAGATCGAGAAACCGCCTTCGCATGGAACGATTGCCCACTGCGATTTCGTGCCGTCCGTATTATCGGTCAGAGAAATATATCGTCTGTAAGTATCGCGCACGCCATCATAAGTGATGTATTTCTTTGTATCTGCGTTCTGAATGGTATACAGTCCCTCCGATACTTCACTGAAAAGCCAGAAAGAATCCGCACTTCCGTCGTTCGATTCCGAATAAAACACAGGAGTGGATTTTCCATGATTCTCACCAACCATAACAGAGCCGGAATTCCATTGCACACAAACAATTCTATATACCTCTCCCGAAGTGAAAGTCAAAGCTGCCTTCAATTCCGAAATATACGAGAACACTGCCATAACGGCAAGTAGAATATATTTAAATGATTTCATAAGCATATATTTAAATTTCACATCGGTTCTGTCTGTACCCGTCAGATTGCACTGAAGACTATTTAATGCCTATATAGTTCTGAGTTTGAAGCGACAGCCTCCAACGGGGATCTTTCATGCAGGCCTTTACCGTTTTCATGGTTATCTCGCCGTCCTTGCTGACATCTCCGCAAGAACACGGCTGCAGGAAATAATGCCGCGCCTTTATCTCAAAATATTTTTCGAGAGGCTGTTCCTGATATATCACTTTCAGTTCATCACATTCGCATACTACAGGATTCGATGTCTTGGGCGAAAGTGTTATCCAGTCTATGCTCTCGGGAAGTTTGTTTGTTCCGTTTGTCTCTATTTGAATGAAACATCCTTCCCTGTGAAACATATCCACAAGAGCGTCATCCGTCTGAAGCGACGGCTCGCCTCCGGTAAGAACAATGTGTTTGGCATTGTATTGTCCTATCGTTTCGGCAATATCCTCAAGTCCCATTTCTATGCTCCCTTTAAAGTCGGTATCGCAAAACGAACAATTAAGGTTGCAATCGGCCAGACGGATAAAAACAGCGGCTACTCCGGTGAAATAGCCCTCTCCCTGAAGAGTATAAAATATGTCGTTTACTCTGTATGTATTGTTTACGTTCATTTTTTCACAATATAAGTCAAAAATGTTCCAGTTGTCATCATGTCGTCAGAACACCACATCCTGTTCTCCTTCTTTTACATAGCAGGCCACATTTCCTTCGGTTTCCTGAAACGATACCTTATAGCAATGTTCTATGCTGTTGCAGATGTGCCTGGCAAGGTTTTCAGCCGTAGGATTAAAGTCAACCACATCATTGACATAACGATGATCGAGCATATCTTCTATTATATTCTTCAGCTGCTTGAAATCCACAACCATTCCATACTCATTCAACTTCTCGGAACGACAATAAACGGTAATTATGGCATTGTGTCCATGCAACTGTGTGCATTTGCTTTCATAAGGAAGCGAAAGCTTATGTGCGAATGAAACTTCTATCCTTTTCTTTACGTAATACATATATACTTCGTAATTTTCATAAAGCTCTGTCCTAACTGTTGAAAAAAGCTTTATTTCGTTTTTGCAAAGATACGAATTTAGCGATGATTTTTTGGGGTTATCTGCTGAATATTTACAGTTTACAGTCAACACTCCTTACCGGAACACAACGACACACAACTATACGTTGCCGCAGTAGAACGAAAGCGATACAGAACCTTTCAGAACATGACATTTTTGTCAGGTGTCCGAACGTCCCACCGGCAAAGAGAAAAACACTTCCCGCTTGTAGAAAAAATTATCTCTGAGATATTTTAAAATATGTCAGACATAATTCAAAATATCTCAGAGATAATTTTTCGAGCACTTTTTGGCAGCGCGAAAAAACCACCTGACAAAAATGTCAGGTCAATAAAAATCCGTTTTTTCACCCCACCTATTATAAGCTGTACCGAAAAAGCCCAAATTATCACAAATACATTTCATAACATACAATACATAAAACCGGCACAAAAAACCATATCAATCGGTTCTGCCGGCCACACATTATGATTCATTGCAGCTATTCGGTTTAAAAAGAATGTTATACTTTTGCAATAGTATAATCACAATTTGCAAAGCATTCTTATATGATTCTATCTATGACAGGTTTCGGCAAGGCCGACGCCGAATTCAAAGGAAAAAAGATTCACGCTGAAATAAAGTCGCTAAATTCCAAATCTTTGGACATGAGCGCACGCATAGCCCCCATATATCGCGAACACGAAATGGAAATACGGGCAATGGTTTCCGAAAAGCTCCTGCGGGGCAAGGTTGACTTTATCCTTACAACAGAGTCGACCGACGATGTAGCGGTTGTGTCGATAAACGAAAAAGCCGTAAAGAATTACATCGGTCAGATACGCGACATGTCGGCCCGCAACGGAATAAACGAACCAGCCGAATGGTGGCCGCTGTTGCTTCGCTTGCCCGAAACAACTACCCCTGTTGAACAGGAACAGCTGAGCGAAGAAGAATGGACCGTTGTAAAAAAAATAATATCCGAAGCTGTCGATATGCTGTTGCAGTTCCGCGCACAGGAAGGCCTCGCCCTTCAGCACAAATTCGGAGAAAAAATAGAAAACATAGGCAAACTTCTTGGCGAAGTTGAGCCTTACGAAAAAAGCAGAGTCGAAAAAATCCGCGCACGGATAAAAGACGGGCTCGCCGAACTTAAAGACGTAGAGATAAACGAGGGACGCCTTGAGCAAGAGATGATTTACTACATAGAAAAGCTCGACGTTAACGAAGAAAAGCAGAGACTCGCCAATCATCTTAAATATTTCCGTGAAACAATGGACGGAACACCTGGACAGGGAAAGAAACTCGGTTTCATTTCCCAGGAAATGGGACGCGAAATAAACACTCTCGGCAGCAAAAGCAACCTTGCGGAAATGCAGAACATCGTAGTTAAAATGAAAGACGAGCTCGAGCAAATCAAAGAGCAGGTTCTCAATGCATTATAATAAGGCGGTCACATTAATCTTTCATAAACAAAAAACAACATCGAAAAAAATTAAAGCCATGACAAAACAAGGAAAAATTCTGATATTCTCGGGGCCAAGCGGCTGCGGCAAATCTACAATCATAAAATCGCTTCCGAAAGAAGAACTGAACCTCGCATTTTCCATAAGCGCAACTTCGCGCGCGCCGAGAGGAGCAGAAAAGAACGGTGTTGAGTATTTTTTTCTTACAGCCGATGAATTCCGCAAGAAAATAGAGAACGGAGAATTTATAGAATACGCAGAAGTATACAAAGACCGTTTTTACGGAACCTTCAAGTCGCAGATAGAAAAGCCTCTTGAAAAGGGCATTAACGTGGTACTCGACATCGACGTGGCCGGCGGTTGCAACATAAAGAAAATATACGGTAACCAGGCATTGAGCATTTTCATTCTGCCGCCTTCGATAGAAGAGCTTAACCGCCGCCTCGAAAAACGCGCCACCGACAGTGCCGAAAATATAAAAGAGCGCATACGCAAGGCCGAATACGAGCTGAGGGTCGCCTCGAAATACGATTGCAATATCATAAACGACGATCTCGAAACAGCAGAGCGCGAAGCCCTCGCTAAAGTAACCGAATTCATAAACGGATGACCCGAGCAGGCAAACGCATAGGCTTTCTCGGAGGCTCGTTCAACCCTGTACACAACGGACATCTCGCCATTGCGCGCGGAATGCTCGAAAGAAACATCGTGGATAAAGTTATTCTAATGGTTTCTCCGCAAAACCCGCTGAAAACACCCGAAGAACTCGCCGACGAAAACATGCGTTTAAGCCTCGCCCGCCTTGCATGCAGCAACGAGAAGCAAATCATAGCCTCCGACTTCGAATTCTCTCTGCCCCGCCCCTCATATACATGGCAGACACTCGAAGCGCTGACAGCCAAGTACCCCGATTATAAATTCAAGCTCCTTATCGGCGCCGACAACTGGGAGATTTTTCATCGTTGGTACCGAGCCGACGACATAATGACCCGATACGAAATAGCTTTATATCCCAGAAAAGGACACAACGTAGACATCTTGGCATTGCCTGCAGGCGTGGAATACATCGAC
>OHBJ01002080.1_pt1 | contig 13608 bp, 19 predicted proteins | sample 1577241 | NCBI WGS metagenome assembly OHBJ01 (sample SAMEA3541594, study PRJEB24748) | human gut metagenome | biome: human gut; feature: human-associated habitat; material: faeces | place: China | collected 2012
AATATATGGTATTCTGCTATCATATAAGCATCAAATCAAACAAAGCATAGGAGGTACGAAAATGACAAATTTTTATGATAATTTAAAACTTATAAAAAAGGGGCTGGATATACAGAGTTATTCTTTAGTAGATGAAACTACAACTGTCAGCACAAAAGATTATAATGCATTTATAGATACTTGTAACAATGTAGTAAATAGAATTAATCTATATATAAAAGTATACAATTATTTTTCCTGTATAAAATCGTTTGACGCAATAATGGATTCAAAATATTGTCATAACATAACTGTATACGATGTATTTAAATTAATTGATAAACGAAATGCAATAGATGTCGCAATTACAGAACATTATACGCAACATACATCATTTTTCATTATTGACATTTATTCGTGATAATAGTATTTTATACTTATAGGCAGGGAGCGCGAGCCAACCGCCAGAAGCGGAGCGCATGGGATGGCTACCCATAACCCCGGCCTATTTTTATAGGTTTCAATTTTATTATATAAACTATATTTATAAAGGAGATGATAACATGGATATTAAAGACATCTTGACTTTAGTCAATGCTGGCTTTACAGCTGAAATGATTGCTGGTTTTGCTCAGTCAGAAAAGCCAAAACCGGAACCAAAACCGGAACCAAAACCGGAACCAAAACCAGAACCAAAACAGGATCCAGGCAGCGAATTATCAGAAATCACAAACCGTCTGGATGAACTTACAAAGGCAATCCAGACAAATAACACTGTATCTGCTACAGCGCCGACACCAAAAGAAAATGATGTCAATGACGTTATTTTAAATTTAATTAAGGAGGTTTGAGAATGAACTCATTAACACCGGTTGACGTCTATAAGATCGTCAACGACATGAACTCACAAATGTTTGGAACAAAAGAAATCACTGTCATTGATGCGACCAGCTTTGTATCCGTAGGGGAAAAAATGCTCCGTTCAGGTACGGAAAACATCATGAATGCTATGGCAGCCACTTTCATGTCAAATTATTTTCCAAACACACCGTATATCGGAAAAGTAAAGATTATTGATGAAACATCTGAACGCTGGGGTGCAATTACATTGGAGACAGTGCCGTTACATCAGGACGAGGAAGCATCCGAAGATACCAACACAGATCTGAATACTACTCAGTTCAATGATGGCAATTCTGTTGATATGTACAAGATTAAAAAGCCAAAAGTAGTGCAGCTTAAGTTTTACGGTACAAAAAAGGAGCAGAACCATATTACTCGTCTGAACGATCAGTTATCCCAGGCTCTCCGTTCTGCTGAGGAGTTTTCCAAATTCTACACATCCGTCATGACTGAATTCCGCAATGACATTGAGCAGGCAATGGAAGCAGGCAGACGTCTTGCAATCTGCAACTACATTGCTGGGGTATCAGCAATGGGATTATATGAAGTAGATTTGACACAGGAGTACAACACAGAACATGGAACAACTTATACAGGATTGCAGCTTAGAACAACCCAGGCAAACGACTTTGTTCCGTGGTTTGTTGCATACGTCCAGAATCTGTCTGATTGCATGACAGAGCGTTCTACCATGTACCATGCCAACTTTACAGGTCAGGATATTTTACGTTTCACGCCGAAAGAATACCAGAAGTTCATCATGCTCAATAGCTTTTGGAAACAGGCACAGACAAGTGTACTGTCTGCAGCATTTAATGATAAATACCTTAAGATTGCGGACGTTGAGTTCGTAAATTATTGGCAGTCAATCAAAAGCCCGGAGCAGATTAAGATCAAGCCAAACATCTTGGATCTTGCAACCGGAGAATCCAAAGATGCAACTACCAATGTAGAGCTGCCGTACGTATTAGGCTGTATCTTCGACCGTCGTGCAGTCGGTGTAAACTACCAGTTTACAAAGACAATCACGACACCGGTCAATGCGGCTGGCGATTATTACAATACATACGTTCACTACCGTAAGAATTACTGGAACAACTACACACATAACGGTGTCGTATTCGTAATGGGGGAGGGTGCTTGATGAATATGATTGGAACAGTTTCTGTAACTGATGTAATCAAATTATTAGTTGATTTTCCGAAACCAGTGAGAAAAATTAAACTACAAGCTAATAATGATGATAATACAGGAGTTGAGATTTATTATTTTAAAAGTAGTAATTATAAAGATTCATTTAATATAAAAGGGGCTAAACCTGGTATTTCTATAACTTTTCCTACAGGTATAAATACGCTTTATGGGAAGGTAACCTCTGGTAAAACGGCTATTAACTTGAGCTACGCAGTTGAAGAATGGGGAAATTAACATGGAGCAGACAATTTTAACAGCAATCAGTTCTCTCGGTTTTCCGATCGTGTGCTGTCTGATTGTCCTGTATATGTACTGGAAATCAGACCAGACACATAAAGAGGAAGTCGATAAACTTAGCAATGCGGTCCAGAATAATACCATTGTGATGGAAAAGATTCTGGAACATCTGGAGGTCAAAAAAGATGAACTTAACTAATATGATCAATACAGCGATTGCCATTGCAAACGATAACAGTCATGGGTATTCCCAGGCACGCCGGGGAGGTAACCCGGACTTTGACTGTTCCTCCTTAACCGCCTACTGTCTTCGGGCAGGCGGTTGTGATGTGAATGCAGGAAGCACAACACGCAATCTGTACAGCCAGCTTACAAAGAGAGGATGGCAGAAAGTATCTGGCAGGTGCAAAGCAGGAGACATCTACTTGACACCTGGTAAGCACGTAGTCATTGCGGTTACAGACTATAAAGTTGTTACTGCATCCGGAGACTTCGATCATAAAAAAGGCGATTCTTCCGGCCGTGAAATCCGTGTTCGTGACTTCTATACGCCGTCCTATGGCTGGACATATCACTTAAGATATGCAGGAGCTGAATCCAGTTCTTCCGAGTTTACTATCGGTAAAGTGTACACCGTACAGGTTGACGGATTAAGAGTACGTTCTTATGCACCGAACGGCGAAGTCTTGAAGAAATATTCCAAAGGCACACGGGTTACATGTAAAGCGCTTAAGAACGTCAATGGAACTACCTGGATGCGTACACCGTCCGGCTGGATCTGCACCTATGCATGTGGTAAACCATACGTTCTTTAAGGAGAAAGAATATGGAAGTAAGATTCTATACATTTTCTAAAAAATCAAATAGCACAAAACAACCTAAGGGGCAGCCAGTCGCTGCTCCTGATTGTAAATTAAAAGAAAATACATCAATCATGAATCCATCTATCATTATCACAGGATTGGATAGTTGGACAACTGTGAATTATGCTTACATTCCTGATTTTCGTCGTTATTATTTCATCCAGAATGTGACGGCAATAAATAATACTACATGCCAGATGGACCTTGATGTTGATGTGCTGGCAAGCTTTAAGAGTTCCATTACAGCACAGACGTTCACGGTCGAACGTTGTTCGAAAGTTCCGGAGAAATGGACGCTGACAGACCCGTTAATCTATCCAACCTATGACTGGAGTACAGCGGTATCATCAGCCCAGAACAGTGATTGGTGGAGTGATACAGGATCTTTTTTAGTCCGTGTGACCAATGCAGATGGACTTGTTAATTACATGATGGATTATAGCTCTTTGCAGGAACTGCTTAACTATACTTGTAATGCTGGCAACTTTACAGATGTGTTACAGGATGAAGCAGTAAAATCAGTGTTTAATCCGTTTAAATATATAACATCAGTCATCTGGATTCCGTTATCATATGCAAAATATTCCGGTACAGCTGTTACAACGATTAAAATGGGATTCTGGACAGCTTCCGGAATTAATGCAAAGAAAGTAGCTCCCAACGATACGATCGACATGTACTTTAAGATTGCTGTGTCAAATCCGATATACAATAAGGATGTTTTTGGATACTACGATTCGAATTTTTCGGAGTACTGGCTTGCGCTTCCGGGAATTGGAACAATTCCATTCAGTATGCAGACATTAACGGATAACGTGCTGGATATCCAGTACACCGTTGATATGACGACTGGATCAGCACTCTGTCAGATTAAAAATGGCGCAGAGATCATACAGTCTCTTTCCTGTCAGTTTGGCGTGCCCTACCAGATCGGACAGATGGGTGGAGTGACTACCGGGATAATGAATACAGTCGGTTCCATTTTAAAAGGAAGCGGGGCAGGTTTGTTCTCCGGATTCCAGCCGGATGTCAACACGTTAGGAAGTACGGGATCTGTTGCATTGCTTCGGCAGTATTCGATTCCTCGGCTTTATTGTCATGCCAGATCTCCGCAGGGTGTAAACTATGCTACTTCTGGCTATTATAGACATGCTGCTATGAAACTTAGTACAATCTCAGGATATGTGCAATGTAGTGACGCAAGCGTATACCTGGATGCATATGAGCCGGAGATCGAGCGTATCAATGGGTACTTAAATTCTGGTTGCTATATCGAATAGGAAAGGAAGTGAGAAAGTGCTACCATTAAATTATGAAAGCATTAACGTTAGAATGAACCGGGTAACCCCGTCAATCGTAGTGAAAAATTCACAGCTTACTGGTTTCTTCGAAGAAATGTTGTATGAACGTTTCTATTCGGTTATCGACATTACATGTAAAGAAACTATCGACATTCCATTTATCAAGTTTTGTCTGATTGCAGGTGGATATTTCGGCGTGTTTAAAAATGATAAATTCGGTACGATCGCACAGTATCCAACACTTACTGGGATTGATATCTATTATCGTCCCGCATATGCAACCTATACAAACCCGCTTATCTTAAACACGTCAGAGTACCGGATCGGAAAAGATTGTGCATTGATCCATATGCGGCCGGATTATTGCGGATGCTTTGACATCATCAGTTACTATGCTTACAAGCTGGCAATGACAGCAGAAGCAATGGACATGAGCCTGTTTAATTCAAAAGTAGCTTTCATCCTTGCGTCCCGGACAAAAGGTGGAGCGGAAACTTTGAAAGTCGTATTTGACAAGATCAGCAGGGGAGAGCCTGCAGTAGCGGTTAATCCGGAAAGTTGGAAGCGGTCCGAAACAGACCCGGAAGAACCATGGACACAGTTTAATCAGGACGTATCGAAAAATTTTATCGCTGACAAGCTGTTGCTTGCCTTTGAACGTATTCTTGATGAATTTGACACAGAAGTTGGCATTCCATCGGCTAATACGGAAAAGAAGGAACGGATGAACGTCGCCGAAGTGAACGTCAATAACATCGAGTCCGTAACCCGGTTGACAACATGGATTGAAACCATGCAGAAAGATGCAAAAGTAGCAAACACGATTTTCCCAGATCTTAATCTTAAGGTTAAGATGCGGAAGTTTGAACAGGAAGAGAGGTTGATCCCATATGACGAGTAGATTAACGCTGATCGGGTTGGTAAAGTATGATGATACCTTATTCAATAATTTACGACTTCCGGATGGTGTTGATAAGACAACATTTACCAATACGCTCTTGCTTGACTATGGAATGTTGGGCGTCATTTATCCGGACTTTTATTTCATGCGCGACACAGCAATCCCGGCTTGGTGTGATAAATGGCAGGAAAGTTTACGACAGACATGGAATGCACTTAACGCTGATTATAATCCGATTGAGAACTATGACAGGCAGGAACACTGGACAGACAGTCCGGATATCACGAGGAGTGAATCCGGGAATAATGAAGCCACCATGACAGGGAATGAGAATTCTAATGCATATGGCGATGTCTCAGCTTATAATTCTAGTGATTATCAGGCGCAGGACAGAACACGGTCGGATAGTTCCAACACATCAAACGGGAAGAACAACTATAGCAGCAGCAACCGGGAAACCGGAACTACTACTCATGATGGTAGGATCCATGGTAACATCGGAGTAACGACCAGTCAGCAGATGATTGAGTCGGAACTCAAATTAAGAAAGCAATCCTTTTACGGATATGCTGCTAGTTTATTCATGCAGGACTTATTAAGAGGAGAATGGTAATCTCTATCGAGAAAGGAGATAGAAAAATGAAAAAATTATTTATCAGCCAGCCTATGCGGGGCAAGACAGATGCGATGATCAAGGCAGAACGTACCAGAGCAATTCAGAGGGCGGAAGAGCTTATAGGAGAACCAGTGAAAGTGATCGATTCGTTCTTTGAAAATTTACCAGTCAATGCAAACCCGCTGTGTTGTCTTGGAAAATCACTGGAACTTCTGGCATATGCAGACATTGCTTATTTTGCATCTGGATGGAAAGATGCAAGAGGCTGCAAGATTGAACATACCTGTGCGATTGAATATGGCATAGTTTGTATTGAGGAATGAGAGGAGATTGCTAGACATGTTTAATTTTAGAAATTATCCATCCACTCAGATGTCAGATCTGAACCTTGATTGGATCATCGAAAACGTAAAAAAATCAGTTGAGGCAGTTGATATCGTAACAAAAGAATGGGCTGACATCAAAGGCACAGCTCAGAAGATTGTTGACGATACAGTAAAAAAGTGGATAACTTCCGGAGAGCTTGGCAGGATTGTTTCAAAAGCTGTGTCAGACGGACTTGCTTCTGCATCTAAATATACAGACAGATCAAGACGTACCTTTGATTTTAACGGAAAAACAATCTGCATTGGCGATAGCTACGGAGAGGGCTACAATCCGGATGGTAATGTGACTGGATGGCCCGCATTGGTTAAAAGTTATCTTGGCTTAACCGATGATAACTTTTTCTCAAATTCACTTGGAGGTGCAGGATTTATAAACAGCACGACCTTTGCAACACTGCTCAATCAGACCAGCAATCATTTTAAAAATGATGAAGTAACAAATATTATCGTCTGCGGTGGTTTTAATGACATAAACAAAAACGAAACAGATCTGATTAATGCCATTTTCAATTTTAAAAAACAGGCAAACGCACTTTATCCGAATGCCCAGATTTTTGTCGGTTTTATTGGTAACTCAACGAAAATGGAGTCAAGAGTTGGACTGATAGTACCTCGTGATGCTTACTGTTCTGGATGTGAATACAACGGGATTACGTATTTGAGCGGTGTAGAAAATGCATTGCACGCTACTTCCATGTTTGGCAGTGATGGAGTCCATCCGAACACATGGGGAGAAGAATCCATTGCAAAAGCAATCAGTAATGCAATCTTAAATGGATACGCTTCGGTTATCCATGCAGGAGTTAAAATTACAAATGTGTCTTTTAAAAACGGATTCACAGGCTCTACGATCATTGAAACTTCTCAGTATAATGATTCATGTGCTTTTTATGGATCATTTTCGATGAACCGCACTTCCGATTTTACAATGAAGGGGGATGGCTCTTTTTATGAACTTTTTTCTTTCAAAACGTCCTTTGTACTGGGAGGGTTCCAGTTTGACTTGCCAACAACAGCAATTCTGACATCCGCTGATGGATCCTATAAAACAGTTCCGTGTACCTTGCGGGTATACAATGGTAGTTTATGGATAGCAATCCGCTCGGCAAACGGTACAGGATATGATACATTCCATGTAAATGGTATTGTTACAGAACCATTCACTATTAAAAGTGATACTGTTTTTGGTTAAGATCATAATAAAGTATTAAGGCTAGGAATTTTTCCTAGCCTTTTATTTTGAGATATTCAAACAATTTTAACTTAAGTTCATAGTTTTCAAAGGTCACACGTTCTGCCATAATCTTATCTTGCAGCCAGATATAATTTTGCAAAAAGCGGTGTCTGCCGGATAGATTATCTGGAAAAGATTTCCCCGTTCCTCTTCTGTGCAGTGTGACATAGTACAGATCATGATTCTTATGTTCATATATATTGAGATCCCCGATCGTTACAAGTAACCGATATTCATTGATTGGTTCGGTTCCAATACAACTAAAGTCATCATATGCAAATGTATTATGCAGCGCCATTCCTCGAAACTGTTGATCCTGCACTGCTTTAAATAATGCAGTCTGTGCTAACTGCTCTGAAATCTTTGATTCCGCTACATTTATGACGCATATCTTTTGTTCGGGCAGAAAACAAAATTCCTGTCCCCGATTCTGCATTTTGGTTATCGTATTTACCAGTCCAAACGCTTCCAGGATAGGACTCTCAATGCTGTTTGAGTTGGATAATAACCATGCCTTTACAGCAGGTCGACCTTTTAATTCACGGACAGAGTTAATTGTCATGTATGCGTTTTCAAAAGCTTCTTTTTCTCCGTTCATCCGTTTCTTGATTTTTTCTGGAATAAACTCGTCATACATGATGCACTGATAGGGATCTCCATTAAATCCTCGATTGGATACAAGACCCGATAAACTAAATGCAGATCCGATGATCTTATCATCATTCAATCCATCAACGATATTCAAACGACTGTCCGGTCGTATTCCTTTAATCTTATCAAACTTATATGCAGTCCCATGATCTGGATTATAGCCTTTGTCAAATGGATTATCAGACAGACACCCCAATAGTTCTGGCCCGGTTCGTCGCATAAAAATAAATGGAATATCATTTTTCACATACGTGTTCATGATATGCTGAAAACAGGAATATGTTTTCCCTACCTGTCTGCTGCCAATGATGATATAGAAATTGGCAGGTAATGTATTTAACCTGCCAATATCCAACCATCCATCGCTTTGATAGATGTTCATTTTATTTCTCCTTTACGCTTTCCGGAGTGATAACCGGGTTGAGATAATATTTTCCATCTGACTCAGAAATACGCAAGTAAAATTCAATCTCATAATCTCCTTTTTCCATGTACTGACTATCATCTTCCGGAAAAATAGAAGCTTTTCCTGACCAGAATGTACCTTCACAAGTTACGATCTGGAATTCCCCTTTGTTTCTTCCTCTTCCGTACTCTTTTGTTTCTACTTTTGTTACTTTTACTACGTCTTTGAATTTCATTTCTTAATCCTCTCTTTCCATTCTAATAAGTTTTACCGTTTTGCAAGCATCCAGCGTCTGAGCCAGCTGTAAGACAAACTGAAGCTCTTCCCTGGCTTCAAAGATCTGCCGTTTTGGTGGTAGTCCCTCTTCCCAGGTTACATCGAAAATAAGTCTCCATTTTTGCATTATTATCTGCCCTTTCTTAACATTTTGACAATACCGATGATTAATAGTGCAAAAATAAAACACCCTAATAACCAGATCGGTATTGTTGACATATTTGTACTTGCTAATAACATTCTAACAACCTCCTTTCTTAATTTCAATGATCTTATTTAACCACTGTATTGATGTTTTTTATCTTCCTTTTCGGAAATCATCAGTCCCCGCATACAGAAACCAGATCTTTTTCCAGACTTCTCCACCGCCTCCTGGGGATGGCGGTTCTGGCGGAGGTGTGACCCCTGATAAAAATTGATACCAGTTATTTGCATATGTTCTACGTTTAGCCACATAGTTTGTGTTTGGATCCAAACTCGGTCGCTCATAACATGCCATAAACGCCGTAGTCAACCAGTTGACACCCTTATTCTTTGCATTTGTCTTAAACTGCTCCGGAGTAAGTCCAACCATATCGTCCGACGCTCCTGATCGCTTATAATTGTTGATATATGCCTGGGTAGAATACCATTGACCTCCCAGCTTAAATAATTCTCCGTCAAGACAATGACATTGTACGGTACCGTCTGTATATGGCGATAATCCCAGTTTACTACATGCATCTGTCAAGTCAGACTTAGGAGTCCATTGTAGTAGTCCATACCCTCTGCCTCCTCGTTCTGCAAAAATGGGAGATAATGTACTTTCCTGCTGCATGTTCCCCAGGATCGCACAGATAGTGCTAAAATTGTAGCCAAGAGAATTAAAAATCCCATAGATGATCTGTGCATTATTTTCCATTTCTGATTGCGTCAAATACGTGTTTTTTGACACCCATTGCATATGTTTATCACTCCTTTCCTAAAAATCGCTGTATTGGCTGATTTCGAAGTCACATGGCATTCCTGTTTCCTTGTCATAAGGTATTGTATGATCTAACTCATACTCTGTCTCATGCAGAATGATTCCGGAGCTATACTCAATATCAGAACCCATGAGGTGTAAGATTTTGATTCTATCATTATTGATGTATTCCGGGCACATTTTCCATTTTGCAAATCCCTCGTTTCGGAATATTTTCCCTTTCTTAAATTCCCGTAATGTTCCATGTAGACACTGTAATCCCTCTTTTTTTGGAACACCCGCTACTGTCAGATGTAACTCTCCATCAATATCCCGGTATGCGTATCGTTTGGATCCCATGGTTTTAAATTCGATAAACTCTCCATCGTCATCCGCAATTCCCAAGATATACGTCTCCCCTTTATAATCTACTCTTCCCAGACCTCTTTCTTCTGATTTCTTCCTGATGTTCTCATTATACTCTCTAAGCTTCTGCTCATTCCATTTATAGCCTTTTACAGAGTCTGTGTCGGAATATAGCCAGATCTCACAACACCTGCCTAGATCAAATAGATTACGCTGCGCATAAGCAGTAACCCAGACACCCCACTGATAGGGAAGAAATGACTTCCATGACTTGTAAAACTTTTCAATCCATTCCTCGTCTGTCTTACTTGTATTCTTCATCCATTCTCCGGTAGTATAATCCTCTTCCACTACTTCCCGGATAATCTTCTGTACACACATTCCATAGATACCATTTAATTCATTTTTTGAAATCATGTACAGTACAGGATCTGTATTTTTGAGTGTACACTTATGCGTATATAGCTCCATGATAAGATCTGTGATCCATGTTGGCAGATATTCTTTTCTGGCATACATGACTTTTGATATGTCTGCATAGTCATAGTCGTAGCATCTTAAAATATCATCCAGATCTGGATCTGTAAATGGATAGATCACAAGATCTGCATCAAGTATCCTGCCATTGTCACAGACTGCTTCTACCGCTGACACTGCCTTATGATAAGACAGCGGAGGCATTGGCTCCTCTTTTTTCAGATGTAAATTAACCAGTCGGATATATCCGGAAAAAGCATACTCATCTTTCAGATCCAGAATATCCTCCAGTGTAAAATCAGCGTACTCAAATTTCGTCATTGGGTATTTTTCGTAGCAAAGTGCAGCTGGGTAGGAACTGATAAAGTCCTTTGATTTTCCTGTCCAGCCAAACATTGCTGATGAAATTTCTCGTCCGACATAGTATCGGTTTGCATGTACATATCCGCCATGATAGCACTGTTCTAACTGTCTGTATTGTTCTACGCTCAATTTCTGCTTTTGGAAATACTGATACCATTTATGACCAGATTTTTTCCATCTTGATGCATAGCGACGCGCTTTGTTTCGGATAAACCCGGTATTTGTCAATGGACAGTTTGCAACACTGTATCCTCTATCTGTCATGTACTTTCGCAAAGCAATACATTGTGCGATCGTATCAGTAGCAGCATACACGCATTCTTTATAAGTTCTGGGGCTGTCCGGAGTTCTAAGTTTCGTATAATCCCAGTAGCCGACTGCCTTTTCTATGCCTATATTTACAGCTTCACACAACTTTTCAAGTGAACGATTGACCAGTATATAACTGTCACGGAACTCAATCCCGTTTGCCCAGCTCATAGTAATATAACGATGTGATTTTACAGCCAATACGTTTTTTGGCTCAGACCATTTTTCGAACATATGCGCTTTCATAAACGTATAATCATACGGAAAATTGTGAATGTAGAACCTGACAGTATGGGTCTCGTCTGAATGCAGATAATATGCAATCATATCAATTGTATTGATTAAGTCACGGACATGATGTCCATAGATACATATGATATCCTCAATACAGATTGTCCAGTCCGTAATATACGGAATACCATCATATACACTTGTTTCGGTATCGACTGTGATTATACGATCATAAACAAACCGGGGACGCCCTGCATTACTGACTCGTGAAAAATCATACTCTAGCAGGTTCATATAATTAAATTTGTGAAAATCAATGACTTGATAACCTGCTATTTCCATGTGTAACCTACTTTCTGTTTGATTTTGCCTGATTTAATGCATCAGGCAGTGATTTAAAACCTAGTTGTTTGGCAATATCGGATGATGTATATTTATCGGTTTTTGCAATAAAATCTTCTACAGATTTCCGTATTTGTTCAACTGATTTCTGTGATACTGCAATAAGATCCAACGTTGTTCCTGATCCAAACAAATCTTCCATCTTTTCCCAAGTTTTTGACTTAATGAAATCCTCATATTGTGATACATTTTTGAATTTAACATGATATAGTTCTTCAAATTTATGCTGTGCTTTTCTATGAATATTTTTAATACCTTGCAATGTTGAAGTTGGCCGGTTCAGAAGATTCTGTATAAGGCTTATTTCATGTTTCACGGTTATTCCTTTTGTTTTTCCTAAAGACTCTTTAAACCCTTTATTACCTGCATAATAGCGTGCAAGTTCTTCTCTGTACATCTTAATAGCACCATAGTCAATCCCAGCTGATTCAAGTCGTCTCATACGCTGATTAAGACGCTTTGCAAGCTTTTTGCGGATTGCATAGAGTTCCTTATCTGATTTACTGCTCAGATAAGGATTGAATGTCTGTAAATCATCATTTTTCATCTGTCAGACCTCTTTTCTATAATTCTATCAATTCTTTCTTTCTCATCCTGCTCGCCTAGTTTATATCCAAAACCAGCACCTAAGCCGAACCCGACTAGTAAACAAGGTACTAATGTAACTAACATAAAAATCATTTTTTATCCTCCTTTAAAGAATATACTATAGTCCATTTATCAGAATCAAGATAAGAATCAGTATCCATATACATCCGTCTACTACGGCGGATCGTATTGTCACTGAATCTGACGTAGATGTATTTTGTACCGGATATGATTAATTCTCCTGCTTTGAAACGATCAATATATGATTTTGGTAGTCTATACATATTAATACCTCCTGTTTGATTTGATGCTTATATGATAGCAGAATAGTATTACTTAATCATCGCAAATATATTACAATTTTGTTACAATTAATGAAATAGTTCTGTAATAGTAGTTACCGAGAGGTAATCGAACATGAATCGAACAAAGTGTGAACAAATTGTGTCGGAAATGTGAACAAATTGTGAACATGCATAACTAGCAGACAGCCGGCTGCAGTATGATAGGGATGTGCGACGCCGGCATTTCGGTAAAGACGGTTATCTGTGCGGTGCTCGTTTCTTTTGGAGGTTTATCAGTGGCAGGGCAGTCGGTATCCATGCTTTCGGGAAGCGGAATCGGCATTACCGATATTTTGAAGGTTAAGGCCGGGCACGGGATTTTTGCAGGAATATTGGCTATAATTTTAGTGAGCTTTATGATATGATAATATGATAAGACGATAAGAATGCGTGCTTTAGATCAGAACGGGTACAGCTGTCCGGATCATAAGAATCGATGAGGACAGGAAGTGGTCGGAACGGCAGCATAACCGGCACCATCTGCAGGCACAGAAAAAGAGGATGAAAAATGGATTATATCAATGCATTCTGGGTGGGAGGTCTGATCTGTGCACTGACACAGATATTGCTGGACCGGACAAAGCTGATGCCGGGAAGGATTATGGTAGCAATCTTCATGGATTAATTTTAAATAGACA
>OHBJ01002086.1_pt1 | contig 13596 bp, 4 predicted proteins | sample 1577241 | NCBI WGS metagenome assembly OHBJ01 (sample SAMEA3541594, study PRJEB24748) | human gut metagenome | biome: human gut; feature: human-associated habitat; material: faeces | place: China | collected 2012
CAGCCGTCTCAGCCGAGCCAGCCGTCCCAGCCGAGCCAGCCGTCCCAGCCCTCTCAGCCGAGCCAGCCGTCTCAGCCGAGCCAGCCGAGCCAGCCGTCTCAGCCGTCCCAGCCGGTCGAGCCTGAAATGAAGTTCGACGATGTGGCAGAGGGCGCCTGGTACTATGACGCCGTGATGTGGGCCGTCAAGAACGGCGTGACCGCCGGCATGACCCCGACGACGTTTGTGCCCGACGGCTCCTGCACCCGCGCACAGATGGTCGAATTCCTGTGGAACGCCGCCGGCAAGCTGGCTGCGACCATCAAGTCCGTCCCGTTCACCGACGTTCCGGAGTCCGGCAGCGCCGGTTACTGGTACGAGGATGCGCTCCTGTGGGCCTATGAGGCGGGCATCGTTGCCGGCACGACCGACACCACGTTCAGCCCGGACAAGGTCTGCACCCGCGCCGAGATGGTCTGCTTCCTCGTGCGTCTGCTGTCGGACGGCGCAACGGACAATATGCCGTTTGTTGACGTTCCGGCCAGCGCATGGTACTACAACGAAGTGCAGTGGGCATGGGCCAACGGCCTGACTGTCGGCACCAGCGCCACCACGTTCAGCCCGGACAAGGTCTGCACCCGTGCCGAGGCTGTTGAGTTCCTGTACAACGCGTTCGCGAAGTAAGGAGCTCACTGAAAATTACATGTTTTTCTATCAGGACTTCGGTTGCTAATAGACAAATCATAGACCCCAAAGCACAAAGAAGAGATGGGAAAACCTCATCTCTTCTTTTTTCACACATTGAGCTGACAAATTTAGAGAGGAAACTACAGAAAAGGAGCTGATGTGAGTCGTGAAAGCGACCCGATTCGCGAACAGAGCGTGGGCTTTTGTGTTGGCCGTCCTGATGACGCTGACGCTCATTGCCCCGCAGGCGCTGGCTGCGAATACCGTAGATCCCGTCGAGCCTGCCAGCGGTAAGATCCTTGTGAGTCAGACGGATTACACGCTGATCGACGGCGTGACGGAATCTAACATCTTCCTGAATACGAAGGAAGGCAATGCGCAGATCGCCGGTTTTATGACGACGATCGCACCGGGTGCGAAGGCGACATTCAAGGCCTCGTACAACGGTTACTATACAGAAGGCAGCACGCCCGCGTCCCGCAAGGACAAGGCGGCCAATCTGGCCTGGAGCATGGAAAAGACCACGCTGCAGGCTGCCAACTACACCAAGGCTACCGGCGGCAACGTCATCATGGCCATGAACGGCGACTACTACAACATGCAGACGCTGCAGCCGCTCGGTTACCTCATCATGGAGGGCAACCTCATTCAGAAGAATAACGGTGTTGCCAACGAGCCGTATTTTGCGGTTTTGAAGGACGGTACCTATGCCATCCGTGACGCCGGGGTGGACTGCTCCGACGTTCTGGAAGCGATTTCCGGCCCGTTTTATCTGATCAAGGATGGACAGCCCTGCTACAACGGGAATCCGGACCTCATGCCGCGCAACTGCATCGGCATCAAGGCGGACGGCACGGTCGTGACCTTTTTGGCCGACGGCCGCCAGAGCCCGTACTCGGTCGGCATGACGATCGATGAGGAGATTTCGTTCCTGTATGCGCAGGGCGTGGTGGATGCGATCTTTCTCGACGGCGGCGGTTCCGCCACCTGCGCCACCAAGCGCGAGGGCACCGCGGAGCTTCAGGTCCGCAACCGCCCGTCCGACGGTGTGGAGCGCACGGTCGCCAGCGCCCTGCTGCTGGTCTCCACGGCGGAGAGCGACGGCGTGTTCGACCATGCCTCCCTTTCCCCGAACAACACGGTCTACACGCCCGACAGCCAGATCCAGTTCTCGGCCATCGGCGTGGATAAAAACGGCGGCGAGGCCGCGCTCCCGGAGAATGTGACCTGGACGGTCGCGGACGCCAAGAGCGGCACGATCGACGCCAACGGTCTGTTCACGCCCGCGAAGAACTATAAGGGTGATGTGACGGCGCGTCTGCTTGTGGACGGCACCGTCAAGGGCACGACGACCGTGAAGATCGCGGACATCACGGACCTGTATTTCAGCAGCTCGTCCGTGTCGCTCGACTTTGGCGCGACATCCGATCTCGGCCTTGTTGCCAAGTGTGACGGCGTGGACATCGTCTATAAGCCCGGTGACTTCAAATGGACGATCAAGTCCAAGACGGAGGGCGTGTCGGATAAGGACGTCGGCCACATGGACGGTAACACGTTCGTGGCCGGTACCGGCAGCAGCACGATGAACGCGGCTGTCACGGTTACTTACGCAAACGACCGCTCCAAGTCTGCGGAGGTCAGCGTGGAGATCGGCAAGGTGCCGGTGACGCTCATGGACTTTGAGCCCATCAACGGCCAGCGCCAGACCTGCGCGCACTACCACTGGGGCAAATCCGATTACGTGGATAACAACATGAATCCCGATGGCGGCTACATCGGCAAAGTGTCCCCGATCACGGTCACGACCAGCGGCACGTATTCCGACAATCCGACGACGGCGGTGCTCAAAGCGCCCTACCGCTTCACGGGCAACTGGGACACCGCTGTCCCGGCTGCGGACATTTTCCGCGCCAACGGCTATACCTATTATCTCTGGCCGAATGGAGCCATGGATGAGTATCGTTGCGGCAATTTGAAAACGACTACAGCAGCGGAAGGCGGACAGGTTCGCTTCGGCGAATACTCCTTGGAATTGGACTATGACTATGCCTCTTACAACGGGAAATCAAACGCCAACTACTACATCCGCTATTGCGGCGATCAAATAAAGATTGAGGGCTATCCTACAGAAATCGGTGTTTGGGTCTATGCTCCGGAAGGAACGCCGGATTATATTCTTGCTTGCGACGTTTACTACTGGGACGGAAGCGATTATAGCCTTAAGAATTGTTACTTGACAGCACAGAGCACCTCACCAAAAATCACGTGGTCTGGCTGGATGTATTGCAAATCTACGGATATTCAGTCGCTTTGGCAGTATCAAGATCCGGAGCATCCCCTGAGCATCATCCCTGGACAGGGTGTGCTTTGGCTGTCATATCAGCCGGCAAACATGCCTACGGGCAAACGCAATGGTACGGTGTACTTCGATAATTTGCGCGTTGTTTACGGCACAAACCTCGACGACCTGGATAACCCGGTCATCGATGAAATGACGGTCAACGGCCAGACACTCACGAGCGACGGCGCCACCGTCATCAACGCCAACTCGATCGAAGCAATCGCAAAATATCATGATGTGGACGGTCAGAACCGCTCCGGCATCAACGCACAGGCGACGACGGTCAAGATCGACGGCGAGCCGATCACGTCAGCGGATTGTTCCGACGCAAATGCGACTGTCCGTCTGAATCTCCAGAACGGCAAGCACACCATGACGGTCTCCGTGTCCGATGCGTTCGGCAACACGGTCGAAAAGACCATGGCCTTTGTCGTTGCCGGCGATATGCAGGACACGGCCACGGTCAGCGTCAGCGGATCGAACTTTGTCCCGCTCGGCGGCGACTATACGCTGACGGTCACGGCGGACGGCAAGGTCAAGTCCGCGGACATCACGATGCTCAACCTCAACGATGACATCGGCCAGCCGACGGTGACCTATGCCAACGGCGTGACCGGCAAACTGACGTATACCAAGACCGGCTTTAAGAAGGCCATGCTGACGCTGCACCTTGAGTCGGCGGCCCCGGTCGAGGGCGAGCTGGCCACACTGGCCTTCCAGATCGACGCCGGCCTGGACACGACGGTCAACCAGTTCACGTACACGGTGTCCAACATTGCGCTCACCGCAGCGAACAGCAAGACCTACACGGCGGCCCAGGCGGCGGTGCGTCTGCCGCTGTCGGCGTACTACAACATTCAGCCCGGCCCGCAGGCGGTCGGCATGTCCAGCGTGATCGCGGTCTATGAAAAGGACGGCAGTCCCGCCGCCGGTGTGACCGTGTATCTCGACGGCAACGAGATCGGCAAGACCGATGCCAACGGCCTGCTTCAGACCGATGCCATGAAGGCCAAGGAAGTCGGCACGGTCTGCACGCTCACGGCCATCGGCACAAAGGGCGTTGGCGAGGCGACGAAGGTCACCGTTCTGGCGGACGCCGCCGGCACGGAGTATACAGGCGTCAATCTCAACGCGTCCGAGAGCAGCAGCACGAGCCAGAACATCAGCTGGCTGTCCGGCATCGGCACGGCCGGCAAGGCAGTCGTTCAGTACCGCGTCAAGGGCACGGATGCCTGGCAGACGGCTGACGGCACCTGCACGCTCACCGGCTTCTCCACCTCCAAGGACGCTGCCTATGTCAATACGATTCAGCTCACGGGCCTGACGGCCGGCACGGACTATGAGTTCCAGGTCGGCGACGGCAGCACCTGGTCGGATACACACTACTTCCGCACGAGTGCCGCTGCGCAGGACACCACGGCCTTCGTCGTCATGGGCGACACGCAGATGTCCGGTGACCGTGAGGCGGATGCCGAGAGCATCGCGATCCTCGACGCGCTCGGTGCTCTCGTCAAGGGCAAGCAGGTCGATTTCGGCCTTCAGACGGGCGACTATGTCGACAACGGCACCAACTACGCCATGTGGGCCGAGATGCAGGAGGCGTTTAACCACACGTTCCCGAACGTGGACTTCATCCACACGCTCGGCAACCATGAGTACTACGGCGACTTCAGCGGAAGTACCGCCAGCAGCATCCTCCAGCTCCCAAGCAAGGACTACTACTCCGTGGAGTATGGTGATGTCTATGTTGCCGTCATCAACAATGGCGCCGACCTGAGCGCAGCCTGCGAATGGCTCAAGCAGGACGCGGCGCAGAGCACCTGCATGTGGAAGGTTCTGTCCATCCACCAGCCGCCGTATTACACGAACGCCAAGGGCGGCAGCGAGCGGTTCCATGAGCAGATCCCGGCTGCGGCAGAGGCTGCCGGCATCGACGTGGTCTTCTCCGGTCATGACCACTCCTATGCACGCATCATGGCCAAGGACGGCGAACCCGTCACAGAAAACGGCGTGACCTATTTCATTTGCGGCGATCTGGGCGAGAAGTCCAAAAACATCAACTATGCGATGACCTCCGATTTCTCGTTCGCGTACAAAGAGCAGGACTACGCGGGCCTGATCATGTACGTCACGGCCAACGGCAAGGAAATGACGATCACCGCTTACGACAGCAAGGACGGCCGTGTGGTCGATTCCACGACGCTGCAGTCCCGCTGCTCGAAGGGCCACCAGCTGACGACCTACCAGAATGGCAAGTCTGCCTGTGCGGTCTGCGGCAAGCTGATCGACGTCAAGGACGCGCAGTACACCGGCTGGATGACCGTTGAGGGCACCGAGCAGCAGATGTACTTCCTGGCTGGCGACTATGTCACCGGCTGGCAGCAGATCGGCGAGAAGATGCACCACTTCGGTGATGACGGCATTGCCCACGTGACCGAGACGGTCGACACCCGTACCTGCACGCAGTACGGTTGGCTGGAGACCACCTGCAAGACCTGCGGCGCCGTTCATCACAGTGCATCTCTCTGGCCGGAGGGCCACAAGTGGGATGATAACCATGTCTGCACGAAGTGCGGCTTCGTAGGCAGGGATATCTCCAAGGCGGAAGTCAAGGCATATGACGCCGTTTACAACGGCGGCAGCACGCCGTGCTATGTGAAGGCCACCTATGAGGGACAGGCGCTGACGGTCAAGACCAGCGATGCGGGTGTTGACGGCTATGTTTCCTATTCCAACAATACGAAGGTCGGCTATGGTACTGTGACGATCCGCGGTATGGGCGATTATTACGGCACCGTGTCCGCCCAGTATAAGATCGTACCGCCTGTTGTCACCGGCGTTTCGGTGACGGATGTCGGCCAGAAGCGCCTGACCGTCAGCTGGAGCCCCGCGCTGGGTGCGGAAAACTACCGTGTGGAGATCAGCCGCGACGGCGGCACCACGTGGGAAAAGGTGGACGTTATCGCGCAGACAAGCATTGTGGTCACGGGCCTGAACCCGTCGACGGAGTACAGCTTCCGTGTGTATGGCTGCACGAAGATCGGCAATGATTGGTTCAAGTCTCAGCATTATTCCAGTGTCGTCAGCGCGACGACGCTCAACGCCGACCAGTACGCACCGTCCGAGCAGTTCAAGGACATCAGCGCGAAAGTCGACGGACAGACGATCTCCGGCCTGCAGTCCGGTGCGGATCAGTATCTGTTCCTGCCGGCCAGTGCGAAGCTGAGCAAGCTCGCCCTGACGGTCACGACGCAGAACAGTGACGCACTCAAGATCGAGCTGCAGGGCACGAAGGGCACGCAGACGCTCGACGGTGCTGCCGTGAACGTCACCAAACTGGCGGATGCGCGGGACGGCCTGTATGACCTTGCGGTCCTCGTCAACGGCCAGAAGGCTGCGGTCGTGCACATTGCACAGTCGGCCAATATCAACGCGCTCTACATCACGAGTGACGATCCGGCCACACAGGGCAGAGACTTTGTCGATGCCAGCAAGTCCAACATCGCGACCGGCAAGCTGCTCGTCGTAGACAAGGACGGCAAGACCGTGTATGACGGTGCGCTCACGCAGCTCAAGGCGCGCGGCAACACCACCTTCACCAACGCCGAGAAGAAGTCCTACCAGATCAAACTCGACGGCAAGTCCGACCTGATCGCCTGCGGCGAGAAGGTCAAGACATGGACACTGCTCGCCGGCTCCCACGACGCAACGCTCATGCGCGACAAGATGTTCAAGGATCTTGCCAAGTCGCTCGGCATGCCGTACACAGCCAGCACCGACTGGGTGGATCTGTACTACGACGGCGTGTATCGCGGCACATACATCGTCAGTGAGAAAAACTCCGTCAACAAGACGGGCGTCAACATCACCGACATGGAAAAAGCCTACGAGGCGTGCAACCCCGGCTATGGTGAGAACGCTTCCACGGCACTGGCCGAGAACAAGTACGGCCAGACTTACCAGTACACCACCGGCCTGACCGAGCCGGAGAATATCACCGGCGGCTACCTGCTGGAGCTCAACGGCACGAAGCTCGACGACAGCTACAATCCGAAGTATGACGAGGCCAGCGGCTTCATCACCGGCAAGGGCTCCGCGATGAATGTCAAGAGCCCCGAGTGGTGCGGCAAGGACGCTATGGCCTACATCAGCGAGTACTATCAGGAGTTTGAAGACGCCGTCTACGCGCAGGATGCCGACGGCAACTATACCGGCTACAACGCGCAGACCGGCAAGTACTACTATGAGTACTGCGATCTGAACTCGCTGGTTCAGGCTTACCTGATCCAGTACCTCTCCGGCAACTCTGACGCGTTCTACTCCTCGTTCTTCTTCTATAAGGACGTGGACGGCCTCATGTACGCCGGCCCCGTCTGGGACATGGAGCTGACCGGCGGCGGCGGCTGGTCCGGCTTGATCACGTCGGACAACACTTTCATCAACGGCCGCTATCTTGTCCAGGCACTCACCCAGATCCCCGGCTTCCGCGCTGCGGTGAACAACTACTATCACAACACCTTCCTTGCACAGGCGCAGGCGCTTGTCGGCGACAACGGCAAGGTTCAGGGGTATTACGATCACATCTCGGCCAGCGCCGCGATGAACTACCGCCAGTGGCCGCTGGTCCGCGTCGGCAAGCCGAGCTCGGACAATCACTTCTGGCCCGACGGAACGACCTACGGCGACACCGTCAAGGATCTTAACACGTGGCTGAGCGCGCGCATCGCAAAGATGAGCGCAGAGTTCAACGATACGTGGGACGATGGCGTCGTGACCAAGGAGCCGACCTGCACCGAGAACGGCGTGCGTACCTACACCTGTGAAAACGGCAACATCATGTACGAGAGCATCCCGGCGCTCGGCCACAAGGAAGTGATCGACCCGGCGAAGGATGCGACCTGCACGCAGACCGGCCTGACGGAAGGCAAGCACTGCTCCGTCTGCGGCGAGACGCTCGTTGCGCAGACAGAGGTTCCGATGAAGCCGCATACGCCGAAGGCGACGGAGATCGTTCCGGCGACCTGCACGGAGGATGGCACGGCGGGCGGCATCGTCTGCGCTGTGTGCGGCACGACGCTGGAAGGCTCAAAGCGCATCCCGGCAAGGCATCACTATGTCGGCGGCTACTGCACGGTCTGTGAGCGGCAGGATCCGCTGCGCATCCCGTGCTCCGGCGATCAGCATTGCCCGGGCCACATCTTCAGCGACATGCCGTCGACCGACTACTGGTCACACGGCGCGATCGACTATGTCGTTGCGCACAAGCTCTTCTTCGGCACGAGCGCGACGACCTTTGAGCCCATGACCAAGCTGTCCCGCGCAATGATCGTCAAGGTCCTTTATACGCTCGAGGGCGAGCCCGCCGTCACCGGGGAGAATCCGTTCCGTGACGTTGCGGACAACAGATGGTACACCAACGCGGTGATCTGGGCGGCGGAGAACAAGATCGTGGCCGGCATCGGTGACGGTAAGTTTGACCCGGACGGCGATGCAACGCGTGAGCAGGTCGCAACGATCCTGTATGAGTACGCAGCGTTCAAGGGCTGTGACATGAATGTGTATGGTGATCTGTCGACGTTCGCGGACATGGGTAAGGTTTCCAATTTTGCGAAGGAGCCCATGACCTGGGCAGTTGCCGAGAGCCTGATCTCCGGTGTCGCGGTCGGCCGCGAGGCGCTGCTCGATCCGCAGGGCGTGACGACGCGCGAGCAGTTTGCGATGATGATGGCGAAGTACATGATGCAGGTGCTCCCGCTGACGCCGGACGAGCCGGACGAGCCGGATGCACCGGATGTACCGAGTGCGCCGAGCGCTCCGGTCGAGCCCAGTGCCTCACCCGAGGAACCCAGCGCTTCGCCCGAGGAAACCAGCGCTTCCCCTGCGCCCAGCGCGCAGCCGGCTGAAACGGTGAAGCCAGAAACGGTGCAAACGCCCGCAGAAGGCGAAACGCCGTAATCACGGCGCGGGCGCACAACCCCCAAAGCCCCAAAACGGGACATCCCGGAGCGGAAATGCCGCTCCGGGATTTTTGGTTGGCGCACACACATTTTTTCGCGAAAATTCCGTAAAAAGTGCGGAAATTCCTGTCATATACTTGACAAACCCCGCTGCCGCGTGCTACACCTATTTTATCGTAAAGGGAATGCAATCTATACGGAAAGGCAAAAGCAATGACATTGGATAAACTGAAAATCGGTTCTTCGGGCGTCATCACGGCGGTCGGTGGGGACGGCCCGCTGCGCTGCCGCCTGCTGGACATGGGGCTCACGCCCCGCACACGCGTCACACTGCAAAAGGTGGCGCCGATGGGCGACCCGATCGAGATCCGTGTGCGCGGGTACGAGCTGACGCTGCGCATCGAGGAGGCGGAGAAGATCGAGGTCGAGGGGGTGTCGGCATGATCTTTGCACTTGTCGGCAACCAGAACTGCGGCAAGACGACGCTGTTCAACGCCCTCACGGGCTCGAACCAGCACGTGGGCAATTTCCCGGGCGTGACCGTCGACCAGAAAATGGGCGAGATGCGCGATGAGAAGGGCTGCTCCGTCGTCGACCTGCCGGGCATTTACTCGCTGCGTCCGTACACGCAGGAGGAGATCGTCTCGCGCGATTTCATCATCAACGAAAAGCCGGACGGCATCATCAACATCGTTGACGCCACGAACATCGAGCGCAACCTCTATCTCACGCTGCAGCTGCTCGAGCTGCGCGTGCCGATGGTGCTGGCGCTGAACATGATGGACGAGGTGCGCGCCAACGGCGGCGCGATCGACGTGCAGAAGATGAGCGATGCGCTGGGCATCCCCGTCGTGCCGATCTCGGCGGCGAAGGGGGAGGGCGTGTCCGAGCTTGTGGATCAGGCGCTGAGTGTCGCGCGCAGCCGCACGCTGCCGAAGGTGACGGACTTCTGTGCGGATGATTCGGCCGTGCACCGCTGCATCCACGCGGTCGTGCACCTGATCGCCGACCATGCCGACCGTATCGGCGTGCCGGCGCGCTTTTGCGCGGCCAAGCTCATTGAGGGCGGCGATGATCTGGCGCAGGTGCTCGATCTCGACGAGAACGAGCGCGAGCTGCTCGAGCATTGCATCGTGCAGATGGAAAACGAGACCGGGCTCGACCGCAACGCGGCGCTGGCCGATATGCGCTATACGTTCATCGAGACCGTTGTGGCCGCTTCCGTGGTCAAGTGTCATGAGAGCAAGGAGCACGCGCGCTCGATGAAGATTGACCGCATCCTCACGGGCAAATATACCGCCATGCCGACATTTCTGCTCGTCATGCTGCTCACGTTTTATCTCACCTTCAACGTCGTCGGCAAGTGGCTGTCCGACCTGCTGCAGCTCGGCATCGACGCGCTGACCGGCGTCGTGGACGCGGCGCTCACGGCCTACGGCATCAACCCCGTCGTGCACAGCCTCATTATTGACGGCGTGTTTGCCGGTGTCGGCAGCGTGCTCGTGTTCCTGCCGATCATCGTGACGCTGTTTTTCTTCCTGTCCATTCTGGAGGACACCGGCTACATGGCGCGCGTGGCCTTCGTCATGGACAAGCCCCTGCGCAAGATCGGCCTGTCCGGGCGCAGCATCGTGCCGATGCTCATCGGCTTCGGCTGTTCGGTGCCGGCCATCATGGCCACGCGTACCGTCTCGTCCGACCGCGACCGGAAAATGACCATCCTGCTCACGCCGTACATGAGCTGCTCGGCGAAGATCTCGATCTATGCGTTTTTCACGGCGGCGTTTTTCCCGCACTACCGCGCGCTCGTCATGCTGGGGCTGTATGCGCTCGGCGTGCTCATCGGCATCGTCGCGGCGCTCATCATGAACAAGACGGTCTTTCGCGGCAAGCCCGTGCCGTTTGTCATGGAGCTGCCGAACTACCGCATGCCCGGACTCAAGAGCGTGGCGCTGCTGCTCTGGGAGAAGGCAAAGGATTTCCTCCAGCGCGCGTTCACGGTCATCTTCCTCGCAACGATCATCATCTGGTTCTTGCAGAGCTTTGACACGCGCCTGAACGTCGTGGCCGACAGCGCCGCGAGCCTGCTTGCGCTCATCGGCCGCTGGATCGCGCCGATCTTCCGGCCGCTCGGCTTCGGTGACTGGCGCTGCGCCACGGCGCTCATCTCCGGCTTCATCGCCAAGGAGTCTGTCGTGAGCACACTGCAGGTGCTGCTCGGCGGCGCGGCGATCTCGTCGCTGCTGAGTGCGCGCGCGGCGGTGAGCTTCCTCGTGTTCACGCTGCTGTACACGCCGTGCGTGGCCGCTGTTGCGACCATCCGGCGCGAGCTGGATTCCCGGCTCAAGACGGTCGGCGTCGTCCTTTTGCAGTGCACGGTCGCGTGGATCGTGGCGTGCGCGGCGTATGCGATCGCGGGGCTGCTGTGATGCGGGCGCTGGATTATATTCTGCTGGCAATCGTTGCGGTGTGCGCCGTGATCGCGTGGCGCGTCTGGCGGCGCACAATGAAAAAGGGCGGCTGCTGCGGCGGAAACTGCACCGGCAACTGCGCGCAGTGCGGCAGAGCGTGCGCGCAAAAGCCCAAAAAGTAACCGCGGCACATGAACGCAAACCTGAAGCTCCTGCAGCGGGATGCTGCGGGGGTTGACGAGCCGAGCAAGGCTTCCCGGATCCGGGAAGCCTTGCTTTTTTGTGTGCAGCAGGAAAATGCCCAGAAAAAGATGGTTTCTGTAGGATTTTAATGGAAATGCGCAGAAAACGGCGGTCGGAGGGCGGCCCCCGACTATTGAAATTGCGCAAAGAATGCGTTAAAATGGTGCTGTATTTGTCACGCGTTTGGCAAAGGCCAAAACGCATCATTTTCATTTGAAAGGGTTTCGCATTGCGCGCGCCATGCTGTGCAGCGCAGACTACCTCCTGCCCGACGAGGCGACAAGCAACCTCGACGCCACGAGCACCGCGCTCGTCACCGAGGCGATGGACCGGCTCATGAAGGACCGCACGACCGTCATGATCGCGCACAGCCATGAGGCGGCCAAGCGCGCCGACTACGTCATCGTCATGCGCGGCGGTACGGTCGAAGCCGCCGGCACGCCGGATGAGCTGCGCGCGAGCAATGCATACTATCAAATGTTCAGCAAATCACTTTGATGTCAGCGAGGGAACTATGATCAGAGAAAATGTGAAGCTTACCGACGCTCAGCCCGGCGATATCTGCTGCGGCTTCGAGCTGGAAAAGAAGCAGTACGTCGCCTCCAAGGCGGCGACGCTGTACACCATGCGGCACAAGAAGTGCGGAGCGGAGCTCCTGTACTTTGACCGCGACGACGAGAACAAGACCTTCTGCATCGGCTTCAAGACCCTGCCGGAGGACGACACCGGCGTGTTCCACATCCTGGAGCACAGCGTGCTCAACGGCTCGAAGCGGTTTCCCGTCAAGGAGCCGTTCGTGTCCCTGCTGCAGGGCTCGATGCAGACCTTCCTCAACGCCATGACCTACAGCGACAAGACCATCTTCCCGGTCTCCAGCCGCAGCGAGCAGGATCTGTTCAACCTCATGCGCGTGTATCTCGACGGCGTGTTCTGCCCGAACATCTACGAAAAGCCGGAGATCTTCATGCAGGAGGGCTGGCACTACGAGTTTGACGGCGAGCAGGCGCAGCCGTACTACAATGGTGTCGTCTTCAGCGAGATGAAGGGCGCCTATGCTGATGTCGAGCGCGTCATCGGCGAGGGGACGGACCGGCTGCTGTATCCCGACACCTGCTACGGGTTTTCGAGCGGCGGCAAGCCGGAGCACATCCCCGAGCTGAGCTATGCGCAGTTTATTGCCGCGCACAAGCGCTTTTACCATCCGTCGAACGCGCGTATCTTCCTCGACGGCCACATGGACGCCGAGCGCGTGCTTGCCTATATCGACGCGGAGTATCTGTCGCAGTACACATACCGCGCCCCGGATTTTGACTTCACGGTGCAGCAGCCCCGCACGGGCGAGGCCACGGTGTACTATGAGGCGATGCCCGGCGAGGAGACGCTCTGCCATATGAGCCTCTCCAGACTCCTGTGCCGCTATGACGACGTGGAGACGGTCTATGCAGCCAAGATCCTCTCGGACTATCTCACCGGCTCGAATGAGGCGCCGCTCAAGCGCGCATTCCTTGAGCGTGGTCTTGCGCAGGACGTGACGCTCGAGATCTCCGACGGCATTTATCAGCCGAGCGCTGCGCTCATCGTGCGCAACACGACCAGGGACGCCTTTGACAAGGTCAAGACCCTTGCGGCGGAGGTCGCGCGCGATATGCTCGCAGCCGGGCTCGACCGCGCGGCGCTCTCGGCGTCGCTCGAGCGCTTTGCCTTCACCAACCGCGAGATCACCGAGCCCTACGGCGTGGAGCTTGCCTGCCGCGCGTTTGACAGCTGGCTCTACGGCGGTGATCCGCTGGCGTATATCGACAACGCCGCCGTGTTCGACGCGCTGCGCGAAAAGATCCATGCAGGCTATTTTGAGCGCCTGCTGTCCGATCTGCTCGGCTCGAGCGGCGACCTGTGCACCCTCTATGTGCTGCCGTCGCTCACGAAGGGGGAGGATGACGCCCGCCGCGAATCCGAGCGGCTCGCCGCCGTCACCGCC
>OHBJ01002087.1_pt1 | contig 13595 bp, 9 predicted proteins | sample 1577241 | NCBI WGS metagenome assembly OHBJ01 (sample SAMEA3541594, study PRJEB24748) | human gut metagenome | biome: human gut; feature: human-associated habitat; material: faeces | place: China | collected 2012
TTAGCATCTGCCGCACCTCGCTCGCCGTATCGGCACTTAGAATTATGCGGTATTGACCTAACTTTTATTTTCGCTCTCAAAATACTGCCTCGGCGTTACCCCAGTGTTGCGTTTGAAGAACAGGATGAACGCCGACGGCGAGGCAAAACCGGTACGTTCGGCCACATTTTTGACCAGTTCCCCCTGGGCGATCAATTTCTTCGCGTGCTGCAATTTGGCCTCGTCGATCTGGTCGGAAAGCTTTTTGCCGGTATTGATGCGGTAAAAGCGGGACAGATACGACGGGTTGAAGCCGGTCATGCGGGCAAGGGCAGTCAGGGAAAGGTCATAGTTTTCCACGTTGTCCTCAATATAACGGTTGATCCGCTTGATGATGGCCTGGGTGCTGTGGGTTTCGTTTTCCTCGCGCTGGCGGCAGGTTTCGGCGCACAGGTCGGTAAAGCGGTGCAGCATTTCCAGCTGGGTGGCGGCACCGCTGCGCAGGTAGGCGTTAAACAGGTCAAAGCAGGCCGTATCGCGGGCGGGCTCTTCTCCCAGCTGTTCGGCAAAAATTTCCCGCCGCACGTTCAGCAGCAGGGTGAAGAGCAGCAGCTGCTGTTCGCTGTCCAGTTGGGGCGGTTCGGCAGCATCAAAAAATGTTGTCTGCATCATGGTGCATACAGTATCCGCAGTGCCTGTGCGCATCAGCTGGTCCAACTGCTGCAACAGTGCCGAAAACTGGAATTGGTTCTGGATAGAAGCGCTGCCGGTGCCCAGCAGCAGATCCGCGTAAGTATTTTCGTCCACGATCAGCAGGCGGCCAGCGCTCTGGTCCACCATGCGGTAGATGCGGTTCAGCAGGCCGTACTGCTCGGCCAGATTCTCAAACGGTCCGGCGTTGCCAACCACCACGCTGACCGGGCAGTTGGCGGTATCGCTCAACTGCTGCTGCAACGCTTCAAACACAGCATACAGATAATTGGTTGCAGGCGGGTTTTCCGGCGCAGCACCCTGCAGCAACCACACAAAGGTTCCGCTTTCCGGCATCAGGGATTCAAACACCAGCTGCGGGAACTGCGCGGCCAGGATGTTATCCGCCAGCATCAGGCTTTGCAGATGCTCCGTTGCCTCGGCTGCGGTATCTTTGCCCAGAACCATGGCCACGGGGCGGGTGGGGTCCAGCGTCATCTCCAGATTGGGCAGGCTATGCTGGATCTGCTGCCAGCTGCCGCCGCCACGCACAAAACCTTCCAGCGCAGCGCGCTGCAAAAAGCCCTGCATGCGGGCATAACGGCGCTGCATTTCGCCCTGCTCCAGCTCGGCGCGTGCTTCGGCTGCGCACTGGGCGATCTCCTGATCGATTTTGTTCAGTACCACCTCGTCGCCTTCCATTTTGAGCAGATACCCATGGTACAGCGGCGATTTGGACGCCTGATGGATAAACTGGAAATCATCAAAGCCACTCAAAAACACGAAATGGATGTGCGGCCACAGCGCTTCCGTTTCCCGCTGCAAAGTCAGGCCGTCCATATCCGGCATGCGGATGTCAGACAACACCACATCCACCTTGTTGTTTTGCAGAATGGATAACGCGTGCAGGCCGGAAAAGCTTTTCAGCACGATCACATCACCGCCGTACCGGCCCTCAAACTGGCTGGCAAGGCCCTCTACAATATTTGGTTCATCATCCACAAGCAACAGTGTCTGCATGGCTGGTTTCCTCCTTTTGGGGCTGCCCGTTTTGCTGTTCGGTGTTCAGCGAGTGAGCGGGATGCAACGGCAGCCGCAGGCTGACCCCAAAGCCGCCCAGCGTGCCATGGCTCACCTGCAAGTCGCCACCCTGCATCTGCATACGCAGCTTTACGTTTTTCAGGGCGGTGCACTCGGCCTTGCGGTCAGTGCTGTTCAAGTACTGGGTCAGTTTTTCCAGCTCGGCATCTGGGCAGCTGCCGTTATTTTCAACATAAATATTCAAAAATTCAGGTTTCATCTTAAACCGCAGCTGGATCAGACCGTTCTCCATTTTTTCCACGCCGTGGTTATATGCGTTCTCGAACAGGGGCTGTAAAATAAAGCGCGGCACGGCGAGTTCGCGGTAAGGTTCCGGCAGGGGTTGCAGCTGCACCGTGATGCGGTCACCAAAGCGGATGGTCTGTATCTCGGTATAATCCACAATGTTCTGGTACTCCATCGCCAGGGTAACAACCGGCTGGGCACTACGGGTAATATAGCGGTAGTAAGAGCTTAATTTCAGGCTCATCTCGGCAATGCCGTCGGTGTCCTCCATTTTGGCCATTCGGTACAAATGGTAAAAGCTGTTGTACAAAAAGTGCGGATTGATCTGCGCCTGTAAGTATTTGATCTCGGACTGATAAGCGAGCTCTTTATTATGATATGCCTGTTCCAGCGTGGCCTGCAGCTGGCTGCCCAGCTGGGCAAAAGCGTAATGCAAAAAGTCCATATCATTGCTGATGGCAGGCCCGCCCTTGTCCGCCAGTTTTTGTGGGGCACCCGGTACATCCGGGATAAGTTCGGCAAGGAGCAGCGGGTATTCTGGCTGCCGGATACCTTTGGCTACAGCGCCGCCCTGCCACAGATTATGCAGGGTTTTGGTGTGACCGGATTTTTGACCACCAAGCTCGCCTGGAACGATACCAACCGCTTCCCCTATGAAACCTTTGTCTGGAAAGGCATCGACGGTTCCAGCGTGGTAGCGCACTTTTTTGTGATCGATACCTGGCCCGACCCGGCTGGGCTGCTGGAACGCATTGAGGGCATTGGCTACAAGGACCACATTGCCCGCAAGCAGGCGTTCCCGGAGCGGCTGGTGGCCTTTGGCTATGGCGATGGCGGCGGCGGACCGCAGTTTGAGATGATCGAAGCCGCCCGACGGCTGCAGGATCTGGAGGGCTGCCCCAAGGTCGAATATACCTCCGCCGATGCCTTTGTGCAAAAGCTGGAAGCCGCCGCCCCTACCCTGCCTGTGTATGACGGTGAGCTGTATCTGGAGCTGCACCGCGGCACCCTGACGGCCAAGCAGCAGATCAAAAAGAACAACCGCATGGCGGAAAACCTGCTGCGCACGTTGGAACTCTGCCTGACCCGCAGCGCTGTTACCACCCACACCCCTGCGGACGGCACTGCCCTGCGCCCGCTGTGGAACACCCTGCTGGTGAACCAATTCCACGATATCCTGCCCGGCAGCTGCATTGCCGCCGCTAATGACCGCAGCCTGCATGATATGGCCGAGATGCTGCACACCGGCAGCGAACTGCTGCGCAGCTGGTTTGCCCCCGCGCAGAACTGTTATACCGTGCTGAACCCGCTGGATGAACCCTGCCGCGATGTGTTCTACCTGCCGCAGATTGCCTCCGGCTTTATAGCCCAGGAGCCCGGCGTGACGCTGCAAAATGTGGTTCTTGCCGATGGCACCGCCGCCACCGCTGTGTATGGGCTGGAACGCCCCGCGCTGGGCGCTGCCGTGCTGCATTTTGTTCCCAGTGAACAGCCCGCCCAAACCAGCCGCTTTGTGTATGACGGCAAAACGCTGACCACCCCGCTGCTGCAAGTACAGTTGGACGAGCTGGGGCGCATTACCTCCCTTGTTACCCGTGCAGACGGCATGCAGTGGGCGGACGGCCCAATGAATACCCTGCTGATGGCAGAGGATGTTTCCGCTGGCTGGGATGGCTGGGATATTGACGCCGACTGCATGATGAAATTGCAGCCCGCCGCCCGCCTTACCAAGCGGACCGTAACCGCCGATGGCCCGCAGGAGTTCCGCCTGCACAGCCGGTATGAACTGGGCACCGCAACAATCCTTGAGCAGGACATGATTTTCCGCGCCGAAAGCACGCTGGTAGAATGGCAGACCGTACTGCACTGGAACGAAAAGCACCGTGTGCTGAAAGCGGCATTCCCCACCAATCTGCGCGCCAAAACAGCCCGACACGAGATCCAGTTTGGCTACATTGAGCGCCCCACCACTGCCAACGATACCCGCGAGCAGGCCATGTTCGAGCGCTGCAACCACCGCTATACCGACCTTTCGGAGCCGGGCCGCGGGCTGAGCATCTTCAATGACTGCAAGTATGGCATCAGCGTTCAGGGCGGAACCATGGCCCTGACGCTGGCCAAGGGCGGTACCCGGCCCGATGAGCGCGGCGATGTAGGCACCTACACGTTCCGGTACGCCATCCAGCCCCATGCGGAAGGCTTCAGCGCCAAGGTGCCCCGCCGCGGCATGCGGTTCGACCGTCTGCCCACCGTGCTGGCTGCCGATGCACCCTCCCCTGCCCTGCTGACCACCAGCTGCCACAATGTAGTGGTAGAAACCGTAAAGCCCTGCGAGGACGCCCAGAACGCCATGATCGTGCGCCTGTATGAATGCGAAGGTTCCCACACTGCCCCCGTTGCCCTGCACCCCGGCTTTGCCGTGACCGCCGCCCACCAGTGCGATATGGCAGAAAACGCCCAATTCTCCGTTGACCTCACCAACCTTGCCCCGTTCAAACCGTTTGAGGTAAGAACGGTGAAAATCAGATATTAAATAAATTAGAAATGAGAAATTAGTAATTAGCAATGAAAGGAATTATTTGATAAATAAATCATCTGTAGGGCACGATACTTTCATCGCGCCAGGGAAAACTGCATTATTGTTTGTCGCAGCCTTCATCCTATTTGTAGGGGACGATGCGCGCATCGTCCCGCGGAACTTTACCAAATTGCATAATAAAAATTTGTAACATTCCCTGCCCCGCCCCGAATTCCTAATTAACTCCTACTTTCTAACTAGAAAGGAGCCTCCCCATGAACATCTCCAACCGCCTTATCTCCACCGCGGCGCGCCAGCGGGCTGCGGCATTGCTGAAAGAACTTTCGCTGGAAGAAAAAGTCCGCCAGCTGGGCTGCACCATGCTGGTCAGTGAGGACACCGACCTGACTGCCAAAGATCTTTCCGGCGGCATCGGCGAAATTGCCCTGCTGGATATCTGCGAAGAACCCGAAGCACTGGCTGCCCGCCTGCGGGATGTGCAGCAGTATGTGATGGAGCATTCGCCCCACCGCATTCCGGCGCTCTTCCATTGCGAAGCACTGGGTGGGCCGGTAGTCCCGCATACCGTGCTTTACCCCAACTCCATCGGCCTGGGCGCCACCTTTGATACCGCCCTTGTGCGCGATATGGCCAATACCATCCGTACCCAGATGCGCGCCATGGGCATTCTGCACGCATTATCGCCGGTATTGGACGTTGCCAAGGACCTGCGCTGGGGCCGCGTGAATGAGACATATGGCGGCGACCCGACCTTGAGTGCCGCTATGAGCTGCGCATTTGTGCAGGGCCTGCAGGGCGACGACCTGAGCACCGGCGTGGCCGCCACCGCCAAGCACTTTTTGGGGTACTCCCAGACTGTGGGCGGACTGAACCTGACCCGCACCCAGGCCGATGCCCGCGAACTGCGCGAGGTGTTCGCCAAACCGTTCGAGGCTGCCATCCGCAAGGCGGGCATCCGCACCGTGATGAACAGCTACTCCGAATGGGAGGGCCGCCCCGTCTGCGCCAGCCGCAAGCTGCTGACTGACCTTTTGCGCAGCGAACTAAGCTTTGACGGTTTGGTAGTCAGCGACTACCGCTCAGTACAACGCCTGCTAGACGATATCTTGGCCACTGCGGATGATATCACCGATGCCGCGCTGCAATGCCTGACCGCGGGCTTGGACATGGAGCTGCCCGACCGCCTTGGCTATGCCGATGGCATGACCCACGCCTTTGCCGAAGGCAAGGTGGATATCTCCTACCTGGACCGCGCCGTTTTTCGCGTGCTGACGCTAAAATTTGAACTTGGCCTTTTTGATGAGCCTTACCCCCAGTGGCAGCAGTACCACGCCGCTGCGTTTGCCCCCACCGCTGCTGCCGAGCAGCGCGCCACGCGGGAAAGCATTGTGCTGACCAAAAATGAGGGCAACACCCTGCCCCTTACCGACCGCAGCATCAAGCTGGCTGTCATTGGACCCGGTGCCAGCAGCCTGCGCCTGCTGTACGGCGGCTACACCCAGCCCTCTATGCTGGAAATGTTCCAGGTGGTGCAGGATTCCAGTGCCATGGCAGGCGTGGGCGATAAATCCACCGCCAAGCCAGTGCGCAAGTACGACCTTGCCGCCACTGACCGCGAGATTCACAAATCCCGCCCCGAAGCCAAAACGATTTTTGAAGCCCTGCAGGAGCTTTACCCCAACTGCACCTACACCCAGGGCTGCGATTATCTCGACCCCACCCAGACCGACTTTGCCGCCGCCCTCGCGGCCGCTGAAAGCGCGGATGCCGTGATCCTGTGCCTGAGCGGAAAAAATGGCTGGGGCCGCCACTGCGACACCGGCGAAGGTAACGATGCCGCCAGCCTGGACCTGCCCGGTGCGCAGGAATAACTGGCCCGTGTGGTGCTGGCTGCAAACCCGCGTACCATCGTAACCCATACAGATGCGCCGTAAGACTTGATTTTTTCCTCATAACGTGCACATTCGGCATCGAGGTCGGCAGCGTTTCCGTTCAGGATATTGGTATTTTCCGGCTTGATATCGATGTGGCTGAAGAAGTTGTTCCACATAAAGGAATAGTAGCTTTCGGGATGTTCCTTGGGCAAACCTACATACTCGTCCATATTGAAAGTCACTACGTTCTGAAAAGACACGATGCCTTTCTTGTTCAGGTCGATAAGTTCCTTGTACATGCCCAACGGAGAAGAACCGGTGGGGCATCCCAATACAAACGGTTTTTCAGGTGTCGGATGAGCGGCCTTGATTTTGGCAGCCACATAATGTGCCGCCCACTTTGATACGGATTGATAATCCGGTTGAATGATTAGTCTCATTGTGATTGTTTTATTAGGTTAATAAATTAGGGGTAATTTTCAACTACTTCCTATCCTTCTTCAAACGCTCTGCCATGGCACGTGCCAGGTTTTCGCATTGTTCGTAAGTAATGTCCTTCATGGCCTGCTTCATCTCTACCGGGTCGCCCACAATCTCGAACTTGCTCTTTTCGGCAAACTCGCCCATGCGCTTCACGGCGGCACCCGCCCAGCAGAAGGAGCCGAAGTATCCCAGATAGCGTCCCTTCACTTCGCGTACCAGAATCTTGGAGAGCAAGGATTCTATCTCAGGATAAATCTGGTTGCTGTAGGTGGGACTGCCAATGATGAGTCCGCGATACTTGAAGATATCGGCAATGATATAAGAAGGATTGCTCTTGCTCACATTGTGCATCACGATGTTCTTGATGCCTTGTGCAGAAAGTTCTGCCGCAATGGCTTCCGCCATCTGCTCCGTGTTGCCGTACATGGAACCGTATGCAATGACCACGCCCTCGTCGGCGGCATAACGGCTCAGCTTGTCGTAGATGCCGATAACCTTGGCTATATTCTCCGTCCACACCGGCCCGTGCGTGGAGCAGATGGTGGAAATGGGCAGACCGCCCAGCTTGGCAAGTGCCTTCTGCACCGGAGAGCCGTACTTGCCCACGATGTTGGAATAGTAACGCACCATCTCGTCCCAGTATCTGTCCAGATTGATGCGCGTATCCAGGAACCCTCCGTCCAACGTACCGAAACAGCCGAAACCGTCACCGGCGAAAAGAACTCCTTCCGTTTCGTCAAAAGTCATCATCGTCTCGGGCCAGTGCACCATCGGGGTCATATAGAAGCGGAGCTTATGATGCCCCAAAGCCAGAAAATCCTCGTCCTTCACCATGTACTGTTCGCCCGTCACGCCATAAAAGCCCTCTATCATGCCGAAGGTCTGCTTGTTGCCCACGATGATGATGTCGGGATAATGCTGCTTTATCAGGCGGATAGAGCCCGAATGGTCCGGCTCCATATGGTTGATGATGAGATACTGGATGGGGCGCTCGCCGATAATGCTCTTTATCTTGCGCAGATACACCTCGAAATAGCAGATGTCTACCGTATCGACCAAAGCGACCGTCTCATCATCTATCAGGTAAGAGTTGTAGGAAACCCCGTACGGCAACGGCCACATGCCTTCAAACAAATGCTTATTGCGGTCATTCACTCCCACGTAGTGGATTTTTCCTTTTATCACTGTTTTTGGGTTCATAACTGTATCTTTATTTAGATTGATTCCACATTTAAAGTTGCGGCAAAAATAATTCTTTTTTCTCACATTTCATACTTCTTTCCCTGATATGCACCGAGTTCTTTCATTCTTTTTTGAACCCGGTGATTAAATTCATAATTTTTTAGTCCCCAGTCGGGTGCAATGAGCAGTTCCTTGGGAGACTGGGAGACGAAACGCTCCAGTACCAAGTCCGGCCGCAGATGCTCGATATAGTCTATCACGAGGTCTATATATTCCTCCACACCGAACAGATGGAAATCTTCGGGATGCTGCCGGTACTCCAGAGCCATGCGGGTGCCCTTTATCAGTTGCAGCTGGTGCATCTTCAAGGTAGTGAGTGGCAGACGGGACAGTACGCCGGCTTGTGCCACGATACTTTCGTGCGTCTCGCCCGGCAGTCCGAGGATGACATGCCCACCGGTCAGGATTCCGCGTGAAGCGGTTCTTTCCACCGTATCGGCGGCGGCATGGAAAGTATGCCCGCGGTTGATGCGGCAAAGTGTCTTGTCGTCGGCACTCTCTATGCCGTACTCCACTAAAAGGAATGTATGCCGGTTCATCTCCTCCAAATAGTCCAGCAGGCTGTCGGGCATACAGTCAGGACGGGTGCCGATGACCAGGCCCACCACCCCGTCTGCCGACAAGGCTTCCTCGTATTTCCGCTTCAGGTCTTCCAGTTCGCCATACGTATTGGTATAGGCCTGGAAATAGGCGAGATACTTCATCTCCGGATATTTGTGTGCAAAGAACTGCTTGCCCTCTTCCAGCTGGCGGGTAATGGATTTCTCCGTACGGCAATAATCGGGGTTGAAGGTCTGGTTGTTGCAATAGGTGCAACCGCCGACTCCTTTGTTTCCATCCCGGTTGGGGCACGTAAAACCGGCATTCAGCGATATTTTCTGTACCTTATAGGAAAAATATCGCTTCAGAAAAAGAGGGAACTCATTATAGAGCGTAGATTTGGTTTCCATACATATTCCTTATGTAAGTGGCAAATATAGGATTTTTCCGTGGGATGAACCTGCAAAAACAAGAATACTTTCCACCCGATTTGTTAACGAACATAAAACAAAGAATTTCCACCTGCACTAAAAAATGTTTCATCCACTGATATATAACTAATTAATTGAGAAAGAGTACATCCAAGCGCAATTACATTAAACACAATTTAGTGATTAGACACTCTTTTTACACACAATTTCCTCAGTTTATACACCTCAAGAATGAAATAAATTCATAGCTTTGCATACAACCTTAATGAATCAACCTATAAATACTATAACACCATGGCAACAATCGCATTGGACATAGGCGGCACAAAAATAGCCAGCGCCATTTTCTTTCCGGACGGAAGCATGATGTTTAACCGCAAACGGCTCCTGAAAGGAAGAACCGGACACGAAGTGGGCAAGCTCGCCGCGGATATCCTCGCCAAACTTCTTACCGTAGCACGCAGAAGCCGTATACACGTCGACGGAATAGGTGTCTGCATCCCCGGTATCGTTTACTCCCAAACCAACCGGGTATGGGCCCCCAACATACCGGGCTGGGACAACTACCCCCTCTATGAGGAGCTGCGCAGTGTAACGCCTCCGGGCATCGAGATATACATCGACAGCGACCGTACCTGCTATATGTATGGAGAGATGTGGCAAGGTGCCGCCAAAGAATGTCACAGTGCCATATTCATTGCCGTGGGAACCGGTATCGGTGCCGGCATCATCATCGACGGGCACGTGTTGCACGGAGCCAACGACATTATCGGCGCCACCGGCTGGATGGCCCTGCAACCTCCCTACCGGGAAGAGTATGACGCATGCGGATGTTTCGAATATTACGCTTCCGGCAATGGTATCGGGGCACGGGTACGCGATGCCGTACGCGCCAACAAGGCATACAAAGGAAAACTGCGCCAGAAACCCATCTGCCGCATATCGGCCTATGATGTGTTCAGTGCCTATAATGAAAAAGACCCTATCGCAATCTCCGTATTGCACAAAGCCGTCGAGATGTGGGGCATGGCTTCCGCAAATCTGGTCAGCCTGCTCAACCCGCAGAAGATAATTTGGGGCGGAGGCGTATTCGGCCCTGCCGGTATCTTTATAGATGACATTTACAAGGAAGCCTGCAAATGGGCGCAACCGCTCAGCATCAAGCAGGTGGAATTTGTACCTTCTCAGTTGTCCGGTAATGCCGGACTGATAGGAGCAGCGTTTCTTGCCATCAAAAATCACTTGTATGAGTAACAGTTATCACAAGAATCTCGTATTCACGGCAGCGTGCATCGGGATGTGTTTCTTCGGAGTCTCCATGATTACATTGGGAGCAGTGCTGCCATCCCTCATAGCCAAGCTGAATCTGAGCGGGTTGCAGACAACCTCACTGGTCACTTTCCTGCCTCTGGGCATGCTGGCCGGTTCCCTGATTTTCGGTCCCATCGTAGACCGGTTCGGACATAAAGCCCTGCTGGTGCCCAGCTGCATCATCGTACTGCTGGGGATGGAAGGGCTTGCCTTCTTTGAAAGCGTGCCACTGCTGCAAGCTTCCATCGTCGGCATCGGCCTGGGCGGAGGCATCCTCAACGGAGAAACCAATGCATTGGTATCCGACATCTCAGGAGAATCCGAAAAAGGCTCACGCCTCAGTTTTCTGGGCATGTTCTACGGACTGGGCGCATTGGGCATACCGATGTTGCTGGGCTCCCTTTCCAGGCATTATTCATTCGAAACCATCTTACTGGGAATTGGCGTAGTGATGCTTGCGGGCATTATATTCTGTATCCCCGTACGCTTCCCCGCCCCTAAGCAGGCGCAAGGTTTCCCGGTAAAAGAGGGATTGGGACTGCTGAAAGAAAGCAGCTTACTGCTACTCAGCTTCATTCTTTTTTTCCAAAGCGGCATCGAGGGTGTCTGCAACAACTGGTCCACGAGTTACTTTGGGCAGATGACGGATATTCCGGCCAATCAGGCATTGATTGCACTGACCTGCATGGTAGCGGGACTGACCGTAGCACGTATGATGCAAGTTGCGATATTCAAGAAGATAAAACCGGAAACCGTGCTGCCCTACAGCCTTACGATCACTGCCATAGGATTCTGTTTCCTTATGTTCTCGCCGAGTTTTGCACGCGCGGCAGTCGGCATGGTGCTGGTAGGTATGGGGCTGTCGGCCACGTATCCCGTGATACTCAGCATTCTTGGAAGCCGGTACCCGTCCTTATCGGGAACAGCATTCAGCGTGGCGCTTGCCATAGCCCTCATTGGCCAGACTGCAATGAACGGCCTGATGGGAATGGTTTCCCAATACACCAATGGCATCGGGCTTTATCCTTATCTGATGATTGCCTCACTTGCCGTCATGCTCCTTTTGTATAAACGCTCACTCAAATAAATTTATTAACTTCTTAAAAAACAAAAAAGTTATGTTAGCACTCGAATGGTTAAAGAATGCCCATGGCATTATGGAAAAACTGGAGGCTACCCAGTTGGAAAACATCAAAAAAGCAGCCACTGTTATGGCAGACTCCATCGAAGCCGGTCGTTGGGTCCACACGTTTGGTTGCGGCCACGCAACAATTCCCGTAGAAGAAATGTATCCGCGTATCGGCAGCTTTGTAGGATTCCACCCGCTTTGCGAATTGCCTCTGACATTCTTCACGCAGATTATCGGCCAGATGGGTATTCATCAGTTCCTCTTCCTGGAACGGGCAGAAGGCTACGGCCAGGAAATCATGAAGAACTATGATTTTGATTCCAAAGACTGTATGTGGATTTTCTCACATACCGGTATCAATGCCGTCAATATAGACATGGCATTGGAAGCCAAGAAGCGCGGCATGAAAGTTATCGTATACGGTTCGGCCAGCGAAACGGGCGACAAGGCCAGCCGTCACTCCAGCGGAAAGAACCTCTTCCAGTTGGCAGATATCGTAGTGGATTCCTGCGTTCCCCTGGTAGACGCCTCCGTACCTTTGAAGAACCACTTCGACAAGGTAGGCCCGCTGTCTACATTGAGTTTCGTCACCATGGTATGGATGACCATCACTACCGTTGCCGAAATCCTTGCCGACCGTGGCGTACACTTGTACATCCATCCGTCGCACAACGTTCCGGGTGACACAACCGCCCACGAACGACTGGATGCAGCCATTGCAGAATATCAAAGAAAAGTCAAGTGCTTGTAACGAAAGATATTCCAATCATCATCTCATCTAATCATCATCTATGAGTGACGGAGGCCCGTCCCTGCTTCGCCCCCAAGGAGCAGGACGGGCTTTTTCTGTTCAAAAAGAATAAAATCGGCCCACTGCTTCGATAAATCTTCCCTTTGTTGTATATTTGTTCCCCAGAAAAAATAGGGAAACAGATAAGCATAAAAGATAGATATGAAACAGATAAGCATCGCACTTCTCCTCTGCCTCTGTACGCTGGCAGGTTTCGCCCAAAGTGGCAAGGCACTCGATTTGAAAGAAATCGTATCGGGCAAGTTCACTCCGAAGAATATTTCCGGCGTTATCCCCATCCCGGGAGACGGGGAACATTATTCGCAGATGAATGCGGACAGGACACAAATCATCAAGTACTCCTTCAAAACGGGAAAACCCGTGGAAGTGCTGTTTGATGCCGCTACCGCACGCGAATGCACGTTCAAGACATTCGACAGCTACAGCTTTGCTCCGGACGGCAGTAAGCTGCTCATTGCCACCGAAACAACTCCCATCTACCGTCATTCCTATACGGCTGTGCATTACATCTACAGCCTAAAGCGCAATCTGGACGGTAAAATCAACAACATTGTGGAAAAGCTTTCGGACGGCGGCCCGCAACAGGTGCCCGTATTTTCACCGGACGGCAATCAGGTGGCTTTCGTACGCGACAACAACATCTTCCTTGTAAAACTGCTCTACGGCAACAGCGAAAGCCAGGTGACGGAAGACGGGAAACAGAACGAGGTGCTGAACGGCATCCCCGACTGGGTTTACGAAGAGGAGTTCTCCTTCAACCGTGCGCTGGAATTCAGTGCCGACAGCCAGATGCTGGCTTTCATCCGCTTCGACGAGAAAGATGTTCCCTCCTACTCTTTCCCTCTTTTTGCCGGACAAGCCCCCCACTTCACCCCTTTCGAGAAGTATCCGGGAGAGTATACTTACAAATATCCTAAAACGGGAGAAGTAAATTCCAAAGTGTCCGTACACACCTTCGACATCAAGTCGAAAGTGACCCGCAAGATAAACGTGCCGGTAGATGCAGACGGCTATATTCCCCGCATCCGCTTTACCCAAGACCCCAACAAGCTTGCCGTCATGACACTGAACCGCCATCAGAACCGGTTCGACCTATACTTTGCCGACCCTCGCAGCACGGTAGCCAAACTGGCTCTGCGTGATGAAAGCGATACCTATATCCGCGAGAATGTATTCGACAACATCGTCTTCTATCCGGAAAATTTCAGTTTTGTCAGCGAAAAGAGCGGATACAACCATC